>Ga0187780_10002877_pt1 | contig 12935 bp, 8 predicted proteins | sample 1015_Q2_SP10_20__FD_132429 | JGI IMG/M metagenome (GOLD analysis project Ga0187780, IMG submission 132429) | Tropical peat soil microbial communities from peatlands in Department of Meta, Colombia - 1015_Q2_SP10_20_MG | ecosystem: Environmental > Terrestrial > Soil > Wetlands > Peat | place...
AGCAGACCGCGTGGGCCCCGCGCCGCGGCGCCGGACGGGGGCGCGTGGCTGGGGTGGGCCGGCGGGGCGCCGCCCGAATCGGCTCCGGTCATCGTCGTTTCACAGGGCGTTGATATATAACGGTCGGGAGCGTCCAACGGGGTCCCGTACCGATGACCGTCGGGCACTCCGCCGAACTGGACGAGCTGTTCCGGCCGGCGTCCGTCGCGGTGATCGGCGCCTCCAACAAGCCCGGTCGCGTCGGCACGAGCCTCTTCCGCAACCTTCTCTCCGCCGGCTACCAGGGAGTCGCCTACCCTGTCAATCCGGCGTGGAAGAGCGTCTCGGGCACCCGCTGCTACCCCAACATCGCGTCGCTGCCCGAGCCCCCGGAGCTCGGCGTGGTGATCGTTCCCGCACCGGCCGTCGCCGACACGATCGATGAGCTCGGCCGGGCGGGGACAAAGGGCGCGATCGTCATCTCGGCGGGCTTCCGCGAGATCGGGGAGGCCGGCGCAGCGCTGGAGGCCGACCTCGTGGACCGGGCCCGGAAGCACTCGATGTCGCTGGTCGGCCCGAACTGCTTCGGCGTGTTCAACACCGACCCGAAGGTCGGACTGAATGCGACGTTCAGCGAGTCGCTCCCGCCCGAGGGGAACATCGCCTTCGTCTCGCAGAGCGGAGCGCTCGGGGCGGGGATCCTCGAGTACGCCGCCTCGCAGCGGATCGGCTTCTCTCGCTTCGTCTCGGTCGGCAATCGAGCGGGGGTCGACGAGGACGACCTGCTGGCGGCGTTCGAGCGCGACCCCAGGACCCGGGTCATCCTGCTCTACGTCGAGAGCCTCGCCAGCGGCCGCAAGTTCCTCGACGTCGCGCGCGAGGTGACCGACCACAAGCCCGTCCTCGTGATCAAGAGCGGCCGGACCTCCGCGGGCGAGCGGGCGGCGCGCAGCCATACCGGCTCGCTGGCCCAGTCGGGCCGCGACCAGCTGTACGACTCGGTCTTCGCCCAGTCCGGCGTCCAGCGCGTCGATTCGCTCGGGGACCTGTTCCGTCTCGCCAAGATCTTCTCCAGCGGGCTCGAGATCGGCGGGCCCCGGCTGTTCATTCTCACGAACTCCGGCGGCCCCGGGATCATCGCCGCGGACGCGGCGGAGCGCCAAGGGCTCGAGCTGCCCCCGCTCCCCGAGGCGGTCCGCACGGCGATCGCCGCCCGGCTCCCGTCGATCGCCAGCGTGTCGAACCCGCTCGACATGACCGCGGAGGCCCCGGCGGACGAGTACCGCCGCATCCTCCAGACGCTCCTCGAGACGGGCGATGTCGACGGTGCGCTCGTCGTCTCGACCCCGGCCGGTCACCTCTCCGGAGAAGGGATTGCCCGGGCGGTCCTGGAGGCGAAGGCCGCGACGAAGAAGCCGATCGTCGCCTGCCTGTTCGGCGTGAGCGACCTCTCGACGGAGGTCGCCTTCCTCGAAAAGCACGGCGTGCCCACCTACACGTTCCCGGAGGAGGCCGTGGAGGGGATCGGGAGCCTCGTGCGCTACCGGGCCTGGAAGGCGCGACCGCACGAGACGGAGCGCTCGTTCCCCGTGGACGGCGCGAAGGCGAGGCAGGTGATCGAGCGCGCCCTGGCCAGCGGCCAGATGGTGCTCCCGGCCTTCGCAGCGCGGGGTCTGCTCGCGGCCTACGGCATCGCCTTCCCCCCGTCGACCCTCGTCCAGACGGTCGAGGATGCCGTCGCGGCGGCCGGAGGGATCGGCTATCCGGTCGTGTTGAAGGTCGCCTCCCCCGAGATCTCGCACAAGACCGACGTCGGCGGCGTAGCGGTAGGAATCCAGGACGCAGCGGCGCTGCGGGCCGCGTGGGAGAAGATGACCCGGTCGGTTCGAGCCGCGGCCCCCGGCGCGCGGCTGGACGGCTACGAGGTCGAGGCCCAGGTGCCCGCCGGCAAGGAGGTGCTCGTCGGGGTCCAGCGGGACCCGAACTTCGGTCCGATCGTCGTCTTCGGCATGGGGGGGATCTACGTCGAGGCGCTGAGGGACGTGACGTTCCGCCTCGCTCCGATGCGGCCGATCTCCGCTCAGAACATGATCGAATCGGTCCGCGGCTCCTCGATCCTGAAGGGCGTGCGGGGCGAGCCTCCGAGCGACCTCGGCGCCCTCACGGAGGTGATCGAGAGGGTCTCGCAGCTCGCGGTCGACCGGCCGGAGGTCGCGGAGCTCGACCTCAACCCGCTGATCGTCCGCCCCTCGGGGCTCGGCGTGGTCGCGGTCGACGCGCGGGTCGTCCTCGCTCCTCCTTCCAGATCGGGACCATCGCCTTGAGCTCGTCGATCAGGTAACGGGCGGCCTCGAACGCCTCGGCCCGGTGGCCGCAGGACGCGCCGACGACGACGGCCACCTCCCCGACCCGCACGCGGCCGAGGCGATGCCAGAGCACGACACCGTCCGCACCGAAGCGCCGCCGCGCGGTCCGTTCGATCGACCTCAACCGGGCCAGCGCCGGCGCTCGGTCCACCTCGTAGTCGATCGCGACCACCCTCGACCGCCCCCGTCGATCGGGCCGAACGCGACCGGCGAAGACGACGATCGCCCCGCTCGGGCGCCCCGCCAAGCAGGCCTCCGCGGAGGCCACGGTGAGCTTCCGGCGGGTCAGCTGGACGACCACGCTCAACCCCCCCCGTACGGCGGATGGACCGCGAACTCGTCCCCGGGCAGCACCGTCTCGTCCAGGTCGCTCAGGTACCGATCGTTGCGGAGGAACCGGCTGGCCCGCAGGACCCGCGCGAGCCGGGGATACGCGGCTCCGAGCGCGTCCACGAGCTCGCGGGCGCTCAACCCATCGGCCGGCACCGGCCAAGGCAGGCTCGCCTGGCCGACCGCCTGACGTGCCGTCGCGAAGAGCCGCACGCGGACCGGAGGGGTCACGCTACCGAGTAGGCCCGGGGGTGCGTAACCCTTGTCGGTCCGCCGCGCTCAGCGCACCGGCGGGCCGGCAACGGGGGTAGGACCGTCCCCAACCCCGCGGCAAGGCGTGGCCGCCCGGGCCCCGGCCAGGACTCAGGCCCCGGCCCGCGTCCTCACTCCCGTTCGCCGTACTTCTTGATGTCGTCGGGGCCGGACTTGGTCGCGACCTTCCCCTTTCCCTGGATCTGGACGCGGATCTGCTCGACGACGTCCGGGTTCGCGAGGGTCGTGACGTCGCCAACATCCATCGTGTTCGAGATCGCGGCGAGCACCCGTCGCATGATCTTGCCCGACCGGGTCTTCGGCATGTCCGCGACGAAGTGGACGGCCCGCGGTCGGGCGATCTTCCCGATCTCGGATTCGACCGCGTGGATCACCTTGCGCTCGAGCTCGGGGCTCGGTGCGTGGCCCGGCCGCAACGTGATGTACAGCTCGGGAACCCTGCCCTTGACATCGTCGGCGATCGGCACCACCGCCGCCTCGGCGACCTCGCCGACCGTCAGGCAGGCCGACTCGATCTCCTTGGTTCCGAGACGGTGTCCGGCGACATTGATCACGTCGTCGACGCGGCCCAGGACCCGGTAGTATCCATCGGCCGACTGCGTCGCGCCGTCCCCGGCGAAGTACGGCCAGTCACGCCAGTCCTTGCTGGCCGGGTGCTTGTTGTACTTCGCGAAGTAGGTGGTCCGGTACCGGTCCGGGTCGCCCCAGATCGTCGACATCAGACCGGGCCACGGGTTGCGGATGCAGATGTTCCCGGCGCGTCCCGACCCCGGCGGGATCTCCTGGCCGTTCTCGTCCATGATCATCACATGGATCCCGGGGACCGGAGGACCTGTGCTCCCGGGCTTCATTCGGTCCAGGCCGGGCTTGGTCGACGTGAGGACACCGCCCGTTTCGGTCTGCCACCAGGTGTCGGTGATGACCGCCTTCCCCCGTCCGACCGTGTGGTAGAACCACAGCCAGGCCTCCGGCTCGATCGGCTCACCGACCGTGGTCATCGTCTTGAACCGCAGGTCGTACTTCTTCGGCTCGTCCGGTCCGAGCCGCCGCAGCTGCCGGATCGCGGTCGGGGCCGTGTGGAAGATGTTCACCCCCAGACGCTCGGCGATCCGCCACAGCCGCCCGGGGTCCGGGAACGTGGGCACGCCCTCGTAGAGCACGGACGTCCCTCCCAGGGCCAGCGGGCCGTAGACGATGTACGAGTGCCCGGTGATCCACCCGATGTCCGCGGTGCACCAGTAGACATCCGTGGGATGGATGTCCTGGATCCACCGCGCGGTGGCCGTGACGTAGGCGAGGTAGCCGCCGATGGCGTGCTGGCATCCCTTCGGCCGGCCGGTCGTCCCGCTCGTGTACATGATGAAGAGCGGGGCCTCGGCGGGAAGCGATACCGGCTCGACGCGGCGACCCCGGTACTTCTTCAGGAGATCGTTGACGATGTGGTCCCGGCCCTCGACGAGCTTGCCGGCCGACTGGTACTTTCCCGGATAGCGCTGCCAGACGAGGACCGTGTCGATCGTCTGGCCCTCGGCCTTCGCGGTTGCGACCGCGAGGTCGGCCGCGGGCCGATGATCGATGAACTTCCCGTTGCGGTAGTAGCCGTCGATGGTGATGAACACGCGGCTGCCGGAGTCGGCCGCCCGTCGGCCCGCCGACTCCCCGCTGAATCCGCCGAAGACGACGGAATGGACCACCCCGAGGCGAGCGCAGGCGAGCATGGTGATGGGCAGCTCCGGGGTCATCGGCAGATGGATCGTCACCCGGTCGCCGGTCTTGAGGCCGATCTCGTCCCGGAGGAGCGCGGCCATCTCGTTGACGCGGACGAACAGCTCCTGGTAGGTGATCGTGACCGGGTCCTCCTCCTCCGGCTCGCCGACGAAGATGATCGCCGCCTTGTTCCGGTACTGTTCAAGGTGCCGGTCGATGCAGTTGTAGCTCGCGTTCAGCTTGCCTCCGACGAACCATCGATAGAGCGGAGCGTTGGACGCATCGAAGGTCTGGGCCCATTTCTTGTCCCAGGAGAGGAGCTCGCCGAACTCCCGGAAGCACTCCGGGAAATGCTCGAGGGAGAACCGCTGCATGACGGTCGGGTCGGTGAGGTTCGCTTGCGCAATGAACGACGCCGGGGGCGAGTAGAGCTCCTCCTCCTTCCAATGGACAGCGATCTCCGCCTCGCTGAGACTCGTTGCCTCTACGGCCTTCTCGGTCCGGGAGCCACTACGCGCCATGCAATTCTCCTCCCGAACGGCTAGCGACGTGGCGTATTTGGTCACCTCGTCCTCTCGGAATTACGAAACGTCTTTCTATCCCACGGCTCGGTCGCTCCCTCCATGAATCCGAGTTCGCCGGAGGGGGGCAAGGACCCGTTCTGGGCGCCCGCGAGCGTCGTGGGGCTTTCGGGGTTCGGTATGACCACGATGGTCGCCGGTGTCGCGATCGCGTCCAACGGGGCGCATTGGGGCGTGTCGAACTCAGCGGTCTTCCCCATGGCGATGGCGTTCGGCGGGACCGCCCAGGCGATCGCGGGAGCGATCATGCTTCGGCGGGGCGAGATCTTCCCCGGCTCGGCGTTCCTAGGGTTCGGCGCCTTCTGGTGGGCGTTCACGCTCCTCCTCAGCAACCTTCTCGCGCCGGCGATGGGCGCCTCGTCGCTGGCGCCGTACGATGTGATGTGGTTCATGATCGTCTGGGGGATGTTCGCGTTCTCGTTCGCGATCAATGCCCACTACCATGGACCCGCGATCATGTTCGTGTTCTGGACGCTCGTCCTCGCGTTCGTCCTGCTCGCGGTGGACTTCGGCCTCACCGGCGCCGGGAAGACCCCGAGCGTCGGTCTCTGGGAGGCGACCGGCATCGTGACGTTCCTGAGCGGGGGCGGAGCCTGGTACGCGGCGACCGCGGCCCTCACCGCGGCCCACCACGGTGGGAAGAAGGTCCTGCCGTACTGACGGAGCGAGGCGCTGGCCCTGCCCTGCGGAGCTCGAGAACGCACCGGGCCGCCTCGAATCCCTCTCGCTTACCCCGGGACGCGCCCGCGCCCTCAGGGGTGCGAGCGGCTCGGGGCCAGGCTTCGAGTTGACGAAACAGGAATAAGGCGCCCGCTCCGGTCCGTCCCCCGGATGCGCGGGCGCTGTACCGAGAGCCGACAGGCGGGAACGGGCGAGGGGGTCACGAGGCACGAACCTCCGTGCCGCCGGGTCGTCGCATGACCGCCGAGGGTCCCCCGTTGACGCCCACGACGCCCGTGACCCCGACGGACTGGGTCGACCGGTACCGCGCGAAGGTGCGCTCGGCCGCCGACGCGGTCGCCGCGATCGAGAGCGGGAACCACATCTTCATCGGCTCCGGGGCCGCCGAACCGCAGCGGCTGGTCGAGGCGCTCGTCAAGCGCGCTGAGCAGGTCTTCGGGGCCGAGATCGTCCACATCATGACCCTGGGGCTCGCCCCCTACGTCGAGCCGAAGTGGGGGGACAACTTCCGCCACAACGCCCTGTTCATCGGCCCGAACGTCCGGGACGCGGTGGCCCACGGTCGCGCGGACTACACCCCGATTTTCCTCAGCGAGATCCCGCGGCTCTTCGAGCGGGGTCGGGTCCCGATCGACGTCGCCCTCATCGAGGTGAGCCCGCCGGATGCCCACGGCTATTGCTCCTACGGCGTCAGCACGGACGTGGTGAAGCCGGCGACCGAGGCGGCCCACATGGTCATCGCCGAGGTGAACGCCCAGATGCCGCGGGCGCTCGGGGACTCGTTCCTCCACGTCGACGACATCGACTTCCTCGTCCCGGTCGACTACCCGATCCTCGAGGCCAAGGTCGGGGAGTCCAACGAGATCGCCCGCACCATCGGCAAGCACATCGCGAGCCTCGTGGAGGACGGCTCGACCCTCCAGATGGGGATCGGGACGATCCCCGACAGCGTCCTCTACTATCTGAAGGAGAAGAAGGACCTCGGGATCCACACCGAGATGTTCTCGGACGGGATGATGCACCTGGTCGATCTCGGCGTGATCACCAACATGCAGAAGACGATCCACAAGGGCAAGGTCGTCGCAGCGTTCTGCATGGGCTCGAAGCGCCTCTACGACTTCGTCGACAACAACCCGTTCATCGAGTTCCACCCGGTCTCGCACACGAACGACCCGTTCGTGATCTCCCAGAACGACCGGATGGTCTCGATCAACAGCGCGCTGGAGGTCGACCTGACCGGGCAGGTCTGCGCCGACAGCCTCGGGGAGTACTTCTATTCCGGGATCGGCGGGCAGGTCGACTTCGTCCGGGGCGCGGCCCGGTCCAAGGGCGGCAAACCGATCATCGCGCTCCCGTCGACCGCCTCGGAGGGCAAGGTCTCGAGGATCACTGCGCAGCTCAAACCGGGCGCCGGCGTCGTGACGAGCCGGGGCGATGTGCACTACGTCGTGACCGAATGGGGGATCGCCTACCTGCACGGCCGGACGATCCAGGAGCGGGCCCTGGCCCTGATCTCGATCGCGCACCCGGACTTCCGTCCCGGTCTCATCCGCGAGGCGAAGCGCCTCAAGTTCATCCCGGAGGATATCCCGGAGATCGGGGCCGTCTATCCCGCGCAGTGGACGACGACCCACACGTTCCCGGGCGGCCTCCGGCTGTACTTCCGTCCCGTCAAGGCGACGGACGAGGAGATGATGAAGGACCTCTTCTACCGTCTGTCGGAGCAGTCGGTCTACCAGCGGTTCTTCCAATCGCTGCGGTCGATGCCGCATCGCGGCCTCGTCCACTTCGTCCACGTGGACTACTCGAACGAGATGGCGATCGCCGGTATCCTGCAGGACCCCGAGCAGCCGGAGCGCGAGGAGATCATCTGCGTCGCCCGTTACTTCATGGACCGCGCCACCAACATCGCCGAGGTCTCCTACCTGGTACGCGACGACTACCAACGCCGGGGAATCGGGACGTTCCTCATCCGCTACCTCTCCCGCATCGCGAGGAACAGCGGGGTCGAGGGGTTCGTCGCCGAGATCCTTCCGGACAACATGGCGGCGATGAAGGTCCTCCACAAGATCGGCCTGCCGGTCGAGACGGTCATCTCGGAAGGAAGCTACCGACTGTCCGTCAGCTTCCACCGGCCGACCCCGATGTCCAAGAGCTGAGGACACCGTGGAGCGCAGGGCGCCATCGCCCGGCGGGGCCGCTGTGAGGGGTCTTACGTCTCCCGGCTTCGAGGGGTCCCGATGACACCCCCGCGACTGACCGTGGTCTGGGACCCCAAGTTCCGCTCGTACGACTTCGGGCCGGGTCACCCGTTCAACGAGGCGAGCCGCGAAGCCTCCGTCAGCCTCTTCGAGAGCTCCGTCGCGCCGGACGAGGCGGTGGCGATCGACCGGTGTCGCGAGGTCGCGCCGGTCGGGACGCCCACGCTCCTGACGTTCCACGAGGCGAGCTACCTCGAGCAGGTCCGCTCCGAGAGTGCCCGGGCGCATCCCCGTCCCCTCGACAGCGGGGACACGCCGGCGTTCCGGGGGTGCTTCGAGGCGTCCGCCCGGATCGTCGCGGGGACGGAGCGGGCGGTCCGCCTCGTCCTCGAGCGGGGCGGGGTCGCCTTCGCCCCGGCCGGAGGGCTTCACCACGCCCACCGTGATCGGGCGAGCGGCTTCTGCATCTTCAACGACGTAGCCATCGGCATCGAGGCCGCCCTGGGGGCCGGCAAGCGGGTGGCCTACGTGGACCTCGACGCCCATCACGGCGATGGCGTGATGTATGGGTTCTACGGCAGCGGGCGGGTCCTTGACATCGATCTCCACCAGGACGGCCGCACGCTCTTCCCGGGCACGGGCCACGTGACCGAGACCGGAACGGGCGATGGCTCCGGCCTCAAGGTGAACCTCCCGCTGCCCCCTGCGGCGGGAGACGAGGCGCTGGTGCCGCTCGTCCGGCGGATCGTCCCGCCGCTCGTCCGAGAGTTCCGACCCGACCTCGTCGTGGTGCAGCATGGCATCGACGGACATTGGGGCGATCCGCTGACCCGTCTCCAGTACACCCCGTGGGGATACGCCGAGGTCGACCGTCTCCTGGTGGAGCTCGCCCTTTCGACCGCCGGTCGGCTGGTCGTGACCGGCGGAGGAGGGTACCAGCCGGCCAGCGTGGCCCGCGCGCTGGCCCGGACCGCCTACGCGCTCGCCGGCCTGCCTCTGCCCGCGGGCGATGCGACCCTTCCGGAGGCGTGGCGGGCCGGGTTCTTCGAGACGTTCGGCGAGACCGCCCCGTCGCGCTGGGTCGACCCGCCGAGGCTAGCGCGCTCCTCGTGGGGACCGGAGAGCGAGGCCCATCTCGTGCGGAGCCTCGAGGCGGCCGTCGGGCGTTCGTTCCCCTCGCCCTGACCCCCGGGAATCCCGTGAACCCCGGTTCACCCGAGTCGATTAATAGACGGCGAAACTGAGTTGGGGCGTGGGAGAGCTTACGGTCCGCGTCGGCGGTCAGGCCGGCGACGGGATCGCGTCGATCGGCGAGGCGATCGCCCGGAGTTTCTCGCGGCTCGGCCTGCATATCTTCGGTCTGAACGCCTACCAGTCCGTGATCCGCGGCGGCCACGTATGGTACCAGGCCCGGGCCTCCGAACACAAGATCTTCTCCCAAGGTGACGCCCTGGACATCCTCTACGCCCTCGACCGGACCACGGTGGAGGTCCATCGGCAGGCGCTCCGGGCCGGGGGCACGGTCGTCTTCGATCCGGAGAAGTTCACGCTCGCGCCGGCCGACCTCCCTTCCGGCGTGCAGCTCCTGCCGGTGCCGACGCTCGAGATCGCACGCAAGTACACGAGCCAGTCGATCCTCCAGAACGCGGCGGGGATCGGGGCGACCGCCTACCTAGCAGGGATCCCGCTCGACATCATCCACGGCGTCCTCACCGACTCGTTCGGCAAGAAGGCCGGGGACGTGGTCACGTGGAACCTCGGCGCGAGCGCGGACGGCTACCGCTTCGCGTCCCAGCAGGGCACGAGCCACCCGAAGGCGCTCGCGAAGAAGGGCCCCCCGAAGCTCCTGATGACCGGCAACCAGGCGATCGGCCTCGGGGCCGCCGCCGCCGGTCTCAAGTTCCTGGTCCAGTACCCGATGACCCCGGCGACCTCGATCATGCACTGGCTGGCCGCGCACTCGCGCGCGCTCGGCATCGTGGTCAAGCAGTCCGAGGACGAGCTCGCCTCGATCAACATGGCGATCGGCGCGTCGTACTCCGGCGTGCGCGCGATGACCGCGAGCAGCGGCGGGGGGTTCGCGCTCATGACCGAGGGTCTCGGGATGGCCGGGATGGCGGAGGTCCCGGTCGTGGTGATCGATGCGGCCCGAGCGGGCCCCTCGACCGGGCTGCCGACCAAGACCGAGCAGGGCGACCTCAACCTGCTGCTCGGGGCGGGCCAGGGAGAGTGGCCCCGGGCGGTCCTCGCGCCCTCGAACCCGGTCGACGCCTACCGCCTCACCGTGACTGCGTTCGACCTCGCCGAGCGCTGGCAGACCCCGATCCTCGTCCTCACCGACTTCCACCTCGCCGAAGCGATGGAGGGGGTGGACCGGGAGGAGTTCGACCACAACGTCCCGGTCCCGTCCTTGTTCACGGTCGAGCCGAACGGGCACGATTACCGCCGCTACCTGGACACCGAGTCCGGCGTGTCGCCGCGAGCGTTCCCGGGCCAGCCCGGCCTCAACCATATCGCCCTCTCGGACGAGCACGACGAGCACGGCCGGGACGTCTCCGACATCCTGGCCGGCATGCCCGCGGCCGTGGCGGTGCGGGAAAAGATGATGGACAAGCGCATGCGCAAACTGAAGGGGCTCGCCAAGGAGTGCCCCCCACCTGTGCTCGAGGGCCCTGCCGACGCGCCGCTCACCTTCGTGGCATGGGGTTCCACGGTCGGGGCGGTGCGCGACACCATGGCGCTCCTGCACGAGAAGGGGAAGGCGACGAACCTCCTGCGGTTCCCCACCCTCTTCCCGCTCGATCCCCAGGTCGTCCGTACGATGTTCGCGCGGACCCGCAAGACCCTCCTGGTCGAGGGGAACTACTCCGGTCAGTTCGGCCATCTCCTCCGGGCCGAGGCCGGGATCGAACTTCCGCACACCTTCCTGAAGTACGACGGCGAGCCTTTCTATCCGCACCAGATCTTGGAGCGAGCGACGGAGGTGCTCTGACGATGGCGGAGAGCGCTGCGGCGCCGATCATCTCCCCCGCCGCGACCCAGCTGCCCATCGTCGGGAAGTCCCCGATCAAGCCGACGTGGTGCCCCGGGTGCGGCGACTTCGGGGTCGTCGCGTCGATCGAGATGGCCCTCAAGCGGCTCAAGATCCCGAGCAAGGATGTCGTCATCGTCTCCGGGATCGGCTGCTCGTCGAACCTCCCGCACTTTCTGTCGTCCTACGGCTTCCACGGCATCCACGGCCGGGCGATACCGCTGGCCGAAGGGATCCGGTGGGGTAACCACGGCCTCACGGTCATCGCGACCGGCGGGGACGGGGACGGCTTCGGCATCGGCGTGGGGCACCTCATCCACGCGATGCGCCGCAACGTCAAGCTGACCTACGTCACCATGGACAACCAGATCTACGGTCTCACGACCGGGCAGGCGAGCCCCACGACGACCCTGGGTCACAAGACGAAGTCGACCCCGACGGGCGTGATCGAGAACCCGCTCGATCCGGTCGCTCTCGCGCTCGCGAGCGGGGCGACGTACGTGGCGCGGGGCTTCTCGGGGGACGTGAAGCACCTGACCGACCTCATCGCCGGCGGCCTTCAGCACAAGGGGTTCGCCTTCGTGGACGTCTTCTCCCCCTGCGTGACGTATAACAAGATCAACACGTTCGACTTCTTCCGCCAGCGGGTCTACAAGCTCGAGAGCTCCGGCCACGACCCCGCGAACAAGGTCACGGCCTGGGAGCGGGCCCTGGAGTGGGGCGACAAGATCCCGATCGGGCTGTTCTACCGCACGGAACAGCCGACCTACGAGGACCTCGAGGAGGTCCTGCGGGCCGGTCCGCTGGCCCACCAGCCGGCCGGCATCAGCAACCTTCCGAAGCTCTTGGACGAGTTCGTCTAGCGCGAGCCTGACGACTACGGGCAGCCGACCGGGGCGGGTCGGCACGCTTCCGCGTTGAACACCCACGCGTCCCCCTCCCGCCAGACGACCGGGAACGTCGGGGGCCCGGGATACCCCGCGGCCCGGAGGGGGGCAGCCCAGAACGCGGGCCAGAGGACGGTGTTGTTCCCCGTCACGACGATGAAGTCGACCTCGAGGGTCGCGAGGGCGGCCCGTCCGGCCGCGTCGAGCGTGCCGTTGGAGAGCTCCGCGACCACGAGCGTGTAGGACGCATTGACCCGGGACCAACCCGGGGCCATCGGGTACAGGAGCACGATCCCGGGAGCGTAGCCGGGCAGGAACTCCGCGGCGCTTCCCGGGGCCACCAGCACGCGCGCGCCCGGGGCGAACCAGCCCGAGGCCTGCCCGAGCAGGGCGAAGTCGGCGGCGGAGACGTTGCCGAAGTCCTGGTAGGTGCTCGTGAGCACGGGACCGAGCGACGCCGGCGTGAGCACGACCGCGGGGACGACCACGACGAGGGCGAACGCGACCGGGGCGAGCCCGCGGGCCACCCAGTGGGACCGGCCGGTCGGACGCGCGGGAGGCGCGCGTGGCAGCGGGGCGGCGCCGGGCCGGGCACCCTGGAAGGCGAGCGCGAGCGGGACCGCGGCGACCAGTCCGTACACGAGGAACAACGCCATCGAAAGCTCCTGGGAGTTGGTGATCAGCGACACCACCCTCAGGGGGGACGACGGTCGACCGGCAAGCCAGAGGAGGACCAGCCAAGCGCCCGTGGAAGCCGCTACGCTCGTCGCCCACCGTGCGAACCTGCTCCAGGCCCGGTCGGATACCGGCCCGGTCTCCCAGACCAGCAGCACGGCGGCCCCGAGGACGAGCAGAAGGGCGAGCTCGGCCCGCACGATCGGGATCGGCGAGAGCGCGAC
>Ga0187780_10002878_pt1 | contig 12934 bp, 15 predicted proteins | sample 1015_Q2_SP10_20__FD_132429 | JGI IMG/M metagenome (GOLD analysis project Ga0187780, IMG submission 132429) | Tropical peat soil microbial communities from peatlands in Department of Meta, Colombia - 1015_Q2_SP10_20_MG | ecosystem: Environmental > Terrestrial > Soil > Wetlands > Peat | place...
AAGAGCTTGTTCATTTGCTTGCAGATTACGTCCCCTTTGTGGATGACAAGATTTACGGGGTCAATGAAGCGTTGCGAGACTTCGGCTACGCTTTTTGCCACCAGAGATATGATGCATCAACGGCAGCAGAAACACGAGAGCCTTTTGTGCTTGTTACCACGGGGAATTCCGGGCTCCGTGGCGGGACGCGCGGTTCGCTCCCAGGAAAAACGCGCACGATCGCTGTTTCGGGGTGGGCGATCAATCGAGGCTTTCACTATTTCCGCGGCGTTGACCAAGCCTTTGCATTATCAGATCATGCAGATTTTCAAGACCTCATCAATTTCGTCGATAAATGTAACCCTGAAATCGTGTACACTTGCCACGGCTTTGCAAACAAATTTGCCAAAGCCATTCGCAAGTTACTCGGAATCAGCGCCATACCGCTCGAAAAGGGACAGCATTCACTATGGAGCTATGTGTAGCCCTCACGCTTACAAGGTGCAGCCGACGTAGATCGACCGCAAATTATAGAGGTAAAGAGTTTATATACAAAAATCGGTGTTTACATGGGAGATAATGATGTCTAGTCCCAACGATAGTCAAAAAAGGATATTGAGCTATTTGAAGAACGGACTCACGCGAGGCAAACACTTTTTCAAGAGCAAATCCATTGCGAGAGAGTTAGGCATGAGCCCAAACGAAGTCGGGACGAATATGAGCATGCTGCTTGACAAGTCGGAGGACATCGTTATCGAAAAATGGAGCTACAGCCACGGAACCACGTGGCGCGTGTATACTGCAAAAGAGACCTAATGCTTGTTTGAATATTTTTGGGTGACTTGTTGACTTCAGTCTTTGTGATCAATAATTTTGGACAATTTGCCCATTTAATTCACCGCGCGGTTCGAGATCTCGGCACTCATTGTGAATTGATAAGAAATACGCTGAGCGTCGAAGAGCTTAGATCGCTTGAGCCCGACGGACTGATTCTAAGCGGTGGCCCCACAATGGAGCGCATAGGAAATTGCAAGCAATACGTCGCGGAAATGCAGCTTCCTATCCTGGGGATCTGCTTAGGTCATCAGCTCATAGCAGAAGCATACGGAGGATCCGTGCGCAAAGGCACATTCGGCGGATACGCCGAGGTAGTGGTAGAGATTTGCGACCCGGACGATATACTACACAACATCGGTCGAAGAATAAAAACGTGGGCATCACACGCAGATGAGGTGGACCGCTTACCGAACGATTTCGCGAGATTAGCCCGTTCCGATGTGTGCGAAATAGAAGCAATGAAACACGTCGCCAAGCCGATCTATGGCGTGCAGTGGCACCCGGAGGTGGCACATACCGAGGCAGGTAACACTGTGCTATCTAACTTTATAGCGGTCTGCGCTCGACACTAACGTTTCGCTCTAGCCGCAGAGAAATCGATCCTGATAGCGCCTTTGGGACAGCTTCCTATGCAAGTCGTGCACCCCAAACAAAAGCTTGCATCTTTTACGACGCACTTTTTTCGGCCTTTGACGTTCGTTACGCCATAAATCCGCTGACCCTTAGGGCAAACTCTAACACATTTTCCAATGCCCTCACATTTTTCGTGGTCTATGGTGATCTTAGGCATTGGACGTACAAACCCTGCTAGTGTTGGGAAATCTATCCGTTGAGTTCGCCCAGCCGCACTTCCCTGACGTAATCTTCGCTGCTGAAATGCAGCGAAAGCTCACGCTGAGCTGCTTCTTGCGAATCTGCCGCGTGCACTAGATTTCTCACAGGGTCCAAACAGAAGTCCCCTCTCAAACTGCCGGGCATCGCTTCGATGGGATTTGTTGCTCCCACGAGCTGGCGCACTGCCCGCACAGCGTTAAATCCCTCGATAGCAATCACAATAATAGGACCGGAGGTTATGTAATACACCAAGTGGTCGTAAAATGGTTTGTCTTTGTGTTCCGCGTAATGTTTTCTAGCTGTTTCTATATCTAAATGCTTGAGCTTTAGCGCCCGCAGTTGCAGTCCTTTTAACTCAAGTCGCGATATGATCTCGCCTACGAGCCTTCGTTGTACTCCGTCAGGTTTGATCATCACAAAAGTGCGTTCTATCTGCTCCTCGGACGTCATCTGGTCCTCTCCTATGCCTTCTTGCGCGCTATGCGCCCCTGCTCGGTCCACGCGACGCGTCTCGGGATGCGGCCTATGCGGTAGTTCTTCTCGCATTTGGACGAGCAGAAGTGAAACACCGCCCCATCCCGTTTGACGAACATCTTTCCGGTACCGAGTTCGATGGCACCGCCGCAGAACGAGCACTTTCGTTCTTCCATTTTCTCACCGCGTCATGAGCTTCTTTGCCTCATGGGCCGTCTCACGAAGCATGAGTACATCACCTATCTGCACAGGGCCGACACAATTACGAGTAATAATTCTGCCCTTGTTCGAGCCTTCGAGAATCCGACACTTCACTTGCTTCGCCTCGCCGTGCATGCCGGTATTCCCCACGATTTCCATTACTTCTGCAGGCGTTGCATCATTGTATTCCGCCACAACCGTTCCTCCGTGACTTCTTGTTTCGTCGACGCATCAGCGTTCAACGGATTGTTTTGAGATTTTCAACCACTTCTTCAACGAGCGCCTTGCTCTTACCCGCATCGATAATTGCCGCAGCTGCGGTGCCTACCTCAAGCCCTGAAGCGGCTCCGAGGTCTGTTTGCCTTTTGACGTAGATATAGGGTATCTCTTTTTCATCACAAAGCGGGGGGATATGCGCCACGATTTCTTCCGGCTGAACGTCCGTACTTATGAACACGAGTTGAACAATCCCTCGCTCGATTGCTTTCGTGACTTCGTTAGTACCTTTTTTTATCTTCCCGGTATCACGGGCACTTTCTAGGGCTTCTAATGCCTTACTTTCGACGTCCTCAGGCACGTCAAATTTCACAAATATCGGTTTCGCCATGTTCGCGTACCTCTTTCAGAATTCCGCTGACAAGCTCAGCGTAAATCCCTTCATCATTCATCGATATGGATGCTCTGCTAACAATCCAAAAGCAGTATTGATACAGCTTATCTAATCAATATTCCCTTGGTCGCCAGTGGATATCTCAATCTTATGTGCTTATCTATAAAATCCTTTGTCTTCGGGACGGTTCTGTTCGCCTACGATGGTCGTGCTGACCCTTGTTGCTTCTCGTGCTTCTCTGTATTAACCTGATGGATTTCTGAGTTACCGGGTGGCAGGAACCTGACTATCTCGTTGACAGGCATCAGTTTCTTAAGGATCTTCTTTTGATCCTCGTTTGCCGCTGCTACAAGTGCTCGCGATATGAACTTTGCCGTGTCGCTTTGATTATACTTTCCAGGCTGGATAAGAATTATAAGCTCAGCTTTTTTGCTTATGGCTGTGACAGGACCCCCGATGATCCTACCTTCATATAAGCCTATTGCCAGTCGCGTTTGTGACTCCATATAGTGTCTCTCTCCCCGAATGACAAAGCCCCCTTTCGGAATGTACTCCCCTGACTCGGGCGTTTTAGATACCTGGGTAGGGTAGACCCAGTAACAGCGACCTGAAGCGAGGCCCTGTTTCCAAATTGATGAGTACGAGATGGCAAATTGGGCCGTTTCTTGCAACGTGGTTTGCGGTATTTCCTTTCCGTTAGATTTTAGTATAACGGCTGGCGCGCCGTGCACCTCAGCGTGAAAAAAGATATCGCGCGGTTCCATGTACTTCTTTACTATCTCTTCATTCGTCTCGGCGTCTTTTCCACCAAGAACCAAAAATCCGTCGGTGGAAAAAAACCAGCGATAGCGCTCGTACCAGCGCGTTTTTCTTTTCGCCCTTAGGGGTTTTTGGAGCTGCGGCCTTTTCGCCACAGACTTTTCCTCTTGACTCAGTTTCCGCAATGAAAGCGCCAGTGCTCGCTCAGCCCCCGCGCCCTTCTGTTTTAGTACTTTTGCTTTTTCGTAATACTTCTGCGCGTTTTTTTCGACGTCGTCACGCGTATCGATGCGGATGGTAAGTCCTTTGACGTTCAGAGTGAGGACGCCTGTACTTGAATCCGCGTGCTTGACGAATGAGAGAGAGATGAGCATTTTTTCAATCTCATTCCAAGATTTAGATACGCGTGCGTTTCGTACAGTCTTTAAGAGCCGATCGATCGGTTGATACTCCTCGTACATCAAATCGCCTTTCTTTTGGTTTTCGAGCTCCTGCTTCTTGAATTGTGCAATGGCCGCTTTTTGTCGCTCGATTATCTTTTCAAGCTCAGTCGGCGCCGGTGGCGTGAGTGACTCTTGAGATGCCTTTGACGAGAAATAAACATCAAGAGCCTCGTTGAAGCTGGCGAAATACCGCTTCTCGTTTCGCTCGTATTGCGAGACTTCAAAAGGGAGCACGTCAATAGGATGCGAATCGCTCGCATAGACGATGTGCGGCTTTAGCGCACGTGCTTTTATCGGATCGAAGACATCCCTCAAAGAGCTGAAGAGTCGTTGAACCTCCTCCTGAGTGACGGTGGTTTTAGTCTTGGCGACATCTGCCCTGAGACAGATTTCTTCCGCATACAAGCCACCCATATTGAATCTCGTCGCGAGCGTTCTAACGAGGTCACGCGACTGAGCTGCGAGGACCGCTTCAAACTCCTCGCGCGATATGTTGATTGGGTTAAGTTGCGTGAGAGGGTACGGGTAGGGCTGACCTCTCGAGATCTGACGCGACGCTGATCTCAGGGCCCGCAGTGGCATAATAGTCGTTTTGGTTGCATCGGTAAGGGTGACGTTTCCTTTCAGAAAGAGCTCGCATATTAGATAGCGCTGCTCGTCTCCGCGCGAGAATTGCAGTTCTACCACTCTGTCAAAATCATATTGCGTAAAAGCGCTCACTCGACTTCCTCTAAGTTCCTTTCTCAATAGCATCGGGAAGCTGCGAGGCGCTGGCGGTGCGGGCGGAGGATTGGTTGTGAGATGAAATCTTCTTCCTGCTTCAATTATCATGTCGCGTTTTCCGCTGTCAGTGGCAAGCTTCAGACGAATCTCCGTAGGCGAGTGCTGGTACGCCTTTTCCAATCTCGCGCCTTCCAACGCACTAAGTTCCGGTAGCAAAGCTGCTATGTCAACGCTTGTCATGACCGCTTTCATGACACATGCCTCCACGAAGTGACTCAGCTGTTTGAAAAAACAACGCCAGTACTAGTCTCAAATCATAGTATAAAAAGAGAGGCTCGGTTCGCGAGGCCAACCGCAGGTATATCGAAGCAGTTGTGCAGATGATTTTGCCGACCTGACACTCGGAACCGAGGAAATTGAACGCTCGAACTCTAATAGTTATAAATACCGTCAAGTCTTAGTGGGTGTCGAAGCATGGCAAAGGCCAAAAAGGAAGCTCCCCAAAAAGCAGATCTGAAGCCAGTTCCACAAAAAGCCAAAGCGACGGGCAAGAAAGCGGATCAAAAGCGTGAGAAGGAGAAGCGAGTAACCCACATCGAGGGGATTAAGAAGACGTTACTGGCCTCCTTGCTCGGCATTTTCGGCGGAGTGCTGTCTTTCTACGCGATCCCAAGTTTCGGCATATTAATACTGCTAGTCGTCGTGTACGCGCAACGGCTAATCTTGCCGCGCATTCAGATCGACCTTAAAGAGTATCAGCTGAAAGACTGGTTCTATACGGCATTCATGACGTTCGCATTTTGGTTCGTCAGCTGGACGATACTACTCAACAAGCCGGCTTAGAAGCACAGAACAAAGAGCGAGCTGACGTCAATGAGGATCGCAGTACTAAAAAAGAAGAGCTGCCGCAGCAAAAAATGTGCCACCGAGTGTCTCCGTTTTTGTCCTCGGGTAAGAACGGGCGATGAAGCAATAATCATCGGACCAGACGGGAAACCTATCATTTCAGAAGAGCTATGCGTAGGCTGCGGGATCTGCATCAAGAAATGCCCGTATGGCGCGATCACAATCGTCGGCCTCCCAGAAGAGTTAGAGCATCCGACCCATCGATACGGCGTCAACGGTTTTGCCCTCTACGGACTTGCAGTTCCTCGTGGCCGACGTGTGGTCGGCATATTAGGGCCCAACGGGATCGGTAAAACCACCCTGACCAAAATCCTCACTGGGGAGTTGACGCCGAACTTAGGCCGCGAACACGCAGCGACAGAGGAGGTGCTTGACTACTATTCCGGCACCGAAGTGCACGATTATTTAGCCCAAGTCTATGCCGGAACGCTGCGAACTGCGAGCAAACCACAGTACGTTGATCTTATTCCGAGGGCGTATACGGGCAAGGTCGACGATCTCATAAGCAAAGCCGACGAACGCCAGGTCAAGGACCAGGTAATGGGCAAATTAGAACTGGAGCATGTCGGACAGCGAAACATCCAAGATCTGAGCGGCGGCGAGCTCCAACGTCTGGCCATAGCCGCGACAATTGTGAGAGATGCGGATCTCTATTTTTTTGATGAGTTGACGCCTTACCTCGATATTTACCAGCGCGTAAATATCGCACGTATAATACGAGAGCTCGCAGCAAAAAACACGGTCGTGGTCGTCGAGCACGACTTGGCAATACTAGACCTGTTAGCTGATATCCTGTACGTCGCTTACGGTGAGCCGGGAGCGTACGGCGTGATAACGAATCCAAAAGGAGTGAGAGTCGGGATCAACGAGTATCTCAAGGGATACCTAAGAGACGAAAACGTTCGAATCAGAGCCGATGCTATACAATTTGAGCTGCACCCACCACGACTCGACAGAGACGAGCGGATCCTCGTTCGAGTTGAATACCTTAAGAAAAGCTATGAAACGTTCACGTTTGAAACTGAGAAGGGGGAGCTCACTAAAGGCGTGATAGGAATAATGGGTCCTAACGGAATTGGTAAGACCACATTTATACGGCTGCTCGCAGGAGTGACTAAACCAGACGAAGGCAGCGTTGATGTCAAAGTGACGGTTTCGTACAAACCGCAGTACGTCACAGCCGATACGTTAGGGAGCGAGAGCGTTGCTTCTCTGCTACGATCAATCGCTAACGACTACGACTCGAGCTACTACAGAACTGAGATCGTCAAACCACTTCAGCTCGAAAAGATTCTAGATCGACAGCTTCAAAATCTGAGCGGAGGCGAGTTGCAACGAGCAGCAATTGCCGCTTGTCTCAGCCGCGAAGCAGACCTTTTTATGCTTGACGAGCCGAGTGCTCATCTTGATGTGGAGCAGCGCGCGCTGACGACGAGTCTGATTAGACGCATTACTGAGAATAGGAAAGTGGGTACGCTCCTCGTTGATCACGATATCTATATGATTGATCAGGCGAGTGAGCGCCTAATGGTGTTCACCGGAGAGCCAGGAGTTCACGGCACTGCAGAAGGTCCTTTCGGCATGCACGCAGGCATGAACCGTTTCCTGAAGTCGATCGGGGTGACGTTTCGGCGAGACGAGGACACGCATCGCCCGCGCGTGAACAAGATAGGATCGAAGTTGGATCGAAAACAACGCGCCGAGGGAGAGTACTACTATCCTGAATGACGGGTCCTCGTGGCACGCTTCGTGGCCATTTCTAGCAGTTGTATGGCACTTCCAAATGAGCTTTATGACATAAACGCTTCAGCAGGAATCTGGCTGAGAGTCATACTTATCGTAGCGGCAACAATCATAGTTGCTCGATTCACGGAACGCTTTTCCGGGCGCTACTTGCAACGAGCTGCGACCAGACTCAGAGTCAGTGCGACAAAGTACATCGCACTGAGACGTCTTATTATCGCGTTGATCTACGTCACAGGCCTTATAATTATCATCAGTTTGACGCCGCAGCTACAATCGATTTCTGTTGCAATTCTTGCAAGCGTTAGCATTATAGGCATCATCGTAGGTATAGCGGCACAAAACACGATTTCAAACGTTATAGCGGGGATCGCCATCGTAGTGTTCAAGCCATTTGGTGTTGGCGACTTCATAACCGTGCGCGGGGACTCCGGCTTTGTCGAGGATATTACGTTTAGACACACAGTTATACGCCTAGTTCAGGGACACATGATTATTCCAAATTCTGTAATAACTAGTGACGTGCTCTTTAATCATTCCAACGACCGCGTATCAAATAGGTTGGATATGCGTGTTTCTTACGATTCAGACCTTGCACTCGCGAAGCAAATAATACGTGATGAAGCCCGAAAGATAGGCTCTATCGACCAAGGTACCCTTGAGGTGTTCGTGTCAAAGACCGACGAGCTAGGCGTCACGTTTTCGCTGATCTTCACATCCGACGAATCACCTTTCACGTGCCTTGCTACTCTGCGAGAAGCGATCGTCCTCAGGCTCATAAACGAGCACGTGACCATACGATGAACAGACCTCCGAAAGGTGGCAAGAACGCGCTTAATATACTACTACCGATTATCTCGAATCAATCCCAGATAGCTCATGAGAGTAAGAGGTAGATGATAACTGAAGCGATTGCTCCGGCGGCAGTCGCAAGCAGATTCACCGAACTGTTAGTCAAATAATGCCTCCGCTCGAGCACCGCTCCTAAGACGCTGTCGAAGTTGGCTCCGAAGAAACCACCGAGGATGACCGGAACGATCGTGTTAAGCGCGCCAACTCCAAGCAGAACAGCGATTATCGCTATCGCGGAAGCTCCTGCCAAGCCAGAATATTCGCCTAGCGTCGTGATTCCACCATCAGTACCGTGCGGGACTCTTCTTAGGTCGGTAATTAGTCTTGGCAGTTTCCTGTGAGTTTGTCCTATCTCGCTCGCAAGCGTATCACCTGTAGCGGTAGCAACTGCCCCGATGTATGCGATCGAGAGGAGGGCGTTGCCTGTTATTCCGTAAGCTACGGCACAGACAAGCGCAACAAGTCCATTGCCAAAGACGTTGCGATATCCTCGTGCTCCACCCCCCTCCTGTGCGATGCCTATGGCTCGCTTGTAGTCGTACTTGTACTTGGTGAAGACGCCTCCGATTACAAAAAAAGCGAGTATGAGTACGAACCATCTAAAATCCGTGAATGAAACGATCAAGAGTCCCATCAAGATTCCGCTCAGAACTCCCGAGGCATCGGCTAATTTGACTCTTCCTAACGCATATCCAAGGAGGATCATGAAAAGCAGCGTTAAGAGGAGTCGAACTACCGGCACAGAGTATGCGAAACTCGCAAACAGCCACATCGCCAAGCCCATGCCGAGCGGCACTATTACGTTTTCCTCTATCTCGCCAAGAATGGTCCTCAGCAACGCGCCAACCAGAGCACCGATCATAGCCACAAAGAGCAAGAAGTCAGCTGAAGCGACCACGCCAGTAACGATAGCTGCGGCACCACCAGCCAGAAAACCAAGAAAGCCGCCGGTCAAAACGTAGGTAAGGTTACTCGCAAAACTGCCATACGATTCGAAAGCCAACGACAGAATCTCGGCAAACGTTACAATTATAATAACGTCACTTATAATGTAGAGCGGCAAACTAAATACCACACTAAATATACATAGAGCCGTTAATGACAGAGTAAGGGCCAGCGGCTTGACAAGCACTTCAGATTTTTTGTCCGTGACCGTTGCGAACAATAGGAAGATGTGCATCTTGGGGTTGATGAGAACAACGAGCAAAGACAAGAGTAACATAAAAAAAAGCGAACCTGTGCTTCCTAAAAAAGGGATGATGAGCGCGGTAAGTCCAAAACCTGCGCGCAACGTCAATCTTCGTGCCTCTACGATATTCACGCTAATCCTCTTCCTATTCAAGCTCGAAGTACTTTACGTTTGCGCCGACCGCGGGAGCGTATAAGATACAAACAAATGCAAGGGACGAGAATTCGATTGTAGCGCCATGATCTCAAATCTTTATGAAAGAAGGCTCCTCTACCAAATTGACGATGTGCCGAAAAACGTCACGCTTGTCGTCGCGGAAAAAGACCTTCGTTCTAACGACTCTTACAAAAAAATTGGCTCTTTCGCGTCTTGGTGCAAAGAAATAGGGATCCATCGAGTCACAGTATACATAAGTGTGATGGATTTGGGAGAGGACGTCAACAAGAGACTGCGCGCTCAGATCGTTAGCAAGATTACGAATAGCCTGCACGCAGAATCCTTGGATGCCACGATATATTTGCCGGATGAAATCCGAACTACCGATAACGCTGATGCTCCGACAATGGATATCTCTATTGGATATGGTGGGAAGAAAGAGCTAGTTGATGCGATCAAATTGATAGCCCAAAAAGTGAAAGATGGGCATCTGCGAGCTGATGATATATCTGAGGAGACCATCAACTCTCACCTCATCTTCAAAGAAGAGCCAGAGCTGGTCATAAGGACAGGAGAGAATCGTTTAACGGACTTTTTAATTTGGCAGGCTGTTTATTCTGAGCTCTACTTTACCGAGGTTAATTGGGCAAATTTCAGGAAAATGGATTTACTTAGGGCAGTTCGTGACTATCAGAGACGACAAACGCGACGTGGATTGTGACGCAGAGTATACGCCATGCAACTCTCCGATCTCGGTACAACTCGTAAAGAGGGCCGATGTCACCTTCCAAAACGCAGCGTATCACATAGCAATCACGTTCGAACGCGACAGTGCAGTCATTAAAGCAGCCAGTGACCATGAATCTTGCGGTTAAGATATTCACCTCTACAAAGTTCGCGGTGGCAGTTATAGCGGTCATTATTGCGTTATCCGCTGTCGCTACTCTGCTGCCAAATGGCAATTTCGTTTTTGCATCGCCGTTTTTCATCGCCTTGGTAGGTATACTATCCATATCAACCATCATCTGCAGTCTGACAAGAATTGCGCCTTTATGGCGCACCATTGCAAACCCTCATATCAACGTGAGCGATCAATTCATAAAAGCGCTCCCGTACCATGCGTATCTAGCCGGCGTCAAGCTGTCTGATTTGCGAGGGTGCCTAAAAGGATATAGCTGCCTAGAAGCGAGTGACTCCAAAGAGGAGGCGCTATTCGCTCAAAAAGGCAGGATCGGTAGGATCGGACCTTACATTGCGCATTTTGGGGTGCTGGTACTCTTGCTAGGAGTTTTGGTTGGTGCAGCTTTCGGGTATTCGAATCAGTACAATAACAAAATTGCCGTTATTCCGTTAGGGGGTTCCCTACAAATAGCGGATTTTAGTCTAAAATTGAGCAATTTTAGCGTTGATTATTACAATGACGGCACGGTAAAGGATTATAGGGCGACGGTCTACGTCCTCGACGGCAATTCCACAGAAATTCATTACGTAACCGTCAATGAGCCTTTGACGCACAAAGGGCTGACGTTTTACCTGTACAGTTATGACTCCACTGGCCTGGCAGAACTCGGACAGGCGAACTGGGTTGCGTTTCAAATCAAGAGTGACACCGGCGTGTCCTTTGTTTGGGGTGGAGCGCTCATCGCGCTCATAGGGATCATGTTATCGCTGTATGTGCCACATAAGAGGATTTGGATAAAAGAATCACGTCAAGGAGTCCTCTTCGGAGGGATGACGAATAAACGCCTGGTCAGTTTTGCTAGGGAGCTCGACAACATGCGCTCGGAGCTCGGAAACGCAGATCGCGCTGATAAGACGACTCAGTCAGGAGGATAAACGCCCCGATTATCGATGAGGACTCCGCTATGGATATGGTAGCATTTGAACACTTAGGATTCGAAATTGCTCTCGGGACGTACCTGCTTGCGTCCATCCTTTTCGTCTTATACGTCTCGATAAAGAAACGGCGTCTTGGCGCGATGGGCGTTGCATTAGTCTTTTTCGGATTTGTTTTTCAAACCTTTGCGCTCATCGACCGATGGTTCTACGCGGGACACCCGCCTTGGGTGAGCACGTATGAAGTTATGTCATTTTTTGCCTGGACGATAGTTGGAGCATACTTGGTGCTGAATATTAAGTCTGATTACAAGAGTGTTGGAGTTCTCGTGGCGCCGCTCGCGTTTATCCTATTGGGCTTTGCCTCAATGCAACCAACGAATCCGACCCCTCTCATCCCTGCGCTGCAGAGCATCTGGCTCCTCATACACGTCCCGATAGTCATCCTATCATACTGCGCCTTTGTCGTCGCGTTTGCAGCGAGTGCGCTCTATTTGCTTAAAGATAACGAGGTCAGTGCCGAGAGCAACAAGCCCAAGCACGTCGAGCGAGTGTCCGAAAAGACTCAGGGAGGGCAAGCTCAAAAAGAGGCCACAATATTGGACAGGTTCCGATTAGAAGAGCTTGACGAGTTGGCATATAAGAGCGTCGCCATTGGGTTCCCTCTACTTACTATTGGGATTATCACTGGAGCGATATGGGCCAACAGCGCGTGGGGCAGCTACTGGAGTTGGGATCCTAAAGAAACGTGGTCCCTTATTACGTGGTTTGTCTTCGTCATCTACCTCCACGCCAGGACACAGAATTGGAACGCTCGGTTTGCCGCGTACATTTCTGTTGCTGGATTCCTATCGGTGATCTGCACATTTCTCGGCGTAGGCTACGTCCTTCCTTTTATGGAGACTTATCTCGGGGTGAGCGCTGGCTTGCACAGCTACGCGGGCGGTGACGCCGTTGCCGGGACCGTGTTTTTCTGCGGGATCTTAGGCGCTGTGCTGTTACTGCTATTCGTGACACGCAGAAGGCCACCAAGCGCAGATGCTGCTCCAAGCGCTCATACTGCCGTGAACGGTAGCTGAATCACGGGTCAGTCGCACGTACCATCTTGGGTCAAGCGTTTTAGATCTTGTATGCTGTTGATATTAATGAAGGTGCATAAGCTCGGATCCAGCATCTGAATCTCATCTTTCGGGACGAAATTAGCCTTCAGCTGATCGACCACATACATTATCGCTCCTTTGCCGTCTTCAATAGCCTTCTTTGCGGCCTCTATAGTTGGATCCCGTCTGTACACGGCGTGTAACGGTTCGAGAGGATACGGGATAGCGACGTCATATCCCTCAGCCTTGCGAAAAAGTAGATCGACTACGGCTACGTTTATGAAAGGCATGT
>Ga0187780_10002879_pt1 | contig 12933 bp, 12 predicted proteins | sample 1015_Q2_SP10_20__FD_132429 | JGI IMG/M metagenome (GOLD analysis project Ga0187780, IMG submission 132429) | Tropical peat soil microbial communities from peatlands in Department of Meta, Colombia - 1015_Q2_SP10_20_MG | ecosystem: Environmental > Terrestrial > Soil > Wetlands > Peat | place...
CCGGCGACAACGGAGGAGAGCATGACCCGCGCGCCCGTGGGCGCCCAGCCGTCCGGATCGATCACCCGCAAGGTGACGGCTATGGCTGACGTGATCGCCGTTGATACCGCGAAGCACGTCGTGACCCTGCGCGGTCCCGCCGGCAACGAGGTCGACATCGACGTTGAAGACCCGGCCCAATTGAAGAACATCAAGAAAGGCGACCACGTCCAGGTCACCTACGCCGAAGCGTTGGCGATTTCGGTCGAACCGACTGGCGCCAAGGCAGCAAAATAGCAGGCCCAGCAGATCGTGGCCCGGCGACTTGGCGCCGGGTCACGGGCGCTGGCGGCCAGACGGCTCCTTTCCGGATGCGTACGATTCGGTCCCCACCGCAACTGCTCCCAATTGAAACGCGCACCCGGCGATTAACCGGTGCCACCGCGCTGCGCGCCTAGCACACGACAATCGGCGCGCCACCGCCTCGCCTAGGGGATCGGCTCCTCGGCTCGAATCCGCTGCGAAAAGTCCGGGTCCTTGTCGGCCGCATGAGCCCGGTCATTCACGTGCGCCCGCCGCGTCAGCTCGCCGAACGGGACACGGGTGTCGAGCCGGCCGCTCTCGTAAAGGTACTCCGGCACGTAGCCACTGAGCAGGATTTTCCACGAATAGGACAGGTGCCCGGGGTTAACCCGCGAGTGCAGCCAGATGTTGCTGGTGCAGTTGCTCGTGAGCGAGTTGTACCAGGCGGCGTGTTCCTTGAGGGAATTGAGTTCTCTGAGATAGTCGACGAACACGCGTCGGCCGTTGGCGGGATCCCCGACCAGCCGATAGATGTAGACCTGTTCCGGTGGATCGTGCCGGTAATTGGTTCGCAGCCTTACGACATCGCGTTCGTCGGCAACGACGTAATAGAGCTCGTACTGCCGGAAGAATCCCAGCACAGACGAGTAACCTTCGCCACGCTCCTTGCGCGCTTCGATCGAAATAGCGACGTGCTTGCCGTCCGCGAAGCCGAAGCTGACAAACACGTGGGCGATTGCCGGACCCATCCAGTAGACGGCGATGATGTCGACGGCGTTGAGTGTGCGCAGGTCTTCGGTCAGGTCGTAGTAGGCGGGCGTAAAGTTGGTCTCGCTGCGGTAGTCGAGATTGCGGACGTTGTGCAGAGTCACCACATCGCCATCAAAAGTCGCATAAGCGAGCACGGCATTCTCGGGCACCCAATCGCGGTTGTTAGATGGCTGCAGAGATTCCCAGGAGACAAGCAGAATCGCGAACAAGGCCGAAAACGCCGCGAGCGCACGCCACCGCCACCGTGGCAGCACGAAGCCCACAATCAAAATCAACGAGCTGATGCCGTATGCAGCGGCCAGACACTTGCGCAGCGTAAGGTTCGCATGGTCCCAGTAGAGCAGGGCCAATACGCCCCAGCCGGTGGTGATCAGCAGAACCACCACCAGCAGTCCCACTCCGATGCCTCTCAGAAAACGGCCGCTTCGTGCTTTCACGGATCGTCCGCGGACCTGTGTGAGTCATGCCCACGCGGAAACGAGAAGATACCGGAAAACCGCGGTCGTGAGCGACAGGCATTCGGCGCCACAGCGGGGGAAGCGGACCCGCCGGCGGGGCAAGTACCGTTACTTGCGGCGGCTAGCGTCCCATCTTGTCGATGCGCTTGGCACCGATGCTGACGTCGGTGTGATCGCGCGTGCGGACCTCGACCTGGACGTGGCCGTCGCCCGCTACGGTCCAAGGCAGCGGGAGGTTATCCGGTACCACGGTCAGCTCGTGGTTACCGGATGCTACCGCCGGGAAGTCGAAACGGCCGGCCGAGTCAGTGCGCGTGCTGTAACGCCCGTCGAGTATTACCACCACGTTGGGCACGACGGTCTCGCCAGCATCAAACCTGCCGTTGTCGTTGGCGTCGAGGTAAATGGTTCCGGTAAGTCGGCCGGAGCCTGATCCGGGGCCACCGCCCAGCGGAGCGAAGTGGCTGCCCGCTGCCCGTTGGTAGCGGATGGTGAGGAAATAACCACGCTGACTCATGGCAGGATTGTTGATGACAGTCGGCGGCGCGAGCGGCGAAGCCACGGACAGGCTCTGCCAGGCTCCGGTGTGATTCTCGTAGTAGGACAGGATCACCGCCCAGTCCCGGGACAGCTGGTAGCTGAGATCCACATTGGCAGCGACGGCGGGCGCTACCGGGCCGCTGAGCGCGATGCCCCAGCGCACATTGGCGTCGATGCTGAGGCGGCTCGTCAAGTCGCCGCCGCCATTGACGCCGAGAATGGCGGCGGTGCTGGTTTCCGCGGCGTTCGAGAACGGCGCAATTGTCGTCAAGCGCTCGTAACTCAGTGAGGTGTTGAGACGCGTCGCCGTTGGCATTTTCCACGCCTGATTCAGCGCAAATGCGACATCGCTGCCGGTGTTGGCGTGCGCGTAGTCCGCCTGAGCGCGGCCTATGCCCCACGGATTGTGCTGATCGACGTAGCCTTCAATGGACCACGCTGTTGATCCTTCTGAGCGACGCAGGTTGACGACGCCGCCGACACCCAGATCGCGGGACAGCTGATAGCGCCCATCAGTCGTAAGAAATGTCGTGTCGGCACCTTGTCCGGACACGGACCACGCCTGATCGATGCCGACGTCGGCGAACCAGCGCCGCCCCTGGTATCCAAAACGGTAGTAGCCACCGTCCATGTCCGAGTTGATGACCTGATTGCCCCAGGTGAGATCGGGCTCGATGTAGAAGGCGCCAAAGTCCTGGGTAATGCGTCCGGTGAGCGTGGCCGCGTCAATCCAGCTGCCGAACTTGTTGCCCGAGGCGGTGATGCTGCCGTCGATCACATTGAACTGCGCCCGCGTGGACGAGTTCTGCCACGCCGTCGCAACCAATCCCGTCGTTGAGGAAACTCGCGCGTTGCTCTCAGAGACGAGCGTGCCTGCGAAGAGGTCGACATCGTGCGCTTGCGCCAGGGCGCCACCGACGGTCCAGTCGGGCGCCGCCTGCCACTGGGCGCCCAAAGTTGCGGTTGAGCCTCCCAAAGTATCGAACGTCGGAACCTTGATACCGCCAAAAACACCCGGCTCGCCAATCCCAGCGACGATGTCCAGGCCTGACGGGCCATGCAGGTCGGTCGCAATGCCCTCCATCGGGCCGCCGGGCAGCAGGAATCGCGGCTGCGAGCGCGCCAGGCCAATCTGCGGCATGTTCAGGTCGCCGATGCCGCCGTCCGCGTTCCAGCCACCATCAAACGGCACACCGTGCGCCCGCAGCGAAGCCGCGCCGTGGCCCTCGGCACCGACGACGTCGGTGTTCGAGCCGCCGATCGGGGCAGCAACGTCCGCCGACCAGGAGCCGTAGCCGGCGGTGTCCCATTGCGCGCGGCCGACGAGGCCGTTCTCGTTGACTCTGCTCGGGGCGCCGGGCGTGCTCTGGTCGATCACGCTGACGACTCCGTCGATCCGGACCGCGCGGGCGAGCCCGTTGGTATCGGCAACCCCGTCGCTCACCGACATGTCCGGAGACAGCGTGCCGCCCGCAATGTAGTGGTCGTGGTAGGGCGCCTCAGCACTCTCCGGCGGCGAAGCGTCAGCAGGCGCGACGGTCGGATTGGCGGGTGCCGGCGCGGCCTGCTCACCGTGTGCGCCGGGACACGCAGTTAAGAGCGGCCACAGCAGGAACAGCGAGCGCGCAAAACCAGTGGCGCGCCCGGCGATCCCATTCATTGGAACTGCTGATGCAGCTCGGCCTTCTGCTTACCCCACTCGAGTGTTCCGGTGACGGTGACCGGGAAGGCGAGTGTGGGGTGGTCGTCAGTCGGCGTGGACGGAACCAGGTACACGTCGGTGACGTCGCCCGGCAGGATCGGGAAGTCGGACGGGTTGAAGTCGTACTTGACGCCATTCGCGTCCGTGCCGGACAGGAACCCGAACACGCGCCCGTGGGCGTCGCCGGCGTTATGGACGCGCAGCGTCGGCAGCTTCTGGCCGTTGACGGTGACGATTTTGGGTCCGAACACCTCGAGGCGCGGTGCGGCGTTGCCGATCGTCACGTAGACGATCACGCCGATGCGTCCGGAAATCGGCAGCTGCACGCTACCCGCCTGGGCGACATCCGGCCGTTTGCCCTCGATCAGAATCCCGAAGCGGCACTCACCGAGTGCGGCATCTCTGGGGACGGCGACCTCAAATCGATAACGCATGGTCGCGCCGCCGGGCAGGTCAGCGTCGGCGCGTTCCAAGGCGACCCAATCGCGGCAGCTGCCAGGCTGCAGCGGATCGTGGAAGGTGACCAGGAATTCCGGCGAAATCGTCCAATCGGCCGTATGGATCTTGTATTCCGCCGGCGTCACCGACCGGTTGCTGATCTCGAGCACCTGGCGAACCGTCTCGCCTGGCTTGGCCTGCAACTCGAAGCGCGGCGGAGAGACCAGCGCCGCGAATCCGTCCGCGAACGCCGGTGCGGCCGCGAGCGCGCCGGTCAGGATCAGCGCCGATGCGATGCGCACGTTCATATCAGTTGGAATCCATCTCGAAGCGGAAATCGATGTTGTAGACGCGGTCCATTTGCCGGCCGTCAACTGCGATGGCCAGCTGGATCAAGTCCTCCATGACCGGTGTGGTGATCGGTCCCGAATAGACCAGCGCGCGCGTGCCGGACACGAGCGTGCCGGGTAGCAGACGCCCCTGGGTCGTCCACGAGGCGCGAATCGGCCCTGGCTGCTGAGCTGGCAGCACCAGGTAGATACGGCCATTCCGGTGCAGCCACGGCGATACGTTGAGTCGCACCCGCACCGGAGTGGTACCGGCCATGAGTGTGCTGCTGTGGGCACGCGGTGACCGCGATTGCCAGCCCATGGTGACCGTCGGCGTGTAGACGATCGTTGCGCCATCGTCGATGGCGGTGGTCGCCGAACGGGCGGTCAATGCGCACGCAAGCAGCAATGCGGCCGCGATCGGTCTCAGCGGGCGCGGGGCAGGAGTTCGCCGCCGGCTCATGGCGCCGTCATCGTGTAGACGACTTGGCCCGCGTAGCTGCCTTGGGGCGGGACCGCGCTGTTTTTATAGCTGAACGTCCAGCAACTCTCGTTCCAGGTGTTGTGCGCCATCGTGCCGACCACCTGCGATCCGCCAGCGACGAAGGTGCCGGCCGGGAATGGCTCGGCTCCGGCATCCCCGTTGCCGCCCGTGGTCCACGAGATTTCCGCGAACGAGATCTTGTCGCCGGCAGCGTCAACGAGCGCGGCGGGGACTGTCGCCGTGATCGTTGCCGTCGTGTTCCCGTTTCCTGGGCGACGGTAGAACCCGCCGATGTAGAGCTGCACGTTCGGTGTGCAGAATACGTATCCGTCGTACGAGCTGGCGCCTACCGAGCTGTCGGTGGCCATGGCTAGCGCTGTGCCGTTGCCTACCGTCGTGGTGGCGACGGTGACCGACACATTGTTGATTGTGGCGTTGTTGCCCGGCGTACCGCCGGCGATGTAGGTGCCGCTGAAGCCGCCGACTCCGACTTGGAGGTAGATCTCCTGAGAGCCGGCGGCGATCGCGACCGTGAAAGCGCGCGCCGGGACCGGGACGCTCAGCGCGAGCGCGCTACATAATCCCCCAGCAAAGATCCGCAACTGCCCCACGATGTCGGTCCCCCCGCCGCTGCCGATTTACCGATGCCATTGACGAGCAGACGACGACACCGTGGGTCTAGATCCGGATCCGATTCCGGCCTTCAGGGCATGGTGGCCGTGTACACGACGCGACCGTTGTTGATGTTCACGCCGCCGTAGGTGCCGGCCGGCGGGAGGGTCGTGTTGTTGTACGTATAGGTCCACACCGCGTCCTGGACGATGACTTTGGTCGCGGGCGCATTGATGACGACATTGGCGCTTGCGCCGTTGACGAGCGCGGGAGCCGGCAGTGCCGTGGCAGACGTCAGCGTCTTCGGCGTCGTGGTGATCTGCGTGAACGCAATTGTGTCGGCGCCACCATCATTCAACGCACCGTTAGAAGTGACATTCAGCGTCACGTTGCCGCTGTTGCTGACGATCGCGGCCGTCTCGGCGCCAGTCGCGGGAGGACCGCCCTGATCGCCGCCGGTCCCGGCCACCGCCGCGCCGTTGCCCACCACGCCAGCCGCGGGCGAGAACGTGATCAGGTCGACCGCGGGGTTGGAGGTGTACACACCGGTCGTGTAGGACGAGCCGGTGCCGACTCGCAGGTAGAGAATCTTCGGGATGACGATCGTGAAGTCGACGTGCGCGGTCGCGCCGGGGTTCGAGGTGGCGGCACCCGACTGAACATTTGACTCCGCCGTTGCAAGGTACGGAACAGCCAGCGCGGCTGTACCGAGGATGCCGGCCAAACGAAGAGTGTGCTTCATGTCCCATTTCCTGTGAGTTGTAGAAACGATCCGGGCCGTGATCCCAGCCCTGACCGTCCGTGTTGGACACGCGCGGTGCTGGACCATCCCTAGACTGCGCAGCGATTTTCCGAGAGCAACGGCTGCATCAGCCTTGAAACAGGTCTCAGTTAAGTAACTGTCAAATTGGCGTTCAGGGATTTGCCCAATATCTGTGAAACAGTTGGCTCAAGACCCGAAACGCCGATCCTGATCCTGAGCACGGCGCGGCGCAGGTCCTGACTGCCCGACGGTGCTTGGCAGCGGACCGGGGCGCGGTCCGGAAGGGGGCGGGAGGTCAACTGGCCTCACGGCCAGTGGCGGAGCGGTTCCGGGCCTCTATTTAGAGAGCGCCGCGACCGGCGCTCAGGCGGTCGGGACCGTGGTATCCCGGAAGTGCTTCTTGCCGGCCTGAGCCTGACGGTATTCGTCCTTGCTCAGGATGTTCTCGTCGAGATGCATGTCGGAACGGCAGTACTGCCGCAGAAAGTCCATCATCCGCTCGGCGGATGCCATGACGTATTCGCTGACGTAATTGACGTCGATGTTGACGCACATTGCGCCCACCACACCGTAGTCCTTGCGCAGGATGGGAATGGTGGTGCACTTGAAGCGGCGCGCGCCGATGTTTAGCTCGTAGTTGAGCTTCTCCTGGTTCTGGTTGACCCGGCGCATGAGGTCGACGAGCAGCGTCGTGGTCCCCATTTCGACCGCGCGGCCGGTGACCTCGCCACCCTCGATGCAGATTATGGACTTGGATGGATTGGACAGGTCGTGCAGCAGAACCTCGATGCCCATGTGTGGAAAGGTCCTGCCCAGCAGCCGGGCGATATTGCGGTAATTCTCCAAGAACTCGCTCATGTCGCTTTTGACGCTGGCGCCGTGATATTTCGCGAACAGCTTCTCATACGCGCGCAGGTCCTCGGCGCCGAGCTGCTGGCGCACGTTGTTCTGCTCACCGATGAAGATCAGCTGCCGGCCGGCGCGCGCGTCGGGATTGCGCAACAGGTAGTGCACGCCGAGCCGGAAATCCTTGAGGCTGAATTCCGCGAAATGCTCGGGTGTGGAGATGTACGGGTAGAAGTCGTACTGGTGCAGGTCCTTGCCCTTGAGGCGACGCCGCTCGCGGTAGCGGCCGATCAGGAATCCGGCAATGACGAGCAGCGCCGACGCCGCAAACTCGGACAGCATCGTGGCGAACCATTCGCCGCGGAATATGGGGACCATCAGAGAGCCCTGCGGGGCACCGAGTGGGCAGGGCGATGCGCCTGCAGTCGGGCATCATAAACAAATTCATCCGTACCCGGACCCATGGCGCACTCGCGCGTACCGGGCGCCGGCAGTGCGCGCAGGATCACGCGCTTTTTAGATCCTGGCCGGTCAGTGGCAGGGTTCGGATTCGCTTGCCGGTAGCGGCATAGATCGCGTTGCAGATGGCGGGAGTGAGCGGCAGAATAACTGGCTCACCGTGGCCGCCCCAGAATCCCCCGGTCGGCACCAGCACGGTCTCGACCACGGGCATCTGGGCGATCCTCGGCAGCGGGAAATCGTTGAAGTTGCTCTCGACGACCCGGCCGTCCCTGATGTGGATCTCCTGATCGACGATGCTGCCCAGCCCGTAGACGACGTTGCTTTCAGCCTGCGCGCGGCAGGTATCGGGATTGACGACGTAGCCTGAGTCGATGGCGACGACAATCCGATGCACGCTGAGCGCGCCGTTCGCGACCGAGATCTCGGCCACCATGGCGGTGTAGCTGCCAAAGCCATCGGCAACGGCGACACCACGGAACACCCCGGCCGGCAGCGGGCTGCCCCAGTTGGCGGCCTTGACCACCGCCTCCAGGACCAGCCGGTTCTTGTCGTCGTCTTTCAGCAGGCGACGCCGGAACTCGACCGGGTCACGGCCGGATGCGGCCGCGACCTCGTCCAGGAAGCATTCCCGGTAGAAGCCGTTCTGCTGTCCGGGTGCGCGCCAGAATCCCACCGGCACGTGGCCGTTGCGCATCGAGTAGTCGACGCGCTGGTTCGGTACCGTGTACGGGAAATCAGAGAAGAAGCGCACGGCGGTGAAGTCGATCGGCTCCTTCTCCAGCACCTGCGGCAGCAGGTATTTGAGAATCGACGGACAGGCGATCGCGGTTTGCATCGCGATGACGTTGCCCTGCGCGTCGAGCCCGGCTTTCATGCGCACCATACTGGCCGGGCGGTAATAGCCATGCTGCATGTCCTCTTCGCGGGACCACATGAGCTTGATCGGCACTCCGGGCATGGCCTTGGCGACCGTGACGCCCTGGCGCACGAAGTCCTGGGGTGCGCCGCGGCGGCCGAAGCCGCCGCCCAGCATCATCTTGTGCACTTCGATCTTCTCGAGCGGCAACCCGCTGGCAGCCGCGGCCGCCCGCATCGAATTCTCGCCGTCCTGGGTCGAGGTCCACACGTCGAGCGACCCGTCGCTGCGAAACCAGGCGGTGCAGGTCTGCGGTTCCATGGTCGCGTGATTGAGATAGGGAGAGCGGTACTCGGCTTCGACGACGTGCGCCGCCTTCGCAAGCGCGCCGGGCGCATCCCCCATCTCCCGCGCCCGCAGCGGGGCCGGATCGCTCAGCCCTTCGCGCAGCATCGCCTCGATGGTCGCGTCGCTGGCGTTCCCCCATTGGCCGGCGTCCCAGTCGATACGCACCTTCTTCAGTGCCTCGTGAGCGCGCCACCAGCTGTCGGCGACGACCGCTACGAAGTCCTTGTCCTGGACCACCTTGCGCACGCCGCGCATGGACTCGGCGTTCTTGGGGTCCACCGAGCGCACCGTGCCGCCGAACACCGGACACTGTGCGATCGAAGCGTGCAGCATGCCCGGCAGCGCGACATCGACCCCGTACACGGGCTCGCCGCGCACCTTGTCGGGAATATCAAGGCGCGCGAGCGGTTGACCGGCGATGCGCCAGTCCTTGGAGTCGCGCAGCGCGACGTCCTTGGGCGGCTCGAGCTTGGCCGCATCGGCGGCCAGCTGACCGTAGCGCAGCGTCCGGCCGCTCGCTCCGTGGCGCACCATGCCACGCCCGGCCTGGCAGTCAGCGACCGGCACCCGCCAGCGCGCGGCGGCTGCAGTGCGCAGCATCTCGCGCGCGGCCGCGCCCGCCCGGCGCACGTAGTCCTGGGAGCCGCGGATGCCCTGGCTGCCGCCGGTGGACATCGAGCCCCAGATCCGGTTGCGCTTGAAGCTCGCGTTCGGAGACGCGAATTCCGTACCCACCTTGTCCCAGTCGCAGTCGAGCTCCTCGGCCACCAGCTGCGCGAGCGCCGTTAGGGATCCCTGGCCCATCTCCGAGCGCGCGATGCGCACGATGATGCGATCGTCCGGGTAGATCAGAATCCAGGCGGTCACCTCGCTCGCGACGGCGCCGGCCGCGGCCGCAAGCGGCAGGCAGAACTCGAGCGCCAGCCCGCCGCCGACCGCGGCCGAGGCGCGCAGGAATTCCCGTCGGGACAGTGCGGCGTTCATGGCGTGCTCGCCCCGCTGCGCGCGGAGGATGCGGCGCTTAAGGCGTGGATTGCCTTGCGAACGCGGGCGTAGGTCCCGCACCGGCACAGGTTGGAGATCGATGCGTCAATCTCAGCGTCGGTGGGGTGGGGCGTTTTGGCGAGCAGCCCCGCGACCGCCATCATCATCCCCGGCTGGCAGTACCCGCACTGCGGCACCTGATGCTCGATCCACGCGCGCTGCACCGGGTGCAGGCCCGACTCGGCCAGCCCTTCGATGGTCAAGATCCGCTTGCCGGCTGCGGCCGAGGCCGGCAAGACGCAGGAGCGCACTGGCTCACCGTTGACGTGCACGGTGCACGCGCCGCAGACGCCGATGCCGCAGCCGTATTTCGTGCCGGGCAGGCCCAGTTGCTCGCGCAATACCCAGAGCAGCGGCATGTCCGGCTCGACATCCACCGATCGGGCGCGGCCATTGACGGTGAGCGTCATCATGGTGAGATCTCGCGCGGCGCTGCGTCTCAGCGGCGCCATCAGTTGGCCACCGGCTCGGATAAAGCGCAAGGGTCAGCCGCGGCTCGGGGCGCGAGATCGACACCGGCGCGCCATAGCGGCGCCGACCCCGAGGCGGCATACTGCCGCCGGCGGAAGGGGGAGCACCATGGGCGACGAATTCCCGCGACGCGACTTTCTGCTCGGGTCGGGCCGCGCGCTCGGATTGGGCTGGCTGACTCTGCACTGGCCGGCAATCTCGGCGGCTCACGGGCACGCCCAGCGCGCGGTCGCCGCCGGTGCCACGACGTTTAATTTCTTCTCTGCCGAGGAGGCCAAGCTGTTCGACGCCATGGCCGCCCAGATCGTCCCGAGCGATGACACGCCGGGCGCGCGCGAAGCAGGCGCGGTGTACTTCGCCGATCAGGCATGCACGGGATTTTTCAGCTTCGCGGCCAGTGATATGCGCAGTGGCCTGGCGCAGCTCGAGCGCGACTTTGCCCAGGCGCACCCGGGCGAGCCGGCCTTTGCCACTGCCTCGGACGCGAGCCAGAAGGCCTACCTCAAGTCGATCGAGAAGACGCCTTTCTTCGATCTGGCGGCCACGCTCACGATATTGGGGCTGCTGGCGGATCCGGCCTACGGCGGCAATCGTGACCGGGTCGGGTGGAAGCTGATCGGCTTCGACGACGCTCACGTGTTTCAGCCGCCGTTCGGCTACTACGATCGCGACTATCCGGGGTTCGAGGCCGCGAACAAGGAGAAGCGCCCATGACCGGGTCGCGGAGTTTTCGCGATTCGGATGTGGTCGACTTCGTGGTGGTGGGCTCCGGCGCGAGCGGCGGGGTGCTGGCACGTGAGCTGTCCCGTTCCGGCTTTGACGTCGTGGTCATGGAGCAGGGCGTGCGCTATGCGCCGGCCCAGTTCGTGCACGACGAATACAAGAATTTCTACGGCTACGGGCTGACCAACGACCCGGCGCGCTGCCCGCAGAGTTTCCGCAAGACACCTGCGGACCAGGCGAAGTACTCCGCCGGCCAGCAGGTGCTGCTGTATGCCCGGACGGTCGGCGGCAGTTCCGTGCACTTCACCGCCAACTACTGGCGCTTCCACGAAATCGATTTTCGCGAGCGCAGCGCGCTCGGCGAGATCTCCGGCACCGGATTCGCTGACTGGCCGATCGACTACGCGGAGCTCGAGCCTTATTACAGCAAGGTCGACTGGGAGGTGGGCGTGAGCGGGCTCGCCGGATCCAGCCCGTTCGATCCGCCGCGCTCGCGCCCCTATCCGATGCCGCCCGTGCCGGTGAAATCCTCGGGCGTGCTGCTCGAGCGCGGTGCCCGCAAGCTGGGACTGCACCCGTTCCCGGCGCCACTCGCGATCGCCTCGCAGCCCTATAGAGGACGCAGTCCCTGCGTGCACTGCGGCTTCTGCATGGGCTATGGATGCGAGGTCCGGGCCAAGTCGTCGTCGCTTTACACCGTGATTCCCGAGGCCGAGGCGACTGGGCGCTGCGAGATCAGGACCGAGTCTTACGTTCATCGGGTGGGGATGGACGCGCGCAACCGCGCCAGCGGCGTGCACTACTTTGACGCGTCCCGGCGCGAGCGCTTCCAGAAGGCGAAAGCGGTGGTGCTGGCGGCGAATGGTGCCGAGACGCCGCGCCTGCTGCTCAATTCAGAGTCGAGCCGCCATCCGCACGGGCTGGCCAATTCCAGCGGCCTGGTCGGCAAGTACCTGATGTTCAACCAGGGTGGCGAGGTGGTGGCGCAGTTCGAGCACGAGCTCAATGAATATAAGAGCGTGCAGGTCACGCGGGTGGTGCACGATTTCTATACCTCCGACCCCAAGCGTGGCTTCTATGGCGGCGGCGGCATCGACGGGCGACTCGGCCCGTATCCGGCGTTCTGGGCCTATGCCAATGCCCCGTCTGATGCCTGGTGGGGCGCGGGGTTCAAGGCATTTCTCAAGGACTTTCCGCGCACCATGGTGTGCTATTGCCACGCCACGTCGCTGGCACTTGCTGACAACAGCGTGAGCCTGGACCCGGAGCTCAAGGACGCCTGGGGGATTCCGGCGATCCGCTGCACCTACAAAGATCACCCGGACGACCTCGCGACCGCCCGCTTTCTTCAGGATCGCGCGGTCGAGATCCTGGACGCCGCGGGCGCGCGCCGCGTCTGGAAGAACTCCGTCAACGAGTCGAATTTTGCGGTGCACCTGCTCGGCACATGCCGCATGGGCGACGATCCGGCGCGCTCCGTGGTCGACCGATTCCACCGCACCCACGATGTCCGCAACCTGTTCCTGTGCGATGGCAGCAGCTTCGTGACCAGCGGTCGCGGCCAGCCCACCATGACGATCCAGGCGCTCGCGTTTCGCGCCGCCGACCACATCGCCCGCGCGGCCAAGGCCGGCGAGATCTGATCGCGGGCGCAACGCCTCCCGCGCTACGGCTTGGGCGTGCCGGGTTTCCCGGTGCGCTCGCGCAGCGAGTTCAGGCGCTCGGCAATCTCTTTGGGACTGGCACCCGGCGGCACGTCCGGGCGGATCGGGTGCGGGTGCTTGGCGGGATTTCCGGAACTGCC
>Ga0187780_10002880_pt1 | contig 12932 bp, 11 predicted proteins | sample 1015_Q2_SP10_20__FD_132429 | JGI IMG/M metagenome (GOLD analysis project Ga0187780, IMG submission 132429) | Tropical peat soil microbial communities from peatlands in Department of Meta, Colombia - 1015_Q2_SP10_20_MG | ecosystem: Environmental > Terrestrial > Soil > Wetlands > Peat | place...
GGGGAGCCGACTTCCTTTTCGGTATCGATTCGAGTGGGAGTGCGATGGCAGTAGGCCCTGTATTACCGGAACTCGATCGACTTTGTTTTGTCACCCATGGCGCCACCCATCGATTGACTGAAGAGTTAGTTTATCAAAAAGGGATTAAACAAATTTTCAGATTGGTGGCTCCCGTCTATCAGGATGCCCTCGCTGCATGGGTCTTCAAAGACGATCCGCAGATCAAACGTTGGGCTGGTATTAACTGCGATTATGAATATGGTTATGTGGCCTGGAATTTGTTCAAAGAGAACATCAAGAAATTCCGTCCCGATGTAGAGTTCGTTGCTGCAGCATGGGCTCCTTTCTGGACCATGGACTTCTCATCCCACGTCTCTGCTGTCATGGCAGAAAAGCCTGACGCCATCTTTGCAACTCCGTGGGCTGGCGAAGGCGTCATGCTTCTGAGGCAAGCTCTGATGCTTGGAGTATTTGATAAGATTCAGGCCTGGTGGCAGGGAATGGGTGGCTCCGTCGATGTTCTCGAAGGCCTCTCGAATGAAATTTCTGCAAATAAATTTAGGGGAAACCTCTGGGGCACCGCTCGATATATTCACAACTGGCCGGATACCCCAGAAAACAAGACTTTTGTTGAAGCATTTAGAAAAAGATGGGGAAGATTCCCCAACTATTCTGCGGAAGGGAGTTACTCAACCATTTATGCGATCAAAGCGGGATCTGAAAAGGCAAAATCTATTGAGACCCTCAAGGTCGCAGCAGCATTAGAAGGAATGGAATTGAAGACGCCCGCAGGTCCGCGTTTAATCAGGAAAGAAGACCATCAGGCTGTCTACGCCGTCCCCGCAGGAAGGGCCATGAAAAGTCCAGATTACACAATCCCGATCCTTGGAGATCTGAAAGTGATTCCGGCAAAAGATTATTTCCGCAATCCACCCTTTACTCCGGTAGCTGCGACAAAATAGAAAGCTTATCATCCCCCCTAGCCTCTCCTTGGCAAAGAGGGATTAAGGGGGATTTTTTGTTTTGGTGGACATGTTCGAAAAATTGGTTTTTCAAAGTCTCATCGGTTTAAGCTTTTCGATGTACCTGTGGCTTCTCGCCGCCGGACTCACCCTTGTCTTCGGGGTACTGGGCGTGCTGAATTTCGCTCACGGCAGTCTCTTCATGCTGGGTGCCTATGCCACCTTCACACTCTACGGGAAACTCGGGATCAATTTCTGGCTATCCATCGGGCTTAGCCTCCTAGGTGTGGGGATTGTCGGAGCGATCCTGGAACGATTCTTCATTCGTCATATTTATGACATCGATCTCGCCTATCAACTCATCTTAACCTTCGGTTTCATCTTGATCTTCGATGACTTAGTAAAGATGATCTGGGGAGGTGTGGCCATGATCCCACCAATACCCTCTTTCTTCGAGGGCAACCTCTCGATTTTGGGAAGGGCTTTTCCCATCTATAATCTCTTCATCATTGTTGCCGGGTTAGGAGTAGCGGTCATTCTTTGGCTCATTCTGGAGAGGACCTGGTGGGGGAGGATGATCCGAGCTTCCGCATCGGACCGGGAGATGGCGAGCGCTATTGGAATCAATATTCCTATCCTCTTCACGACAGTATTTGTTTTTGCGGCCATGCTTGCTGCTTTGGGAGGAGCCCTTGGAACCCCTGTCCGTGTAGTCGCGCCCGGAATCGGAACGGCCATGATTATTCAGGCGTTTGTGATCACAGTGATTGGCGGCCTAGGCAATCTGAAGGGCGCCTTCGTAGGTGCGCTGATCGTGGGAATCCTGACCGCTTTCGGGATACTGCTCTTTCCGGTCTTTGAGCTTTTCATCATCTTCGTCGTGATGGCGATTGTATTAATGATTAAACCGGAAGGACTCTTCGGTAAATAAATAATGTCAAAAGATCAATGATCAATGCCCAATTTTCTGTTCTTTAAAACCATTGATAACTGATAATTGATAAATGGCTACTGGAAATTAAAATAGACGATATGAGACTTAAAACTTTCCTACTTGTAGCATCGATCTTATTTCTTTTTACTCTTCCTTTCTTTGCCGGCAAATACCTTCTTTACATGGCCATCAATATTCTCCTCCTCTCCTTGTTTGCCCTGGGTTTCAACCTCCTCTTAGGCTATACCGGCCTGCTCTCCTTTGGCCAAGCGGGATTTTTTGCAATAGGAGCTTATGCCTCAGCCAAAATACTTCTCGTTTATCCTTCGCTCCTGGTCGGTGTGATGGCGGGCATGGTGGCAGGAGGAATCTCTGCTCTCATCCTGGGCTATCTTTGCGTTCGCCACACTCGAATCTATTTCTCCATGCTCACCCTCTCCTTTGGGATGATGATCTATTCCATCGCGTGGAAATGGCGGGATGTCACAGGGGGTGACGATGGATTGGTTGGGATTCCAAGGGCCCCTCTTGAGATTCCGGGAATCCTCGCCATCCATATGAACTCGATGGCAAATTATTACTATTTTGTGTTAGCGGTTTCGCTGATCGCTATATTTATTCTTTACCGCATTGTAAACTCCCCCTTTGGACTCACTCTAAAGGGAATCCGCGATAGCGAAAACCGCGTTTCCTTTGCAGGCGTTTCAATCAGGAATTACCGCCTTCTCTCCTTCGCCGTGGCAGGGTTTTACGCAGGACTCGCCGGTTCGCTCTTACCCCCCTTGGAGAACACGGTCACTCCACCTCTGGCGCATTGGACACATTCAGCCGAACCCGTGATGGTCACCCTGCTCGGAGGGATTCACACCTTTTCCGGGCCTATCGTCGGGTCGATTCTCTTCTATCTCATCAAGGACATCATCGTCAGATATACTCAATACTGGCTGATATGGTTCGGTTCCATCGTGGTCTTTTTGGTTTTGGTCTTCCGCGGAGGGGTCGTGATTTTCTTTACGCAACGAATCTGGCCTTTGTTCAAACGAACATAGAGAAAGGACCTGCTGAATGGCCGAGCTCCTCAGAACGGAGAAACTCAGAAAATACTTTGGCGTCGTCAGTGCCGCAGAGGATATCGATCTCCATATAGAAGGGGGAGTACTTACCTCTATTATTGGACCCAACGGAGCGGGTAAAACGACGCTGATCAACCTCCTCACAGGAAACCTCCTGGCCGATTCAGGAAAGGTCTTCTTCTGTGGCGAAGAGATCTCTCACCTTCCCATCCACAAGAGGGTGAAGAAGGGAATTTGTCGTTCTTTCCAGGTCATGAACATCTTCCCTAAACTCACCGTCTTCGAAAACCTTCAGATTCCGATCTTCGCTCTGATGAATCGAAGCCTGAATTTCGTCAAACCCGTGAATCGCCATGGCGATGTGAATGAGAGGGGTGAAAAGCTGCTAGAGGAGATTGGTTTGAAGGACAAGAAAGACCTTCCTGCCGGCACACTATCTCACGGGGATCAACGGCTGCTCGAGATTGGTCTCGCCATGGCCCCTGACCCCAAGCTCCTTTTCCTCGACGAACCTACGGCGGGGATGAACCCCGTTGAAAGAGTGAAGATCTTGGAAAACATCCGGAGATTATCACGAGAACGACAGGCCACCTTTGTCATCGTGGAGCACGATATGGACATTGTCTTTTCTCTTTCCGATCGGATCATCGTTTTGCATCGAGGCCAGATTCTCGCCGATGGGAAACCTGAAGAGATCAAGCAAAATGAGGACGTAAGAAAGGTCTATCTGGGTGAGGAACTTTTCTGGGAAAAGATATGACTCCGGAGTCTCTCAACACAATTCTCAATATCGATCAGATCAACACCTTCTATGGCCAGAGCCATGTCCTCCAGGGAGTGGCCCTGGCAATTCAGAAAGGGGAAGTTGTTTGTCTCTTAGGAAGAAATGGCGTCGGCAAGACCACCACTCTCCGTTCGATCATCGGACTCACGCCTCCCCGATCAGGCAGAATCCTTTTTAAAGGTATTGAGGTTGCAGGGAAACACCCTTTCCAGATCGCTCAGATGGGCATGGGTTACGTACCCGACGACCGAAGGATCTTTCCCGATCTCACACTTTTTGAAAATCTGGAGCTGGCCCGTCGGTTATCGAGTAAAGGCAAGAGCCAATGGACTTTCGAAAAGATTTATGATCTCTTCCCGCTATTTGTTGAGTTAAACCAACGAAAGGGAATCCAGTTAAGCGGAGGCGAACAAAAGATGCTGGCCATCGGACGAGCCTTGATGAAAAATCCGGATCTTCTCCTCCTGGACGAACCTTCTGAGGGTCTGGCGCCTCTTATCGTTCAAAATCTGGCTGAGGTCACAGGCCGGATCCGGAGTGAAGGGGTGACCATTCTTCTTGCTGATCAGAATCTGAAATTCTGCCGGAAGACTTCTGACCGAGGCTACATTCTGGAGAAAGGTATGATCCAGCACCAGGGCGTCATGGAAGAGATCTGGCAGGATGAGGAGGTCGTCAAGAAATACCTGGTCGTATAGTTAGTCTCCCACTTATTCCGATTCTAACTCCGGGATCCGCTTACGAGATCGCAAAGAAGAACAGCCGGAAGTGTGTCTATCTTGGAAATGTTCCAGACCATATTCGTAACCCAACGTTTTGCCATTTTTGCAATCGAAAGATCACACATCGAACAAAGCTCGATCTTAGAAATGAATGTAGTTCATGGACAATGCAAGTTCTGTCATTCTCTTCTTAAAGGAAAATGGGCATAATTCAATTTTAAATTGCAAGTTTCAGATTGATGGTTTTTTAAATTTGCAAATAAACAAATGGAGTTAACTATGGACCTTTTCGATCTAACTGGCAAGGTGGCGTTGGTCACTGGGAGCACGCGGGGGCTTGGCGAGACCGCTGCCAAAGCCTTAGCCAACGCCGGTGCGGATGTAGCTGTTTGCGGCAGAAGTCCTGCTGATCTCAAACGAGTGCCAGCCGAAATCCGGGCGATGGGTCGGAACTCAGCAGGATTCGAGCTCGATGTTCTGTCCAGGGAAAGAGTAAAGAAAGCCGTCGAGGAGGTATTGAGCCATTTTGGCCGTGTCGATATACTCGTCAATAATGCCGGTACCAACTATCGGGTTCCAGTCCTTGAGTATCCCGAGGAGAAGTGGGACCTGATCATCAACACCAATCTGAAAGGATATTTCCTGGTGGCCCAGGCTGTCGTTCCCCAGATGATCGAGCGTGGGTACGGGAAGGTGATCAATATGAGTTCCATTTTCGGAAAGGTGGGGCTCGCCACCCAGTTAGCCTATGCCTCCTCTAAAGGTGGGGTCATCCAGATGACCAAGGTCATGGCGCTTGAATGGGCCAAACAGGGTGTTCGTGTAAATGCTATCGGCCCGACTTATTTCGAAACCGATATGGTAAAGCAGATTCGGAATGACCCCGTGAGATTCAATTTCATCAACGAGCGCACACCGATGGGAAGATGGGGCTATCTCCCCGAACTGGAAGGGACTGTCATTTTTCTTGCGTCTCCGGCTTCCGATTTTGTCACCGGCCAGACGATTTATGTCGATGGCGGTTGGACGGTCTGGTAACTGCGACAGAAAAACGCAGAGAGCAAAGGGTTAAGGTTTTTTCATTTAGTCGTTGCTCTGCCCTCTATGGTCTATGTTGAGAATCGGAATCAAACATTGTAGAGGATGTAATCCCTCTACTAAAAAGGTGGAGACGATTCAACAGGCTCAATCTCTATCAAGAGACTAATTCATTTTTTAAGTCAACAACCAGCAAGACTTGGACAGAGTGGTGCTCGTGAGCGGATGTCCCCGAGACTGTGCCAATAAAAATTGAAATCAGTTAGAGGCTCCCTCGCTGTCGGTCGTCCGAGAAAGCGATTTTAAGAGCTTGATCAGTTGGTTGGAAGTCCTCGACGAGAAAGGAGATTTCTGATGAATCCAACATCTCAATCCAGAAAATGGCTTTCTCTTTACCCCGAAGATTATCTCCCGGATTTAGCACCTGAAGCCACGAATGCTTTGGATCATCTTCGAAAAACGGTTCAACATCATGGCCAGAACCCTGCTCTTTATTATTTCGATAAAGTCATTTCATACAAGGAATTGGATGAGATGAGTGATGCCTTTGCCTGTGCGTTGAGGGACCTCGGTGTGAAGGAAGGGGATCGCGTAGCGCTATACCTCCAGAATATTCCTCAGTTCATCATCGGCCAATTTGGCATCTGGAAGAGTGGTGGAATTATTGTCCCTTTAAATCCGATGTACAGAGAGAAAGAACTCTCTTACTATTTTCGGGATGCTTCAGTTCAGGTTCTTCTCTGTATGGAATCCCTTTACGGAGAAATGCTTCGCAGGGTGGCCAAAGAGACGGGCGTTAAGCACGTTGTGACCACTTCAGAATTGGATTTTCTCGACCCCCGAAGCCCGCTTCCTTCGATCCTTAAAGGGGTCGAAAAGACCGAGGGGTTGGAAAGCCCAGACTTCATGAAGCTCCTCAAGCGGTATCAAGGAAAGCATCCCCCGGAGGTCAAGCTTTCTCGAGACGATGTGGCTTATCTTACCTATACCTCTGGGACCACGGGCCCTCCCAAGGGAGCGATGAATACCCATGGCAATGTTGTCTTTAACTCTGAGGTTTATCGCCATTGTTGGAAATTGACGCCCTCGGATGTCATGCTAGGGGTAGCTCCTTTCTTCCATGTTACCGGTATGGTCGGCCATATTGGCACCTGCGTCGCTTCCGGAACACCTCTCGTCCTATTTTACCGTTTTGATCCCAAGACAACATTTCAGATGATTGAGAGATGGAAGGCCACCTGCACGATTGGAGCCATCACGGTTTTCATCGCGCTGATGAATGATCCGGAAATAGGAAAGCATGATTTCTCCAGCTTACGAAAGGTTTACAGCGGGGGAGCCCCTGTGATCCCCGCTGTCGTAAAGCGATTCGAGGAACTGACAGGAACTTATATCCATAATGTTTATGGCCTCACCGAAACCACTTCCCCTGCCACTCTGGTCCCGCTGGGGTTGCGGGCGCCCATAGATCCCTCGACCGGCGCCATCGCCATTGGCGTTCCCATCCCAAGCCATGAGGCCAAGATCGTGGACCTCAGTGATGGTCAAAAAGAGCTTCCTGCCGGAGAGGTGGGGGAGCTGGCTGTCAAGGGACCCGGCATCGTCCCGGGGTATTGGAACAAACTCGAAGAAACTGCTCACGCCATTCGGCAGGGATGGCTTTTAACCGGAGATGTGGGTACAATGGATAGCGAGGGTTGGGTTTATCTTTTAGACAGAAAGAAGGACATGATCATTGCGTCTGGATTTAAAGTCTGGCCAAGAGAGGTAGAAGACACTATCTACCTTCATCCATCTGTTCGGGAAGTCGCCGTGGTCGGGGTTCCAGATCCTTATCGGGGAGAGACCGTCAAGGCCTTTGTAGCTTTGAAGGATGGATATGAAAGCAAGGTAACTGAGGAAGAGATCATGGCCCATTGCAAGGAACGAATGGCTGCCTACAAATACCCCAGACAGGTTGAGTTTGTTAAGGAGATTCCTAAGACCAGTACAGGAAAGTTTCTCAGGAGGGCCTTACGGAATACTCAAAGCTGAAAGCTCAAAGGCTTTATGGCGCTTTGTCGGTGCCCACCGCAGGTAGGCTATACCCTTGATCTGCCCGCTGTATCTGCTTTGGTTAGCAAACCCTGAATCCCTTAGGTCAGATTCGTTATATTGGTGTGATCCGGTAGACTGGATCAGGAATTTTTTACTTAGTTAGAATCATCTTGATATTTATGCGAGAGATTGGCGTTTCATTCGTTTTATTCCGATTTGGCTCGGCAGAGAGGTTATCAGCTGGAGTAAGATGGAAAAGTTTCGTAGTTAGAAAAAATCCTGAGTAAACCCTTGATTAACCTACCACAGTTATATCATACAACAATTTAAACCTTGGAAAAACTCCTCCCTTGAGAGCAAAATCGTCTACTATTCGGAATGAGACCCGGAGGTTCAATCTTCGTCAGGGCCTCCCCTCGAAAGAGAATACCCTTCCAAAGAGATTCTTTGATGAGCCTTTGGGCAAAGATAAAAAGACGACCCGTCGAGAAGATCTTCAAAAGATGCTCCAGGATTATTATAGCCTTAGAGGCTGGGACTCCGAACGTATTCCAAAGTAGAAAGAGAGCTGCAGAACGTTTTCCCTTCAGTTCCCGTCGTAACTGGTCCTGGAAACTCGCAGTCAAGAAATAACCGCGGGGAACCTGACCGAACTTTTTTACGAAGACTCAGTTTCTGCTATAGAGTGCTCCTGGCGCACTTTATAGCAGAAACTTATAGTTTTTGAGAATGTTAATTTCCCGAGAATTAGGAAGTGATTGGTGATAAGAAAATAGTTTAGAAATGCGACAAGATTGGGGCTAGCTTCAAAGGTAAAGACAATTTTGCCATTTCTGCATTGACAGATTAATTGCTAATATTTATAATACGGTCGCTATTGAATGGCGTTTCGTGAGACTTGCTCATCACCCTCGTCTACCAATTTGTTTTAGAAGCAACGTTGCATTCTTGTCTTCACATTCTGGAGGAACTCGCCCGAGCTTCGCCGAGAGTTATTTTCGTAACCGAAAACATACTGAGTAGATCTTTAAGCAAAGTGCAGACAAAATAAGAGGAGGAACATCTGCCGTGAGAGAATCAAAAATGATGAGCACCAGAGAAGCCGTATCGAAATTCATAGAAAACGGCATGATCGTGGCTATCGGTGGTTTTTTCCACGGGATCTCTTATGCAGTTACCCATGAGATCATCAGGCAAAAAAAGGCCCACCTGACAATTTGCCAGCCCAGCTTTAACGAGCATGCAGATCAGTTGATCGGAGCAGGATGCGTCGACAGGATCATTTCAGCCTATGTTTGGATGGAGGTCTTCGGGCCGCTCTACTGTTTCCGGAGGGCGATGGAAAAAGGGATTCCGCATAATATCGAAATGGAGGACTATACGAATTTCTCGATGATGGCGCGATTGATGGCAGGTGCTCTTGGGGTGCCGTATATTCCCCTGCATTCCCTCATGGGAAGCGATATGATGAAGCATTCAGCCTGGATGGGGGACGGCAAAGTGAAGTTGGTAAAAGATCCCTTTGGTTCCGGTGTCGAACATGCCCTTGTCCCGGCGCTCGTGCCCGACATTGGCTATTTCCATGCCCAAAGAGCGGATGCGGAAGGGAACGTCCAGATGTGGGGGATTTGCGGCGATTTACCTTGGAGCATGCGGGCCTGCAAAAAGGTTATTGTTTCTGTTGAGGAGATAGTGGACCGTAGGGTGATCAGCGGGGATCCTAACAGGACTATCTTGCCGGGATACAAAGTTGTTGCTGTTTTGCACGAGCCGTTCGGGGCCCATCCGAAGAACATCCAGGGATATTACGATGTGGATCGGGATTTCATATTTAAATACATTCGGGAATCAAAGCAGCCGGAAGACTGGCATAAATTTATGGATGAATGGGTATATGGAGTCAAGGACAGGAATGCTTACTCGGAAAAGTATATCCAAACCTTCGGACTGAAAAAATTTCTGAGCTTTAAAGCCAAAGACATGAGCTGCGCCTCGGTGAATTACGGTTACTAAGGAGGGGATCATGAGTCCTTACCAAGATTTCACATTACAGGAATTGATGGCGGTCGCGGCGGCAAGAGAAATTAAGGATGGAGAAAAAGTCATTATTGGAACGGGGCTTCCTCTTCTTGGTGCAACTCTGGCTCAAAAGACTCATGCTCCGAATATGGTTGCCATTTATGAATCGGGGGCAATCGATTGTAAGCCTCTGGTGACACCCTTTTCCGTTGCCGATTCCGTTCTCGCGCCCGGTTCCGCAATGCAGGGCGGTCTCATGGAAGGCCTCGGTATGGTTCATGCCGGAGATATCGATGTTGGTTTCCTCGGGGGGGGCCAGATCGATAGATATGGTAATCTGAATACGCACGTCATCGGAGATTACCGAAATCCCCAGGTGCGTTTTGCCGGAAGCGGCGGCAACAATGATATTGGCACCGGATGCAAGCGCACGATCGTCATGATGCTCCATGAAAAACGAAGATTTCCAGAAAAGGTCGATTTCATAACTACACCAGGATTTCTCTCCGGAAGAGGCCAGAGAGAGAAACTGGGTCTTCCGGGCGGTGGCCCGAGCGTGGTTGTATCAACGATGGGCATTCTCCGGTTTCATCCCGAAACAAGAGAAATGTACCTCGAATCATATCATCCCGGAGTTACGATCGAGAAGATCAAAGAAAACACAGGCTGGGATTTGAAAGTCTCTGATCATGTCCGAGAGACAGAACGGCCCACTCCGGAACTGATCCGCATTCTGAGAGAAGTACTCGATCCCACAGGCATCTTTTTGAAGAAAGAATAAAGCCCGCGCGGTTGGATGGAAAATTATGAAGGAGTTCTTTAGAAGGGGTTTTAGACGTATTCCGTAGAGAAGAACAAAACGAAGGACTGAGGAGGTACCTTGTCATTGGAGTTGTCGCCAAAGACTAGGTGATTCCCAGGTAGCGTAACATGATGGCCGGGCTTTCCTCAAGTTCGGCGATTTTTCCGTGGTATTGAATACTGCCTTTTTCAATGATATAGGCACGGTCGCTTAACGGAAAAGAAAAGTGGGTGTTTTGCTCGCAAAGTAGGATCATCAGCCCTTCGCCCTTTAGCTTTTGAATCTGCTCCCCTAAGTCCTGGACTACCAACGGGGCCAGTCCCTCGGAAGGCTCATCTAAAAGCAGCAGGTCGGGATTGCCCATCAAGGTCCGGGCGATGGTCAGCATCTGCTGTTCTCCCCCGCTTAGCGTCCCCCCCAACTGATTTTGACGGGTTTTCAGGATGGGGAAAAGATGATAAACTCGCTCAAAGTCCCATTGAACTCCTCGCACTTTCCCAGGTTTGCGCGCCACGTCCAGATTCTCCCATACGCTGAGCTTGAGAAAGATGCGCCGATCCTCAGGGACAAATCCAATCCCCAAGTGTGCAATCTCATTGCCGGGCCGGCGAATGATCGACTGGCCATAAAAACTAATTTCACCTGAGCGCGGAGGCGTGAGCCCGATAATGGACCGCAAAGTGGTTGTCTTGCCGGCGCCGTTGCGACCCAAAAGAACCACCGTCTCTTTCTCATCAACACCCAGCGAAACCCCGAAAAGGATGTGACTCAAACCGTAAAAAGTATGGATCCCCTGTACTTCTAAAATCATTTTCTTTCACCCAGGTAGATGCGCTGGACTTCGTCATTCGCCCGAATCTCATCGGGCTTCCCTTCGGCGATGAGGGTTCCTAAGTGTAAAACCCGGATCACCTCGGCAAGGGCAAAGACCGTCCCAATGTCATGCTCGACGAAGAGCAAGGTAATCTCCCGTTCCCGGGTGATCCGATCGATGAGGGCCATCGTGGCCGCAGTTTCGTCAGGAGACATACCCTGAGTAGGCTCATCCAGGAGAAGAAGGAGGGGATTGCCGGCCAAGGCGATTCCTAACTCCAACCGTTTCTGGTCCCCGTGGGACAGGATTCCGGAGATCACTTCCCTCTGTTCTTGAAGGCCGATATTCTCAAGAAGTCTCTCGGTTTCTTGCCGGACCATCTTTTGAGCCGGGGAAAAGATCATCTTTGATTTTCTCTGGACCGCGAGCAAGGCCACCTGAATGTTTTCGAAGACGCTCAACATTGGAAAAATATTGACTCTCTGGAAAGAACGGCTGATCCTTTTCCGGCAAATGCGATGAGGAGGCAACCCGGTAATTTCTTCCTCCTGAAAGTAGACCCGCCCTCTATCGGGGTGTAGATGGCCTGTTAAAAGATTAAAGAGAGTCGACTTCCCCGCACCGTTCGGCCCGATAATGGCGCACCGTTCCCCTCGCTGAATGGAGAAGGACACGTTATAGACGGCCATCAGCCCCCCAAAGGACTTGCTTAGCCCCTCAACCCTTAGAATCATCGACCCTCTCCTCTTTTAGCACCCATAGCATTCAGGCGTCCCATGACATACCCGCTGAAGCCTCCGCGGAAAAAGAGAACCATCAAGGCCAGCAAAATTCCCAGAACGAAAGACCAATATCGAAGATAGCTCGTGACGATTTTGTCCAAAAAGATGAGGAGGATAGAGCCCACCGCCGGACCGAAGAAATGGAACATCCCTCCTAAAAGAGTCACCACAAGAGCCTCTGTTGACTTTCCCCAATGCATGAACGTGGGGAAAACATTGTGGTTAAAAGCCGCATAGAGGGCACCTCCGATCCCGGCAAAGCCCCCTGCGATGACAAAGGCCATCAAGCTGTATAGACGGACATTGATCCCCATAAACTCGGTTCGCAAGGGATTGTCCCGCAGGGCCTGAAGGGTCTTGCCGAAGGGAGAATCCACAATCCGCTTCATTCCCCAAAGAGACAGAGCCAGCACAACTAAGGCAAAATAATAAAACCGCTGGGTGGACTGTAGAAGCGGAGGGAAGGGAATTTCGGTGATTCCATTGTCCCCCCTCGTAAATCCATACCACTGCAGGGCGACCGCGAAGACGATCTGCCCAAAAGCCAGGGTGAGCATCGAAAAATATATATGCGAAAGACGCACGCAAAAACACCCAATGATCAGCGCCCCCAAGGCCGAAAGGATTGGCGCAGCAATCATCGCAAGGAGAAAGGGCGCTGCGGCTTTTGCCAAAAGCAACGCATAGGTATAGGCCCCGATTCCGTAATAAGCTGCATGCCCGAAACTGACCATTCCGCCGTAACCGATCAGGATATTCAAACTGGTCGCGAAGATAGCCAAAGCCATCATCTCCACCATAAGGCTTACCCAAGATTCGCCGATGAATAGGGGAACGAAAAGCAAGAATACCAAGGCCAGAACCGGACCGAGGGGACCGGGTCCAAAAAGGGTTAACACGAAATTCTTCACAAAATTCCTCCCGTCAATTTTCCGGTCTTCCTAAAAGTCCCCAGGGCCGAATGA
>Ga0187780_10002881_pt1 | contig 12931 bp, 13 predicted proteins | sample 1015_Q2_SP10_20__FD_132429 | JGI IMG/M metagenome (GOLD analysis project Ga0187780, IMG submission 132429) | Tropical peat soil microbial communities from peatlands in Department of Meta, Colombia - 1015_Q2_SP10_20_MG | ecosystem: Environmental > Terrestrial > Soil > Wetlands > Peat | place...
AGTGCGACGTATGGTCGAGCAGCGACATGAATCCGGATGAAGACATCTTCGGCGCTACGCACAAGTTCTGTTCTTATGTGGATGTTCTATTTTCGGACGAAGCCAGCCGCTTCTCTTTTGCACAGCACGAGCAATTCGTCAGGGATCTGGTGGAGCTTCTCAGGAAGGCTCCGGAAATTCCAGCTTCCACTGAATTCTTGATCCGCCGCTGCTACTACCACTCCGCGGCCAGCACCCGCGACGGCTTCTATATAACCTTTTATCTATTCGGCTACGGCAATGACGAGCTCCAGGCCAGACAGCGCTGGACCGTCGCCATAGAACTGATTGAGAACGCGATCAAGCAGACGGCGTCCTCGAGTCATTAGCGCATGGTGTGAGCATTTAAAATCTTTGTGTGGGGATTTCGCCAAACCAGCTTTCGGACTTTGTCCCGCGCCCGGTATTTCGCGGTGGGCACATCCAGACACTGGCTAGCTTCTTTCTCCCCCGGCGGATTGTTCTCCCATCTCCGGAAAAGCGCTACATTGAGGTGGAATCTGGCGTCTCTGTGCTCTGCCATTGCCACTGGCAACCGGACCGGCAAAATGCCTTGACCATCGTTGTTGTGCACGGACTCGAGGGTTCCAGCGATTCACAATACATGTTAGGCGTGACCGCCAAGGGCCTGGCTGCGGGCATGAACGTTGTCCGCATGAACCAGCGCAATTGCGGAAACACCGACGGCCTTTCCCCCACTCTGTACCATTCTGGGCGTTCTCACGATGTTGCCACAGTAAGCCAGAGTCTCATTGATCGTGATGATGTGCGGCGCTTCGCGCTGGTGGGTTTCTCCATGGGCGGGAATCTCGTGCTCAAAACCGCCGGCGAGTGGGGCAAAGATGGACCAGGGCAGTTCACAGCCGTCGCCGCGGTTTGTCCCTCGCTCGACCTTGCGGCCTCTGCGGATGCATTGCATTTACCCACAAACCGGGTTTATGAGCTCTACTTCATCTGGAAATTACGCCGCCGCTTCTTGGCCAAGGCGCGTCTTTTCCCGGAGAAGTTCGACACCAGGCGCTTGCGAGGGATCACCAGCCTTCGCGATTTTGACGACAAGATTACCGCTTACTACAGTGGCTTTGACGGAGCCGCGGATTATTATGCGCGAGCCGCTGCCGCTAATGTAATCGATCGCGTCGTTGTTCCGACTTTGATTCTCCATGCTGTAAACGACCCATTCATTCGCATCACCCCGGAAACGCGGCAGAAGATCCTTCACAATCCGAAGATCACTTTTATTGAAACAGCCGACGGCGGCCACTGTTCGTTCCTGGCTCAACCGGACGGCGACGACGGGCGCTGGGCTGAGACGCAGATTATCCAATTCCTGCAAAAGCTTTGATTCGATTTCCAGCACTCAAGCGCCGGCTGCCCTACGCAGCCAAAACAATTTCTCGAATCTGCGCCCTTTCAGCTTGGTTCTCATGATTGAGAGGAAGAGCATAGCAAGGAAGACGGCAAGCAGGCCGAAGGATGCGGTTGCGATGTCCTGAGCGCGCTTCGCCAGAATGGAGAAGCGTCCATAGACGAATTCGATGTGTACCCAATAGACCAGCAGCGAAGTTTGCCCCATCTGCGCCAGCGGACTGAACCCCCACGCACCGGGACCCCGGCGGCACCAGAAATAGGCGCCAGTCATAATCATCAACAATAGTCCCACCCGGATCAGAAAGAAGTTTGGGCTGGTGTGCCAGAAATCGTACACCGCGTAGAGTTGCTGGGGCCGATGATCGAACCACCGCGCGACATAGATAACGGCCAGCCCGACTATGCCTGCCATAAGAAATGTCGATGCCCTTGACTTCTTTGCCCAACCACTGCGGAAAAGAAATCCGACCGCCAGCCCCATGAATGCGAACCCGGTCCAGGGAAAAATGGGAAAAAGCCAAGGCTGCGGCTGTCCGAGGTTGTGAACGCCGTTAACGTAGGACTCGATCGGCCACGGAAGCCAGTCTGGCCGCCACGCAGTCCACATCAGTGGCGTGAGCAAAGCAATGGCGAGGCCGGTTGCTGCCGCACTACCGGCAACTAACACAAGTTTTCGGCTGGTGACGGTCAGTACCAGCCAGGACAATCCAGCCATGAGCATCATCGAAATACCGATCGTGTTGAGGATGTCCACCCGGAATAGATCACTCCACGGCGCCCATCCCCACGCAATCACGAATTCTTGCAATCGGAAGAGCAAGCCCAGCCCAAAAATTTCTGCGCCGCGGCGCAAAGTGGTGCTCGCAACCTGGCCCGGAGGCAACCCCTTTTGGCATAACTTGTCAATCACCAGCGCAAACGAGATTCCGGCGAGAAAAAGAAACAATGGTGCGGGCAATGTTCCACCCAGCTGGGACCACATAAAGAATTTTGATTTTCGCGCGTTGCCGCCCAGCCAGGAGTCGTAGCAGTGCGTTTGAAACATCAGAACGCAGGCCAGACCGCGCATCCAGTCAATGTAGACAAGCCGGGATTGTGCGGGCGCTGCCATTCGTTGTTCTTAGCGGGAGTATACAGAACAGCGTTGCGGCGGGATGAAGCGGGCGCTCAGCTATGAGCGCAATCTTTAATGATTAACTCTGGTGATGGGGATCACAGACCACTTGCCGAAGAACGTGTACCTTAAGCGTGGCGACAAATCCCACCGTTCAGGTCTTGGCGCTTACTAGGTCGTAGCCGTTCGGAAAATGTTCCTACTGGGCGAGGTTTGTCGCCATTTCCCAAAATATCGCAACTGTTGTTTTTTGCAACGTTTTTTTCCGAATTTTTTCATCCACCAAAGTTCAAGTTTCTTTGTATTCTCGCAGCAGTCGACTCGCCCGAGGAAGAAAACTGTCCCGCTACCGGTCAGCGTGGCCCTCGAGTCGGTCATGGAAATAAGCGGCCAGATCCTCCGCAAACGCCGCTGGTTGCTCAACGGGGGCGAAGTGCCCGCCACGTGGAAAGACTGTCCAGCGCTGGATGTTATACACGCGCTCCAGATACGAACGCGGTGGCTCACCTTCGGGAACCGTCTGCTGCGCGAAGACACCAAATGCCGTGGGCGTACTGACATAGGCACGGTCGACAGGGTGCCAGCGATTGTCCCAGTAGTCGCGCATCGACGAGGTAACGGTCTGCGTGACCCAGTACAGGGTGAGCGTGGCGCAAAGGAAGTCGTCAGGCGGCGTGACATCGCTCCACGAGCGCCACTTTTCGCCCACATATGCAGCCAACCCCGCTGGGGAGTCATTCAGTCCGTAGCCAACGGTCTGCGGCTTGGTAGACTGGATCGCGCTATAGCCTCGCTCCGTCCCTTCCCACTGCCGGCTCACCGCGAGATACGAACGCTCGACATCGGACAACTCCGCCTCCTCCACCAACGGGGTGAGGTCCGACTCCAGTGTAGTGAGATAGATCCCGATCACCGACTGTGGATGGTCAAGCGCAAGGATCGTCGTCACCCCAGCCCCAAAATCATAGCCGCCCGCACAATACCGAGAATAGCCAAGCTCGGACATGAGCTGGTGCCAGCGGTCCGAGACGTACCGGTAGTTGATACCCACCTGGGGTGGGCGCGGAGAGAATCCATACCCGGGCAGGGAAGGCACGACCACATCGAAATCCTTAAGCATCGGCAACATGTCCACGTAATCCAGGAAACTGCTGGGCCAGCCGTGCGTGAGTATGAGGGGCACACCCCGGCCGGATGCCGCACGCTGATATACGAAGTGGATGCCCTCCCAGATGAAGTGATTGAGAAGGTTGAGCCTCCGCTCCCAGACACGCCAGTCGAACTCATCGGCCCAGTAGGACACACGGCGCTGTAGCCAGTCCAACTCGGTGCCCTGTTTCCACCCTATGCCAGGTATCTGGTCGGGCCATCTTGTGCGGCGCAGTCGTAAACGCAGATCGTCGAGTACATCGTCCGCGACATGAACCCGAAATGATTTCATTGTAAGAATTTATCTGCCGTGGCCAGCCGAACACGCAGGCAAGGACCGGGTCAACTCAATTGCAATACAGGCTAAATGATATCTTTGAGTATTGCGCATGATAATGTCTCCTTACTATGCGTTTGCAGATGTTCCTCGGATTGAAATTGAGGCACTTCCTCACCACCAGCGCGCTTGTCAATTCTCCTAAGTTCTGCAAAAATAATTGTTTGTCCTATCCCTGCCAGACGCACTAGAAAGGAATAAAAGCTCTGTGTTGATGATTCGTTTGACGCGCGTGGGTGCGCGTAAGCAGCCGCATTATCGAGTGGTGGTGATTGAAAAGGAGCGTGCCCGCGACGGCCGGCCAGTTGAGGTCGTTGGCACGTACAATCCTCGCACCAATCCTGCCAGCATTGAATTGAAGCGCGAGCGGATTGATTACTGGATCTCGAAGGGCGCCAAGATGTCGGACCGGGTCAGCAAGATTGTCTCGAGACCAGCCCCCGCCACCACTGCTTCGGTTGCCTGATAGCCACGCTAAGGATTCCACTCGTAGGACACACAGATGGGCGAACAAACGGCTGACGTGCGGCTTTTGGTCGAGGAAGTCGCGAGGATGTTGGTGGACGAACCCGAACAGGTTTCAGTTCATCAGATCGAAGGCGAAACAACCGTCCTGGAACTGACCGTCGCCCCTAATGACGTTGGCAAGATTATCGGCAGGCAGGGACGGGTAGCGCGAGCATTGCGTTCGCTCGTGAACGCCGCGGGAATTCGGGCGCACAAGCGCTTTGCCGTTGACATTGTCGAATGAAGCTAGGTTGTGATGGTTCAACGGCAGGAGTGGTGGCAACGGCAGACGAGTTTATCAGCATCGCCCGCGTCCTAGGGACACAAGGAAGGCGTGGCGAGGTTGCGGCTGAGCTGCACACCGGACTTGCTGAGCGATTCAAAGCTGGCTTCAAGCTTCTCGCTCTGGGTGAAAATGACAGCCGACGCGAACTCCAAATCCAGGAGACTTGGTCGCATAAAGACCACCTGATACTGAAGTTCGTCGGAGTTGACTCGATTTCGGAGGCTGAATCGCTGGTCGGTTGTGAATTGCAGGTCAGGCGCGCAGAACGTGCGCAGCTTAAGCCAGGTTGGGCTTACATCAGTGACCTCGTTGGCTGCACGGTTTTCAACCAAGGCCAGGAGATCGGAAAGATTGTTGAAGTGAAATTTGGCGCGGGAGAAGCACCGTTGTTGATCGTCCGGGGGGCGGATAAAGAACACGAAGTTCCTTACGCGGAAGCCTATCTGCAAAAGCAGGATTTGGATCGCAGAGAGATTAGAATGCTGCTGCCCGAGGGAATGCTCGAGTTGGATGCTCCTCTGACTGCAGAAGAGAAACAGCAGCAAAGGAAGAAGTAATCAGTAGTTGGTAGCTAGTTGCGAGTAGATTGGGGCTGATTGAAGTCCCCTAGCCACTAACTACTAGCTACTCAAGTGCGAGTCGACATCGTTACCATCTTCCCCGATTTCTTCCGTGGGCCGCTGGAATATGGCATTGTGCGTCGGGCTCGGGAAGCTGGTCTGGTAAGAATTGAAATTCACGATCTGCGGGCCTTCGCGCACGATCGGCACCGTACAGTGGATGACCGCCCATTTGGCGGCGGCGAGGGCATGGTCCTGAAGCCGGAACCGATTTTTGAATGTATTGAATCGCTGAATGCGGCATCCCGTGAGGCGAGAATAAACCACGACGCTCGAGAGAGCGTGATTCTGCTTTCTGCGCAGGGTCGGCGCTTCGACCAGAGCGGAGCTGAAGAGCTGGCGACACTGAAACGAATCATTCTGATTTGTGGCCGTTACGAAGGCGTGGACGAGCGCGTAAGCCAGTATTTGGCTGACCGTGAAATATCGATCGGGAATTATGTGCTGAGTGGAGGCGAAATCGGTGCGGCAGTGATTGTGGACAGCGTCACGCGATTGATTCCGGGCGCGGTCGGCAATGAAGCGTCCACCCGGCAAGAGTCGTTCACCGCGCGCAATTCAGTGCGAGAAAGTGCGGAACCGGATTCGACTTGCGGTTCGGCGGGGCTGCTCGATTATCCGCATTACACGCGTCCAGCTGAGTTCCGTGGAATGAGGGTTCCGGAAGTGCTTTCGTCCGGCAATCATGACGATATCCGGCGCTGGCGTCGCCGCTCCGCGCTGGAGAAAACGATGCGCAACCGTCCGGATCTGTTGCACGACGCGGTCTTGAGCGAGGAAGATCGGAGATTGATCACCCAGATTTCTGGCGCAGAAAAAACCTAGAGGAATAAAGAATATGTCGAACCTTATCATTGAAAAACTCTTGGCCAAGACGAAACGCACGGATTTCCCTAACTTCGGGCCGGGTGATTCTGTCCGCGTGCACGTGAAGATTAAGGAGGGTGACAAAGAGCGCTTGCAGGCCTTCGAAGGAGTCGTTATTAAGCGCACCCGTGGTCCCCAGGCCAGCTTCACCGTACGCAAGATCAGCTTCGGTCACGGCGTGGAGCGCATCTTCCCTGAGAGCTCACGTGTGATCGACAAAGTGGATCTGATCCGATCATCCAAAGTCCGGCGCGCGAAGCTTTATTATCTGCGGAACCTGCGTGGTAAGGCTGCCCGCCTGCGCGACGTGGAGCGGGAGCAGCCGATGGCCGAAGCGGCGACCAAGTAGCTTCAGCGGCAGGTTTGCCAATGAGTGCCGGACTCTTTCTATCACCCGCGTATCATCCCCAACACGGCTTTAGTCGTGTTTTGTAAATTCTTCTGCAAAAATCTGTACACCTGCTTGACACTGTGGGTATAATGCGCTGGTCTACTTATCGGACCAGTTGGAGCTCAGGTGCCAGAAGAGACGGTCCAGTCCGGGTTCGAGTCCATACGTCGCAATAAGGTTTACGAGGAAGTAGCTCGCCAACTCGAGCGCCTGATCCTCACCAAACTCCACCCAGGCGACAAACTTCCCTCCGAACGTGAATTGGCTGAGAGCCTGGGCGTCAGCCGCAGTTCCATTCGTGACGCCATTCGCAGTCTGGAATTGGTCGGTTTGGTAGAGCCACGGCAGGGTTCCGGAACCGTCGTCCGTGAAATCTCAGCCGAAACTTTGATGAACCCGCTCACCAGCGTGCTGCGGCACAAGATCGAACTCGTCACCGAGCTCATTGATTTCCGGAAGATGCTCGAGCCGCCCCTTGCCGCTCGTGCTGCCACGCATGCCTCCGCGGAAGAACTTGAAGAAATGGAAGAGATTCTCCACCGTCAGGAAGCCAAGTTCCGCATCGGAGAACTCGCCGTCGAGGAGGATTCCGAATTCCACTACGCCATCGCGATGGCTTCGGGAAACAGCGTCGTGTTGAAGGTACTCGATTTCCTGATGGACTTGCTGCGTGACACCCGCGAACGCTCGTTGCAGACGGAAGGGCGTCCTCAGAAGTCACTCGCCGGACACCGAAAAATTCTGGCCGCGATCAAGAAGCGGGATGCAGAAGCCGCCAAGGCGGCCATGCGGCACCATATTGAAGATGTCGAAGAAATTGTGCTGAACGAGTTTCAATAAAACGGAGGTTCTTCATGGGCCGGCTATTCGCAATCGAGGTTATTTATCGCGGGATCTTTCAGAAGACTCTGGGCACCAGGCTTACGCGGGGCGTCGTCCTGGCTGCTCACCATGATGGCAAGGTCGGAATTTCATTTGGCCGGTACGGAGACAGCCCCGAGCGCAATGGCATTCCCGCCAAGAGTTTCGCCATCGTAGCCACCGACCAACAGACGCTCGAGGAAGGGATGGCGAAGTATGAGCCCAAAGAAGTCGACGTCACCATCGCCGTCGATGACACGCTCTGCAAGGGCGTCGAGTCGTGGGCCTGGTACGGGTTGCAGCCTGTCAATAAATTGCTCAAGCCGGGCGGGACACTGATCGTGACCTCACTGGAAAAGCCGGAAGTGCTGCTCGAAATGGCCCATCGCAAGGAAACCCCGTATCAGTTGGCCATTATTCGCGGTAAGCCCAGCTTTTCCGGGTTGTGGGTCTATAAAGACGATCACACCGACGTCCGGATTCTTGGCGCGCTCGCCAGGATTCTTCCCGACCTGTTCAGCCTGAAGTCAGTACAGAAGACAATCGTGGAGGAGTGGAAAGATTCGGTCAAGGCAGAATCTGCCGCTCGTTCCTATGAGCGGCTGACTACTACCCCGGTCAAGCCCAATCAAGGCAATCCTGAAACTCCCTACAAGTTCAATCTTCCCAAGTGGCATGAAATGGGCGAAGGCATCGCCATTCCGTGCATTCCCGCCGGCGGGGCCGTCGAAGACCCTACCTCTCACGCTACTGGTGGCTGGCGTCCGGATCGCAATCCGACATTCAAGAAATTCACCACCCGCACCATGCGGCCGGTAGTGAATTTCGACACCTGCATCAAGTGCACGCTGTGCTGGCTGCACTGCCCCGATTCCTGCTTTGATGTCACTCCCGAAGGTTTGTACGACGCAAACATGCTCGCGTGCTGCGGCTGTGGCGTTTGCGAAGCGGTTTGCCCGGTCAAGGATTGCGTCACCATGGTGAACGAATCCGAATTCACCAACAACGAAAGTCAATGGGAAGACTGGAGAAAAGACAAACCTGGCTATCAGGCGTGGCTGGCGGACAAAATCAAGACGCGCGAGGTACGGTCCCATGGCTTCCGCTATCGCGGCCAATACCAAGAGCAGATCCCTGAGATGTTGGAGATTGCAAAGCAAGGTTAAGCAGCGAGGAGATCATATTTATGGCGACGGCCACAGTTGTTGAAGAACAGCGCGGAGTTGAAAAAACTGCACTGATTACCGGAAGCGAGGCCATTGCGGTCGCTTGCAAGCTGGCCGATGTGGACGTAATCACGGCTTATCCCATTCGCCCCTATGACACCGTCATGCAGTATGTCGCAAAACTTGTATCCAACGGTGAAATGGATTGCGAATACATTGTCGCCGAGGGCGAACACTCGCAGTTCGAAATCGTGAAGCATGCCTGCGCCTGTGGCGCTCGCGTCTTCTGCGGGAGCAGCGGCGTCGGCTGGATGTACGCCATGGAAGCGCTGACCGTTACGCCGGCATTACGTGTTCCTTTGGTATGCATGGTCGGCAATCGCGCACTGGATGATCCCGGAGCGTTCGGCGTTGAGCACAATGACGCGCTGACGGTCCGTGATCTTGGCTGGCAACTGGTATGGGTCGACAGCGCGCAGGAGGCGCTCGACACAGCCTTGATCGCTTATCGCGTTTCCGAAGACCGGCGCATCTTCTTGCCTTGTGCGATTAGTTGCGACGGCGCCTTCCTTACCCACTCGCAAGCCTTGGTAAAGATTCCTTCGCAAGAAAAAGTCAACGAATTCCTGCCTCGATACAACCGCGCAGACCTCCTGCTTCACCCTGACAATCCCATTACGGTGGCGCCTCAGGGTAACGAGGACTGGGTGATGGAGATTCGGCGCCAGAACTACGCAGCCATGGAGCGCGTTTCCCATGTCCTGCGTGAGGCCTATGCCGATTTCGAGCGTATCTTCGGGCGCTCGTACGGAAATCCATTCTTCGAGGAATATCAGACCGATGATGCCGACATTGTGTTAATGGGTATGGGCACTTTGTCCACTCCGGTGAAAGTTGCCATACGGAAGATGCGTAAAGAAGGCAAGAAGGTCGGCTTCGTGCGCATGCGCTGGTTCCGTCCGTTTGCTGCCGAGGAGCTGGCAAAATCGCTGCAACGTTTTAAGGCGATCGGCGTGATTGATCGCGACTATTCCTTCGGTTCCCCTTACATGAGTGGAGTGCTGACTAACGATGTCCGCACCGCTCTATATTCGGCCCCCGGACCGAAGCTGCCGGTTTTAGGTTTCATCGCCGGCCTCGGTGGGCGCGAAGTCACCGTGCCCGATGTGGAAAAAGTAACCGAGTTTGTCTATGAAGCGGCGGCTGGCAAGAAGCAGCCGCTGACCAGGTGGATTGGATTGCGCGAGTAGCTGCAAGTCCGCCCAATACTGAGGCTGAATGCAGCTCCCCGATTGACGGAAGTTTCGCTGATGTGTTTCGACCATCAGAAAGGATGCGGAGTTATGGCGACGTACATTCAGATCGATCCGACTCAGAAGCTGGATCCTTTCAAGTCAGTGAAGAAGCTGCCCTTGGAAGAATTCTTCACCTCGGGGCACCGGACGTGTCAGGGCTGCGAGTCGGCTCTCGTTATGAAGATGATGGCTAAGGCTGCTGGTCCGCGTACGATTGTGCTCGGCAGCACCGGCTGCATGTATGTGGCGAACACGACATACTACAGCACCGCCTGGGTCGTGCCCTGGATGCACACTCAGCTTGGCAGCAGCGGGTCGGCGGCCCTTGGCACATCGGCGGCACTGAAAGCCCTCATGCGCAAGGGCAAGATGAAGAAAGAGCCCATCAACGTCATAGCCTTCTGCGGCGATGGCGGCGGCGCGGACATGGGTGTCGGCGCGATCTCCGCAACTCTCACGCACGCCGAATACAACTGCCTCATCTTGATGTATGACAACGAGTCGTACGCCAACACCGACATTCAGCTCTCGGGCAGCACTCCGTGGGGAGCGAATACCACCTTCAGTACCCCCGGCAGCGTGAAGCGAATCATGCATCGCCGCTGGAAGAAGAACATGGCTGGCATGATGGCAGCGGGACATCCCGAATGCAAATATGTGTCCACTATTTGCATGTCGTATGGCTTGCATGGCATGAATTCCATCCGCAAAGCGCTCGCCATCGGCGGACCGACCTTCATCCATTCTCTCGACCCTTGCCCAAAGGGCTGGGATTACGATCCTTACCTCTCTCACGAAATGGGTGAATTGGCCGTGAACACCGGCGTGTGGCCGCTGTACGAGGTGGAAAATGGCGTGCTCCGCTTGACTGGCAGGACGCAGCAGATTGCGCGCGGCAAGATCAAGCGTCAGCCGGTTCGAGATTATTTATTGAAGCAGGGACGTTTTGCGCACTTTACTGACGATGATATCGACTACTTCCAACACAAAGTGGACGAAATGTGGGAAAAGTGGCTAGTCCCGGGTGTGATTCCATTCCGGCATGAGGTGGAAGGAGACGGCGGTCCTTCAGAGTAATCGGGCGCTGCTCGGGTCCTGTTTACTTCACACCTGTACCTGGTGGCGTTCATCGCGCCTCGGGAACTAGTGGTAGAGAACTACTAGCTGCCCAGGAGGTGTTTCTATGGCCGGTTCCGTAGATTCCGTCGCTTCGCAACCCAAGGTCATCAATCGCTGGATACAGATGGTCTCCTGCATTATCGCGATGATGGCGATCGCAAACCTGCAGTATGCCTGGACCCTTTTCACAAAACCCCTAACCACAAGCTTGCACGCGACCCTGGCCGCCGTACAGGTTGCCTTTGCTGCCTTTATCTTCGCCGAAACCTGGTTGGTGCCTTTTGAAGGCTATCTGATTGATCGACTCGGCCCCAGACTGGTGATCGGAATCGGCGGCTTGCTCGTTGGAGCGGGCTGGATCGGTTCTGGTTACGCAAACACCGTTACTGGCTTGTACATCTGGTATGCGCTCGGGGGCGTCGGCGCTGGTGCTGTATACGGCGGATGCACTGGTAACGTCCTCAAGTGGTTTCCGGATCACCGCGGCCTTTGTGCCGGAATCGTATCCGGCGCATATGGCATCGGCACAGCCGTGACCGTCGATCCTATCGCCAACATGATCAAAGCATCCGGTTATCGTCATGCGTTTATCTTTTGGGGAATCGTTCAGGGCATCATCGTGACCGTGGCCGCGATGTTTATCGTCGCACCGCCTAAAGGTTGGCTCCCGAAGGACTGGAAGCCAACAGCGAAAGTCCGCCAAAGCACGCGTGATATGGCTTGGTGGGAGATGGTGAAACAACCCTCTTTCTACGCAATTTACGTCATGATGACGCTGGTGGCTTTCGGCGGCCTGGTCGTCACTGCCCAGCTTAAAGAGATTGCCGGCTTCTACAAGGTCGACAAAGTGATTGTCGCCTGGGGGATGTCGGCCTCCATTCTGGCAATTCAGTTGAATCGAATCGTGAATGGAATTACCCGGCCCCTCTGGGGTTGGATCTCTGACCACATCGGCCGAGAAAACGCCATGTTCAGTGCCTTCTTAATTGAAGGCCTGGCCATCTACGCCTGGTTACAGACCATCAATAGGCCGGTAATGTTTGTGCTCTTGTCCAGCCTGGTGTTCTTCGCCTGGGGCGAGATTTTCTCCCTCTTCCCCTCGATCACCGCCGATCTCTACGGCAGGAAATGGGCCACGACCAACTATGGCCTCGTTTACACTTCCAAAGGTACCGCCTCGATCTTCGCCGCTCCCCTTGCGGCTTATGTCATGCTGAAGACGGGCTCCTGGGTACCTGTCTTCTACGTCATGATTGCTTGCGACATAACCGCTGCATTCATGGCATTGCTCTGGCTGAAGCCATTGGCAGCACGTACCATTGGTGCGGACCACTTGGCAGCGCCGGCCGTTTCAAGCGCCCCCCAACCCGCGGCCAAAGGCGTGGCTTAGTGCACTCAACATAACGCGGGGCCGCAGCTCAAATGCTCGGCCCCGTATCCCCAGAAGCTGGCGCCGAATCTTTCGACGGTGACGAATTTCACTTTTTTCGCCTTCTTGGATAGGATGACTGCCGGATCACCCATTCAAAAAAGATGGCAGACATCACTCTTCGGGTTAACGGTAGTGAACGCAAGGTAAGCGTCGCGCCTGACACTCCGCTCCTTTGGGTTCTCCGCGACACTTTGGAGCTCACCGGCACCAAATTCGGATGCGGCGCCGGCCTCTGCGGCGCCTGCACCGTGCATTTGGACGGAACTGCAACGCGCTCATGTTCAATTCCCGTTTCTCAAGCTTCTGGAAAGAACATCACTACGATTGAAGGTCTGTCGGCAAATGGCTTACATGCCCTTCAACGGGCCTGGATCGCA
>Ga0187780_10002882_pt1 | contig 12925 bp, 11 predicted proteins | sample 1015_Q2_SP10_20__FD_132429 | JGI IMG/M metagenome (GOLD analysis project Ga0187780, IMG submission 132429) | Tropical peat soil microbial communities from peatlands in Department of Meta, Colombia - 1015_Q2_SP10_20_MG | ecosystem: Environmental > Terrestrial > Soil > Wetlands > Peat | place...
CCGACGGAATCGCTCCCGGATTCCCGGCCTGACTCGAATATATCGAGGAAGAACAGTGGCTCGGTTCGAGGAGTGACGAAATGCCGTCGCAGAAGACCCGTGCCGTGGACCACCAGTACTTCATTCACGCTGCCCCGGAACGAACGTTCGACGCGCTCACGAACCCGAAACTGCTGGTGAAGTGGCTGGCCGACAAGGCGGAGCTCACTGCTCGGAAGGGCGGGACCTACTCGCTGAGCTGGACCGGCGGGCCCACTCACACCGGGACCATCGTCGAGTTCGAGCCGGGAAGGAGTATCGCGTTCGCGTGGGAATGGCCGGGTATCTCGCTCCACGGGACGGTGTTCAAGCTCTCCGTGGAGCCGAAGGACGACGGCTCTCTCCTGAAAGTGGAACACCTGGGCTTTCCAAGACTGGAGAAGTGGACGGACCTCTACGGAGGCGCGGAGTGGGGCTGGACCTACTTTGCGCTAAACCTCAAGTCCCTCCTCGAGACCGGGCACGACCTTCGGTCGCCGCACGATGGCTGAAGGTTCGTGGCCTGCGTGCCGTCGCTGAAGGGACCCGATCCTTCTTCGACGTCGCGGTCGCCCGGCCAAGACGCTTCGACGAATCTGAAAGTTGGGGCCGACCGCATTGCGGCCGAGTACAGCTATATCCCAAGTGGGCGACATTTCCGACCGCCAATGCCGGTCTTCCACCGAAGCGATGGGTGAGCTGAATGCCAGGGCACGTCAACCGACAATGGTTGGTGGCGAAGCGTTTCACGGAGGAGGTCACCGAGCAGAACTTCCGATGGGTGGAGAGCCCGGTCCCTGCGCCGAGCGAGGGCCAGTTCCTCGCGCGCAACCTCTGGTACTCGTTCGACCCGACCCAGAGCTTCCTGGTGGGGCGGGGCGACTCGGCCGGTCCGGAATCCGGCGCAATCCCTATCGGGGAGGTGATGCGGGGTCTCGCGGTCTCCGAGGTGGTCGAGTCGCGGCACCCGGCGTTCAACGCCGGCGACATCGTCCATGGCCACATGGGGTGGGAGGATTACACGGTCACCGACGGCCAGGGATTCGCCCCCACCTACCGCGTGCCCGACGGCGTCCCGCCGAACTGGGCACTCGGAGCGCTCGGGATCACCGGCCTCGCGGCGTACTTCGGCGTGCACGAGGTCGCACGACCCAAGGCCGGAGAGACCTTCGTCATCTCGGGCGCGGCCGGAGGCGTGGGTTCGATTGCCGTCCAGCTCGCGAAGATCCGAGGGCTCCGCGTCGTCGGTATCGCGGGCGGGTCCGCGAAGTGTGACTGGCTACTCCAGGAGGCCGGAGCGGACGGAGCGATCGACCATCGAACCGAGGATGTCGGACGACGGCTCACGGAGCTGTGCCCCGACGGGATCGACATCTTCTTTGACAACGATGGAGGGTCGACTCTCGATCTGGCTCTCGATCGTTTGCGATTGGGTGGCCGGGTCGTCCTGTGCGGGGCCACGTCTCGGTACGCTACCGGCCCGCCACCGCCTGGGCCGACGAACTATCTCGCTCTTGTCATGGTCAACGGGAGGATGGAAGGCCTCCTCGCGAGGGATTATCTTCCACGACTTCGCGAGGCGGTGGACGGAATGCTGCCGCTGCTTCGGTCTGGTCGGCTGAAATCGAAGGAGGACCTGCTGGTGGGCCTTCGTAACGCACCGACGGCTCTCGGCCGCCTCTATTCGGGCGCCAACATCGGAAAGCAACTCCTCCGAATGGACGACACGTCGGTCGACGAGGGACACAACTAACGACCCGCCCGCCCCTTCCACTTCTCCGAGGGGGGTCTAATACCCGTGGCCCCTCCGCCTGCTCGGGGATTCCGATGGGGCTCGACTCCGCGCTCAACTACCTGGTCGGCGATTGGAAGGACGAAAGCCGTACTGGGCAGCCTGGGACGGCGACCGCAAGCGGAGAGTCGTGGAGGGTCGACCTCGGCGGCCAGGTTCTCATCCGGATGGGATGGTGCGAGTTCCCCGCGACGGCCGAGAGAGGCGCGTTCCGCCACGAAGACCTGCTGATTCTGTATCCGGAGGGGGAGGAGGAGATGCGGGGCATCTTCTGGGACAACGAGGGTCACACGATCCACTATCCCAACGTGACGATGCTTCCCGACGGGAATGGAATCCTGCTGAGTAGCGAGCGGGCGACTCCGGGGCCCCGACAGCAGCTCAGGTACGTTTTCGAACGACCGGACCGCCTTACCGCGACATTCAGCCTTCTGCTACCTGGTTCCCCCGACTTTTTGCCCTACCTCACATGGGTTTCCGTGCGCTCTAAGACTGGCTCCAGCTAGGCGACCGCTCCTCTCGTCGGGTATGCGACGCCCCTGTAGGCGTCCGAGGACCGATGTCCCCGAGCCCGGGCCAATCTCCGGAGAGGCACTACCGCGCTTCGTCGATTCTTTTCAGGACGGTGAGCGCCTTGAGCGTGATCCACTTGCTGGGCTCACCGGCCCGCTCGAGGACGAGCGGCCGGACCTTCTTCATGTCCGAATAGATCTTGAGGCCGGGGCCGAGGTCGGGGTGCACGCGGTCGAGCCGCCAGCGTCCGTCGCTCCGGCGCTTCTTGCGCAGGAGGTCGAGCGCCGGCCTTAGCCGTCGGTCGCCGGCGAACCCGAGCTGAGTGATGACGTCGAGACCCACGAGGAAGTCGTAGAGGTAGTGGTTCGGGTAGTGGAGGCGGAACCAGGGAGCATACCTCTTGCCCTCCTTGAACAGGTTCCGCTCGAGGTAGAACTCCGCGCCCCGCTCGATCGCGCGAGTCATCTGGGGCGAGCGCGACGCCTTAGGGACCGTCGCGAACGCGGCGAGGGCCTCCCAGGCATCAAGTGTTCCCGGGGTGCCTTGGGAACAGTTCCACCCCCCGTCCTCGCGCTGGTCCTCGATGAGCCAATCGTAGAGCTTCCGGACCCGGCGATCGTCGCCGTACCCGAAGCGGGTGAGCATTCGGGCGGAGTTCGCCGAGATGCACACCTCTTCGTGGAAGAAGTTGAAGGGCGAGCTGAACCGGAGTTTGTACTCGAACATCAGTTCCGCGACCTTTCGGATCCGCGGGTCGGAGGAATCCATACCGAGTTCCGCGAGGACCAGCGCTCTCCAGTTCGTGGAAAGGTACGGGGGGAAGTACAGGAAGTCGACGTACTCCGAGACATTCCGCGGCTCGCGGCGTTCCCAGAATCCCTTCGGACCCTGTTCGCGCAATTGGTCCGCCGCCCAGCCGACACGGCCAGTCCTCGACCGGGCCTCCCGGACGTCGGGGTCGTTCTCCTTTCGGTCAAGTAGGTTCACGAGCGTGTAGCGGCGCACCGCGGGCTGATCCTTCCCGAGGAGCCAGTGGATGACGTTCGCATCCTGTTCGCTTCGGCCCGAGAGGGATCGGTCAGTCATGTTCGGGAAAGTTCCTCGTCAAGAGTCATCGTGCCGGTATATGAGCCAGTGCGATGAGGTGGTGAAACGGCGCCAAACAGGATTGATAAGCGCCCCGTTGCTCAGGCGATGCCCGCGGGGCGAGCATCCCCGGCGGAGGGTTCCGTCATGAAGCTGACCAAGTCTCTGAGGACACAGAGCGAGGGCGACCCCGACTGGCAAACACCGGCCGAATCCAGCGGCTATCGTGAGACTCCGGACTACGCGGAGACGATGGCGTATGTGAATCGGGTGGCGACCGCGCATCCCGATAGGGTTCACGTGGAAAGGTTCGGTACGACCGGCGAGGGCCGCGACCTCAACCTGGTGGTGATTTCGAAGGACGGCATCTTCGACCCCTCCGCGGTTCACGCCTCCGGCCGAGTGGTCCTGCTCGCCCAGAACTGCATCCACGCGGGCGAGCCGGACGGCAAGGACGCGTGCTTGGCACTGCTCCGCGACCTCGTCATCTCCGAGGAAGGCGCGGCGCTCCTCGAGAAGGTCGTCTTCGTCTTCATTCCCGTCTACAACGTCGACGGCCACGAGCGGAGGTCCGCCTTCAACCGGATCAATCAGAACGGTCCTGAGTTACCCGGATGGCGGGCCAATGCGACGAATCTCAACCTGAACCGCGATTACATGAAGGCCGACGCCCCCGAGACGCGGGCCTTCCTTCGGATGCTCGAGCGGTGGCGGCCCGACTTCTTCGTCGACAACCACGTGACCGACGGGGCGGACTTCGAGTACGACGTCACGTTCGCGCTCGACGACGGACCCGATGTCTTTCCGCCCACCGCTCGCTGGCTCCGCGACACGGTGACCCCGGAACTGGAGCGCCGGGTGAACCGGGCCGGTCACCTCGCGTTCCCGCGGGCGGTGTTCTTGAACGACGACACCGACCCTTCCCGGGGGCTCGCCTTCAACGAGAATCCGCCGCGGTTCTCGACGGGTCGGATGATTCTGGAGAACCGTCCGGGCCTTCTGGTCGAGATGCACATGCTCAAGGACTACGAGACCCGCGTCCGGGGGAACTACGCGCTCCTCCATGCGCTCCTCGAACTGTTGAATCGATATCCGACGACCCTCCAAGCGCTGAACCGGGACGCCGACGAGCACGCCTCCCGACGGGGGGCCGAGGCGGCCCGGAACGAGCCGTTCCCCCTCATTGTCGGGGGAAACGGCGACCTGGTTTCGGTCTCGTTCCGAGGGAGGGAGTTCGTGCGGGAGCAGAGCGCCATCTCCGGCGCCCTCGCCGTCCGCTACGGCCCTCGGCCTCTCGAACTAACGCTGTCAATGGATTCCGGAGCCCAAGTGGTCACTTCGGTCACTCTCCCTGCCGGGTACATCGTTCCCCCGCAGTGGACCCGTGTGATCGAGGTCCTCGAGCTCCAAGGGGTGTCGGTCGACCGAACGACGCGGGCCTGGACCGGAGAGGTCGAACGGTACCGGTGTTCCGGTATGCAGCGTCCGGGGAGACCGTTCGAGGGTCGACACCCGATCCTACGCGGCGGCAACGTTGAGCACGAGTTCGGCCAGTTCGGAACGTGTCTCCGCTGGACCGAGACCGCCACTTTCCCCGCCGGGTCGGCCGTGATTGCGTTGGCCCAGCGGCTCTCCAAGGTAGCGGTCCACTGGCTCGAACCCGAAGCGCCCGACTCCGCGCTCCGCTGGGGCCTCTTTGACTCGATCTTCGAGCAGAAGGAGGGTGGAGAGGGCTACGTGCTCGAGAAACTGGCTCGGGAGGAGGTCGACCAGCATCCGGACCTCCGGGCCGAGTTCGAGGCCCGGCTCCGGACCGACCCCAAATTCGCCGGAAGTCCGGCTCTCCGCCTCGAGTTCTTCTACGAGCGCTCGCCGTGGTTTTCCGCGCAGCGGGTCGGCGAGTATCCCGTGGGCCGTCTCCTCTCGATGGACGGCCTCCCGTTGGGGTGAACCGTCGGCTTGGAGCGGCCGGTCCGGCGGCTTTCTTAATCCCCGGGGGATACCCCGCGCATGCCCCCGAAGAAGGCTGTTCGCAAGCGTACCCGGGCTCGGAGACTCGCCCCTCCCCCTTCGACTCCGCGCCGAGCGGTGGTCGATGTCTACCACTCGGTCCCCGTCCGTGACGAGTACCGGTGGCTCGAGAACGGGAAGAGCGCCAAGGTCCGGCAGTGGACCGGGGCGCAGAGCCGTCGCGCCCGCACGTTCCTCGACTCCCTGCCGCAACGGAAGACCTACGCCCGGCGTTTCGAGCAGATCACAAAGCGCGGGTACACCTTCTATCTCGGGTTCCGTGCCGCCGGCGGGCGCTTGTTCGCCCTGAAGTTCGACTCCCGACGAGACCGGCCCCGCCTGGTCGCATGGGATTCCGACCGGGAGTTGGAAAACGAAAAGGTGCTCCTGGACACGGCCAAACTCGCGCGGCGGGGCGTCACGGTCAATTTTGACATGTTCGTCCCGTCGTGGGACGGCCGACTGCTTGCGGCGTGTCTTTCCGAGGGCGGGAGCGAGGAAGGCGATCTCCACCTCTTCGACGCCACCACCGGGAAGCGGCTTTCGGATGTGATCCACCGCGGCCAGCGCATCGGGGGAAGCGGCGTCGCGTGGAACCCCGACGGGAGCGGGTTCTTCTATATCCACCACCCGAAGCCCGGGGAGCGCCCGCCCGAAGACCTCGATTTCTACCAGCAGGTGTACTTCCACCGGCTTGGAACGCCGGAGACCGAGGACACGTATGCCCTGGGAAAGGAGTTCCCACGGATCGCGGAATTGCAACTCGCGAGCCTCCCCGACCCCGAGCGGTATCTCGTCACGGTGGCCCACGGGGACGGAGGACAGTTCGAGTATTGGGTGGGTAACGGGAGGTCTCCCTGGGTCCGGGTAGCCGAACCCGCGGACGAGGTGGTTCGTGCCGAGCTCGGACACGACGGCCACCTCTACCTCGTCAGCCGGAAGGGGTCGCCTCGCGGACGAGTTCTTCGGGTCAAAGGCCCCGAGTGGAGGCTTTCCGACGCCGAACTCGTCGTGCCCGAGCGGGAGTGGATCATCGAAGAGATCACGACGGTCCCGGACCAGCTGTATCTCCACGAGCAGCTGGGGGGGCCGGGCCGACTCGACCGCGTCAATCTGCGGACCGGTGCCTTGGAAGAGGTTCCTCTGCCTCCGGTCTCCTCGGTACGAGATATGACCGCCCTCTCCGGAGGAAGGGTGCTGTTCGGGGTGAACACCTTCCTGGCGCCGACGCAGTACTTCGTGACCGGCCCGACCGGCGCGCCGGAGCCGACCGCTCTCACCTGCCGTCCTCCTGTGGACTTGTCCCGGTGGGAAGTGCTCCGAGAGTTTGCCACGTCGAAGGACGGCACCCGCGTTCCGATCAACATCATCGTCCCTAAGGGAAAGGAACGGAACGCGTCGACACCGGCCCTCTTGACCGGCTACGGGGGCTACGGGATCCCGATGTCGCCGGCCTACGTCGTCTGGTGGGTGCCGTGGCTCGAGAAGGGGGGGCTCCTCGCCATCGCGAACCTGCGCGGGGGTGGAGAGTTCGGGGAGGATTGGCACCGCGCCGGGATGCTGACCAAGAAGCAGAACGTCTTCGACGACTTCATCGCGTGTGAGCAACACCTGTGCCGGGAGGGGTACACCTCGAAGGACCACCTGGGCATCTTCGGTGCCAGCAATGGGGGGCTCCTCATGGGAGCGGTTCTTACCCAGCGACCGGACCTCGCCCGGGCGGTCGTCTCCAACGTCGGCGTCTACGATGCGCTGCGGGCCGAGTGCGATTCGAATGGTCAGTTCAACATCACCGAGTTCGGGACCACGAAGGAGATTGACCAGTTCCGGGCGCTCTACGCGTACTCCCCGTATCACCACGTGGTGGACGGGACCCAGTACCCCGCGATTCTCATGTCCACGGGTGAGAACGACCGGAGGGTGAGCCCGCTTCACTCCCGAAAGATGGTCGCGCGACTGCAGGCCGCGACGTCCTCGGGGGAGCCGATTCTCCTTCGTACGAGCGGGAAGTGGGGGCACGGTCCCACCTCCGTCGGGGACCTCATCGGCCTATTCGCGGACCATCTCGCGTTTTTCTCGGACCGCCTGTCCGAAGGACGAGCCGGTTCTCGCGGAGGGTAGTCTCAGGGACACCCTCCTCGACGGAGGCGCGCGGACGGCGAGTGCCCGCCGTCCCTCAGCTAGCCGAGCGCGTCGAACTTCGTCCTTAGGTCGGTGCCGTGCTCCAGCACCGACCGGAGGTTCGTGAGGTAGTACGCCCACCCCGACTCGATGCCGCCGTAGAGGGCGACCCACGACTTCCCCGACTTGAACCCTCGATGCGTGATCGTGAGCAGCGTCCCCTTCCCTTTCTTCCGGAGGCTGAACCGCGCCTCGGTGACGAACGTCTTCTTTCCCGGGAACCGGTCGCGCCACTCGAGATGCAGTTTCTTCGGCCGCTCGAACGCCCGCACCTTCCCCTTCATCGAGAATCCGCCGGGCCAGGTGAGACGGAACGCCCCTCCGGCCTTCGGGGACACGACGGCCTTTTCGACGAACCATTTCGCGAGTTGGTCCGGCTCGGTCAGCGCCGAGAAAACACGTTCCGGCGGCAGCGCATAGTAGAAGATGTGTTCGATCGCGGGGATCTTCGCCACGGAAGACGCGAGAACGGCGACCGCCCTTAAGGAAGTCGGTCTTGGCAGATGGATTCGATACTCGTGGCCAACTGGCCGACCGCGCATTCAGCCGGAGCGCGGGCGGCCCGCGGGCACGAGCCGGTCGAACGTCCCCGGGAACGAGAAAATCCGGATCATGAGCATGGCCTCCACAGAATCGACCCCGGGGAGGCCCCGAAGGAATCCCTCGAGTTCCTCGACCCGCGCCGCCGACGGGCAGAGGGCAAAGAACACCGCCACCCGGTCCGGCAAGATCGGTCCGAACCCGGTGCGAACGAACTCGAGGGACTGCGGGAACGCTTTCCGGAACGACCGCGAGACGAGTTCGTGGTTCGCCGTTTCGCTCAGGTTGACGTTGACGCTCACCACGGGTTGAGCGAGGGCGCGAAAGTCGAGGACCGGGACGAACCAGACCGCGAGGTCGTCGACGAGTTGTCCGTAGCGGGTGGTGATCGTCCGGGTCGAGACCCCCACGTGGCGGGCGATCGTCGAGAGGGGCTGGGTCGGGTACTCCCGCAACACCCGAACGATTCGTAGGTCGAGCGGGGTGAGGCCCCGTGTCGGGTCCAAGCGCGCCCAGAGAATCGGAGCCCCGACCTCGGCAATCCCCGCAAGGCCCCGAAGAAGTTCCGTCCGACGGCGGGCTTCCGCCTCATTCGGTACGACGAACTGCGCGCTGATCCAATCTCCGGCCAGGTCAATGCCGCCGACGGCCCCGTCGACGAGGCCGATCCGGTCGATCACCTCGTCCTTCTGGAAGCGGTCGGTCAAGCGAAGGTCCGCAGTGAACCCGATGAGGCCGAACAGCGCAGGATTGGGCCAGACATCGAACCGTTGAAGAAGGCCGTAGCGGGTCCACTCCTTGAGCCGAGAATCCACTCGCGCACGGCTCACCTTCAGCCGTTCGGCGATCCGGTTCGCCTTGAGGCGGGGGTCGACCCCGGCGACCGTCACGCCGCCCGACCGGTACATCTCGCGCAGAATGTCGATATCGATGTCCGCGGGACGTGGGATGATCGAGGGCGGGTGCGGGTGCATTCCGAAGGACGTGACGCTTCCGAGATTTTGAGCTTGACCGACAGTTTCGGAAGCCGGACGCGAGTATCTTCCGGGTTTTCGCATCCTCTCGACACGGGGTTGACGTGACCGGTGCCCCTTGCCTCCTCGATGATGGCGCCGTCTCCCAGACCGACCCCCTCCGCGAGTCCCGACCCCTCGAAGAGCTCCTCGTCCCATGCTGGGAGGATCCTTCTCCTGCTGGCGACGGCCGCTCTCCTCGTGAACTTCATCGAAACGATGCTGGTGCCGGCGTTGCCGCGGCTCTCCACGTTCTTCGGAGACGCCCCCTACACCACGGTCGCCTGGGTCCTGTCGGCCTACCTCGTGGTCGGCGTCTGCACTACGCCCGTGTTCGCGAAGCTCGGGGACCTCTATGGGAAGCGCCGCGTCCTCGCCGTGGTCCTCTCGGTCTACTCCGTCGCCGTGGGACTCGCGCCCGCGACCCCCGCGCTCGGGGCGTTCCTGGGACTCTCATCCGCTCAGTCGATTTTCCTCCTGATCGGAGTCCGAGGCGTACAGGGAATCGGGCTCGCGATGTTTCCGCTCGCGCTCGCGATGGTGACGGAAAGTCTCCCCCGCGAGCGGGTCGCCCCGGCGCAGGGCCTGATCGCGTCGATGTTCGCCGCCGGAGCCGCGACGGGGCTCGTCGGCGGCGCGTGGCTCATCCAGACCGCCGGTTGGCAACTTGCCTACGTTTCGGTCTTGCCGTTCGTCCTCCTCTTGCCCGTGCTGGCGGCCGTGTGGCTTCCCGAGGGCCATGGGGGGACGGGCGGCGTGATGGACCTCCCCGGCGCGGCACTCTTGGGCAGCGCCCTGGCGTCCCTACTCATCGGTCTGACCCTGGGCCCGACCTGGGGCTGGAGCCGGTGGGCGAGCCAGTCGGTGGGCGGGGTCTCGTTCGGCGTCCCTGAACTGTTTGCGCTCGCGGTCATGTTCGCGGGGCTGTTCGTCTGGCGGGAGCGGGTGGCGAAGGAGCCGATCATCGACCTCGCGCGGCTCCGCCACCGGAACATCTCGCTGAGCTACCTCGGGGCGCTCCTCGTCGGACTGGGACTCTTCACCGCGTTCGTGGTCCTCACGGTCCTCGTCGAGTTCCCGGTGGTGGGCCTCGGCGACAGCGTGCTCGCGTTCGGTCTCGCGAGCGTTCCGACCACGTTGAGCATGTTCGTGGCCGCTCCCCTCGTCGGCCGAGGCGTGGCCCGCTATGGGCCACGTCCGTGGGTCCTCGTCGGGGCAGCGCTCTCGATCACGGGATTCCTGCTGTTGCTGAGCTACCACGCCACGTATCTCGAGCTCGTCGTGGAGGCGGTGCCCACCTTCGTAGGGTTGGTCACGGTCCTCGTCTCGGTGACCAACGTGATTGCCTTGGCCGCGCGGCACGGCGAGACGGGTATCCACATGGGGATGACCGAGATGTTCCAGGACCTCGGGGCCAGCGCCGGACCCGTGCTCGTCGCGACGTTCCTCGCGACGTACACCCGGACGATCTTGGTCCCCACCGGGCCCGGTAGCGCCATCGCGCTCACCGTCCCGAGCAGCGCCGCGTTCACCTGGATCTTCATCGTCGGAGCGGTCGTCGCCGGGGCGTTGGCTGTGGTCGGATTGCTACTGGAGAACCACCGCGTCCATGCTGAGGATTCCTCGCAGAAGGTCGACCTACCGTTCGCTGCGGAGGCAACCTCCGAGCCGGCCGCAGCGGCCACGGCAGAACTCTGAATGGACAGCGACTAACGAGCCTCTTCCCACGGAAGTTGGACCAAGCAATCGGTCCAGCCCGAGGTCAGCACTAGGACTTACTGGGCGGTGTCTTCGCCAGCGCGAGCAGGTGGTCCATCGTCTCGTTGAACGTGGCGACCGGTCGGTAGCCGAGCTTCGAGGCGATCTTCCCCACCTCGCACACTGTCACGATCGGGGCTCGGTCCGGGGGTTTCACCGGCTGCCCCAGGGCGTGTGCGATGGGAACGTAGAACTCGTTGAACGTCACGTTCTGGTCGACGGCCATGAAGGTCTCGTTCACCGCGTTGGGGTGCGTGAGCGCGAGCCGGGTCATCTCCGCGAGGTTCAGCGTGTGGACCCAGGGCATTTGATCGCCGGGATGCAGGTCGTCGAGCCATCCGCGCGAACGAATCCGCTCGACCATTTCGTCGCCCCATTGCGACCGGACCCAGTGGGTGATCATCCCGGGACGCAGGACCACGGTCTCGAGGCCGCGGTCGCGCACCTCTCCGAGGGCTACCTCGGCCTGGGCCTTCGTCGCGCAGTACGGTAGGGGGTCGGTCGTGGCAAGCGCGGTCGATTCGTCCACTCGGCTCGGGAGCGGCTCGCCGTGCACGGAGATCGTGGAGATGTGTACAAATCTACGAACCCCGGCCTCAAGGGCCAGGGTTGCCAGCGTTCGAGTACCTTCGACGTTCACGACCTTCGCGCGGGCGAGGTCGGGCCCGCCGGTCGCAGCGCAGTGCACGACAAGGTCCGCACTCTCGAGAGCAGCCCTCAACGCAGCGGACTGCGTGAGTTCTCCGAGAACCGGTGTCCAGCCTTGCGCACGGGCGGAATCGGCCTGACCGTCCGACCGCACCAGAGCGCGGACCTCCATCCCGCCGGCGCGAAGCCGTGTCGCTAGGTGGTAACCGACGTGGCCGCTGACCCCGGTGATGAGGACGGTCGTCACGCGATGGTCGAACTCACCCTGTCACTTAACCGCGATGCACCGAGGGCTCGGCCGTCCCCATGGCCTTGCCCGTCAGACTTCGGTGACTGTCTCTTCGGGCTCGACCACGACGCGCACCCGTCCGAAGTGGAAGCGCTCTCCACGCGCCTTCCACGCCCGCTGGAGGAACCGATGCTGCGAAGGGAGTTCCGCCCGTGAGAACGCGAGGCTCACGTACCAGGCGGCGGGCGCGTACAGCAAGATGGACGTGAGGAACAGCGCCGGGTCAAAGACGACACCGGGCAGCACCTCCAGCTCTAGGATGCTCGCCCCTCCGACCACGAGAAGAAGGCCGGCCAGCCAAAGGAGAGGAAACTCGAGCGAGTCGGTGATCCGGGTCCGCAGGCGACTCACGAGGAACGGCGCCGCCGGTGCGATGAGGAGGGCGAGGCCAAACCCGGCCAGCGCCTCGTAGGTGAAGAAACGGACCGGGGCATCGATCGCGAGACGAGGGACAAGGTCGCCTCCCTTTACGAGGAGGATCATGAAGATCAGCTCGAAGCCGAGGGTGACGAGCAGGAGCGCCCCGAACCGTCCCCACACCTCCTGGGGCGTGTCCGGCCGTCGGGGCGGCGATACGACCACATGACGGTGAAGCCCCGGGATTCTCGCGATCAACGCGAGCACGCCCACGGCCATGAACTCCCCGAAGAGAAGCGAGGCGGCGTACGCGGTGCCGAACCAGAGGACCGAGAAGATCGCGGTCGTCACCAGAAGCACGATGGTGGCGCGGACCAGTCGGTCGCCCGTCCACAGCGCCTGGGCGTGAAAGAACTGCGTCACGACAAGGGCGTACGCTAGGAGGAGCAGGAACGGAACGAACCAGAGGACCACTGCAGGCAGCCGAAATGTGGGCCCGGTTTCCGTCGGGGTGGCCGAGGTGGATGGCTCGGCGGGCGAGGAAGTTCCGGCCGACGTCATGCGTCCGGCCGCCCCATCCGGCGCCTTGGGGTCCAGTTGTGGAGGTCCATCCGGACCCTCCCGCCGCGGAACTTCACTCCCTCCATCTCGAGCCGCAGGCGTTGTTCCACGCCATCCTCCCTAGTGAGCGCGATTCGGCCCCCCGCGGCCACCACACGG
>Ga0187780_10002884_pt1 | contig 12919 bp, 14 predicted proteins | sample 1015_Q2_SP10_20__FD_132429 | JGI IMG/M metagenome (GOLD analysis project Ga0187780, IMG submission 132429) | Tropical peat soil microbial communities from peatlands in Department of Meta, Colombia - 1015_Q2_SP10_20_MG | ecosystem: Environmental > Terrestrial > Soil > Wetlands > Peat | place...
CAGCTCATCCGAGCGATTTTCAACTCACAACGGTTCGGTCCTCCAGCCGCGGTTAAGCGGCCTTCAACCTGGCCAAGGGTAGATCATCCCGCTTCGCGTCTATTCCCACAGACTGAGCGCCCTGTTCGGACTCGCTTTCGCTACGGCTCGCTTGCGCTTAACCTTGCCTGTGAGAATAACTAGCCGGCTCATTAAGCAAGAGGCACGCCGTCAGGCATTCCGGATCCGAAGACCCGGCATAGCCCTCCGACTGCTTGTAGGCATACGGTTTCAGGTTCTATTTCACTCCCCTCGCAGGGGTTCTTTTCGCCTTTCCCTCACGGTACTGGTTCACTATCGGTCGCCAACGAGTATTTAGCCTTGGAGAGTGGTCTCCCCAGATTCCCACGGGGTTTCTCGTGCCCCGTGGTACTCAGGATCCCGCTTCGAGTCCGGTAAGCTTTCGGCTACATGGCTGTCACATTCTTTGGCCCCGCTTTCCAGCGGATTCGCCTAGCCTCCGGATTGGTAACTCTACTCACGCGGTCCTACAACCCCCCGGTATAAATACCGGGGTTTGGGCTGTTCCAATTTCGCTCGCCGCTACTTTCGGAATCTCGGTTGATTTCTTTTCCTCCAGGTACTGAGATGGTTCACTTCCCTGGGTTGGCTCGTGCCCGCCTATGGATTCAGCGGGCCGTGGCCCGGTTTTACCGGGCAGGGTTTCCCCATTCGGAAATCTCCGGATCAAAGCCTGTTTGCGGCTCCCCGGAGCTTATCGCAGCTAACCACGTCCTTCATCGCCTGTTGGCGCCAAGGCATTCACCGTACGCCCTTAGTAGCTTGACCATAAAACTTACCCAACACGTCCCGTCTGTTGATGATCGGGACCCCGAGGAATCGTGACGAAGGGTCTTGCTGCCCCTCGCCCCGCTTCCGCAGGGTGTCGTGCCTGCGCCCCTCATCCCAGAGGGAATCGGAAACGCACACACGCCGCATGCGGACAAGTTCGCCTTTCCACTTGCGCTACTTGAGCAAAACTTGCGGTTTTTCCGATACACGAACCTTGCGATTCGCGATCGGAATGCCAGCTTCCTTCAGTTGTCAAAGATCATCGTTCCGTTCATCTGTTTCCGATCGGAACGTCTCCGCTCCCGGCGGAGCGCTGATTCGGTTTGGAGCCGAACCCGCGAAAAAAACTTTCAGACAATAAAAAACCCGGCGTCGAGCGCCGGGCGTCTCCATCCACGCCTTCAACCGCTCACGCGGAGCGGCATTGGGACGGAAGTGCTCGAAGCTCGGCTGCTTTCTATCCGGTGTTCGTAGCCAATCTCACCTCTTGTGAGTCAGCAAACCCGGCCCGCCAGCACCCCTTCTTCACCCGGGTACTGCCGACACCGACAAAGTATAGCAGAATTCAAAATCCCGTCAAGCTCGCGTCACACGCCATTCTGTGAATTTCTCTGCCCCTGTGGAAATCCCAGGGCCATTCAGGCATGCCGAGCCTGCCTAGATCTTTCTCCTATTACAATTAGATGCTGCGAGAAGGCTTTCGGATTGAGTCCTTTTGGGGACTGCAGGGGCTCGCGCGAACGCCAGCCAGTGTACAATCCATGCCCTGTGTAACCTTCAGACGAAGGGGCTTCGGTCAGCGGCTCAAGCCAGGGGCGCCAACCTCCGCTAAAAACATGCCCATCTCAATGAAAGAACTTTTCAGACCCTTTACGTTGAACGGGCTGACGCTGCCCAACCGCATCGTCATGGCCCCGATGACGCGGAATTTCTCGCCCCGCGGTGTTCCCGGGGCAGACGTCGCCGCTTACTACAGCCGGCGCGCCGAGGGCGGCGTCGGCCTGATTTTGACCGAGGGGACGGCCCCGAATCATCCGCAAGCCAAGAATATGCCCAACGTGCCACACTTTTACGGCGAAGAGGCGCTAGCCGGGTGGGCGCGGGTGGTGGCCGAGGTGCACGCGGCGGGCGGCAAGATTTTCCCGCAACTGTGGCATGTTGGCGCCGTCCGCGGCATGGGCGAATTCGCCCATCTGCCCGCGTCACCCATCAGTCCCTCGGGTCTGCTGAAACCGGACACCACAGCGGGTGAGCCCATCACGCAGGCCGAGATTGACGCCGTGATCGAAGCCTTCGCGCAGGGAGCCCTTGCGGCGCAGCGTGTCGGCTTCGACGGCATCGAGCTGCACGGCGCCCACGGCTATCTCATTGACCAGTTTTTCTGGCACGGCACGAATCGCCGCACGGACAAGTATGGCGGCGACCTTGCCGCGCGCACCCGCTTCGCCGCAGAAATCATTCAGGAGTGCCGCCGCCGCACCGGGCCGAGGTTTCCCATCGTGCTGCGTTTCTCGCAGTGGAAACTGCAAGACTACGCCGCGCGCCTGGCCGCCACTCCGCAGGAGCTCGCGCGCTTTCTCGAACCGCTTGCCGCTGCCGGTGTGGACGCTTTCCATTGCTCTACGCGCCGTTTCTGGGAGCCGGAGTTCGAAGGCAGCGACCTCAACCTGGCGGGTTGGACCAAGAAGCTCGCGGGCAAGCCCACGATCACCGTCGGGTCCGTCTCGCTCCAAGTTGATTTCATCGCTTCGTTCGGCGGAGCGCAGGATCCTAGCGCGGCAGCGGGAAACGGAGCGGGCCGAGCGGCGCACATGGATCGCCTGGTAGAAATGCTGGCGCTTGGCGACTTCGATCTCGTGGCGGTCGGCCGTGCCTTAATTGCCGACGCGGACTGGGCACATAAAGTGCGCGAGGGGCGCTTCGACGAACTGCGTTCATTCACGAGGGAAATCTTGAGTACACTGGCGTAGCTGCTGCCGCGTACGGGAGGGCATGGTGAACTACTACGTGTTGTTGTACGAAGTGGTGGACGATTACGTGGCCCGCCGGGCCCCTTTCCGTCAGGAACATCTCGCTCTCGCCGCTGCGGCTCACCAGCGCGGTGAATTGGTCATGGGCGGGGCCTTCGCCGATCCGGCAGACAAAGCGCTGCTCGTGTTTCGCGGCGCAGATCGCAGCGTTGCGGAATCGTTCGCCCAGCGCGATCCCTACGTTTTGAACGGCCTCGTCAAGCGCTGGGAAGTCCGTCCGTGGACAGTGGTCATCGGGGGCGTGGCATCGGTCGCCCCCGCCTCCAAACCGTGACGCACCGCCTCGCTATCCCTTGCGGCGCTTGAAGAATTCGACCTGGCGGAGCCGCTTCTTCGCTTCCTCGAGCGTTTTGTAGGGACCACCGAGATTCCTGCCGGTGGTCTCGGAGAGCACCTGATAGCCGCCCTTCACTTTCTTAATCATGGCTCGCCTCCAAGTATAATTTTGGCCCCATCGCCATCGCGACGCTGTGCCCTTTGTCACATCGGCCATGCGAGGCGCGCCAGACTCCGGTCTACGGCACGTGCCCCGTGGCGTCGCTCCGCAACAAGTCATTGCCGCCGATGCCTGCTTTCTGTTAGGTTGCCTTCCGGCTACCGCACACGACGAGGAGCAAAGATGAATGGGAGTAAGTTTCTGGCGGCTCAGGCAATTCTTGCCGCTCTTCTACTCGCAATCATAGCGGCCGTTCCAGCGTGGGCGCAGGCGCCGGCGGGGCAGCCACAGGGCGCGTCCCCGGCCAATCCGCCCGCTCCGGGCGGTGCCGCGCCTAACATGGCGCAGATGATCGCCTCCATGAAGGAGCCGTTCCCTCCCTATCACATCATCGGCAACATCAACTACGTCGGGTCCAAGGGCTTGGCTTGCTACCTCATCACCACGCCCGCGGGCGCCATCCTGCTCGACACCGGCTATCCCGACATGTCCTCCCAGATCGAAAGTAACATCCAGAAACTGGGCTACAAGCTCTCGGAAGTGAAAATCATCATTGACAGCCACTCGCACATAGACCATGCCGGCGGCGTCGCCGAGTTGAAGAACGCCACCGGAGCCAGGGTGATGTCGCTCGCTGAAGATGCCGTCTATCTCGAGAGTGGCGGCCACAACGATGTGCTCTTCGGCGACCGCAACCCCTTTCCGTCCGTCAAAGTGGACCGCATCCTGCACGACGGCGAGCCGGTCACGCTAGGCGGCGTCACGATGACGCCCCACCTGACGCCCGGCCATACGCCCGGAAATACCACCTGGACGATGGTGACTGAAGACAAAGGAAAGAAATACAACGTGGTCTTTTTCGGTATCGTCACCGTGATGCCCAATGCCAAACTGAGCGGCAATCCGGCTTATCCCAACCTGGGCGCCGATTATGCCCGGACGATGAAGGTCCTGCCCACGTTGGCCTGTGACGTCTTCCTCGCTTCCAACGGCTCCTTTTTCAATATGGAGCAGAAACATGACGCCTTGCTGAAGGGCGCCGATCCCAATCCGTTCATCGACCCGGCCGGTTGCAAGGTGTTTGTGGACCGTGCCGAGGATTCCTATCAACAGACGCTGGAGCGCGAGCAATCCGGCCGCGCGGCTCCCGGCGCTCCGCGATAGCGGCCGGTCAGGGGTTCGTCACCTGGATGGAAATGCTCGAGTAACGGAGCGGCACGTAGAGGCTGTCCCAAGCTTCATGGAGAGGGCTTTCAGCGTAGGCGTCCGCCGCGGCGCGGTCGGTAAACTCGATGGCGAAGGCCGTGTTGAAATCGCGCGGCTCGAGCCGGTCCGCCTTCAGCCAGATATTCTTCACGCCGGGGACACTGGCGGCGACCTTCTTGACGCCGTCGAGAACGCGTTGCTTGTCGGCGTCGGTCACGCCCGGCTGCCATTTGATCTCCACGACATGAATGATGGTCTTCGGCTGGCCGAAGCGGTTCTGTCCGGCGACGTAGCCGCCGGCGAAAATTCCGAGCGCCACAACACCGGCGCCGAACATCCTTGCTGTCCTCGTCAGATGAATATGCATCATCGCTCCAGTTCTCTGATTTCTCCGTACGAGTCTACGCAATCGAACCATGAAGCCGCAACCATTCCAGCCGCGGGGCTGCATCTTTCTTGAAGGAGTGCGCGATGTTCTGTTCATCGTGTGGAGCAAAGGTAGCGGAAGGCAGCGCGTTTTGCGGCGCCTGCGGCCGGCCGATCATCGGGTATAAGCTGGGTGGGCCGGAACCGGAGTCACCCGGCGGATCAGCAGCCCCCAGTGCGGGCGTCGCAACGCCCGGCGCAGCCGTTCCCGCCGCGGCGGCCGCCATGGGAATCACCGCCTATGCGGGATTCTGGCTGCGGCTGGTGGCCGCGATCATCGACGGCCTTGTTCTGGCGATCCCGTTCGGATGCGTCTTCTTTCTGCTGGTCGCGAGCGCCATCCCGTTTGCCATGATGCGCCCGCCCGACCCCATGAGGATGATGTTCCTGATTTTGCCGCGCCTGCTCGTGTTCCTGGTGATCACGCTGGTCGGAACATGGCTGTATTGGTCCCTCACGGAAAGTTCGACCTGGCAAGCCACCCTGGGCAAGAAAGCGCTGGGCCTCTACGTCACGGACCTCGAAGGCAGGCGCCTGACCTTCGGAAGGGCCAGCGGGCGCTTCTTCGCGGGCCGCGGCATCAGCATGGTTCCCTACGTCGGCGGCCTCTATTACTTGATTAGCTGTATCCTGGCGGGCCTGACGGAGAGGAAGCAGGCCCTGCACGATATCATCGCCAACTGCCTCGTTTTGCGAAAGGCGTAGGGTCGCCTGGCTCCGAGGCGCGGAGAAACAACGCCTTGCGTTGTCCCAAATGCGGTGTCGAAACGGCGGAAGACGATGCCTATTGCCGCGCCTGCGGCGGGCGTCTGGCCGATCCCGCCGGCGACGCGGCCGGCCGGACCCAGGCCGGAAGTCCGGCCACAAGCCACCCAGTGGCCTACGCGGGCTTTTGGCTGCGCGCCGTCGCCTACCTGCTTGATTCGCTCCTTATGGGGTTTCTGGTAGGCGTTTTCATCCTGGGACCTCTGATGCAGCGCGCCGGAATCTCTCCCGAAAATCCCTGGGACATGCTCACCAGCACCAACCCGCAAGTCATCGCCATGAAGCTCCTGGCCACCATGGCGAGCTGGCTCTATTGGGCTCTGCTCGAAAGCTCCGCCTGGCAGGCGACCCTGGGCAAGAGACTTCTCGGCCTTCAGGTGACCGATCTCGCCGGCGGCCGCATCAGCTTCGCGCGCGCCTCGGGCCGTCATTTCGGGAAGATTATCTCCGGCCTGCTTTTCTTCGGCGGGTTCGTCATGGCGGGGTTCACGGAAAAAAAGCAGGCTCTACACGACCTGCTGGCTGGTTGCCTCGTCCGCAAGAAACTGTAGCGGCCTGCGCCGGAGAGACCCGATCTGAAGATATAGGAGGATGCGCAAGCGCTGTTACGCGCCTGCGCCGGCAGATTCCGGACGTATCGGCATAGCTTGCAATTCGCTGCGGATCAGCGCCGTAACTTCCGAGGCAGGCGAAGGGCGGCCACCGGGCTCGACCAGGTCGGGCGTCCGGTATCCCAGCCCGAGGACGCGATCAATGGCCCTTTCCACCCAGGCTGCTTCCGCCGCCAAGCCGAACGATTCCCGGAGCATCAGCGTCGCGGAGAATATCGCGCCGAGCGGGCACGCCACGTCTTTTCCCGCCAGCGTGGGCGCCGACCCGTGGATGGGTTCGTAGAGCGCCGGTTGTCCCTCCCCGCCCCGGCTCATCGAAGGAATCAGTCCGATGGAACCGGCCAGCGCCGCTGCTTCGTCGCTCAGAATGTCGCCGAACAGGTTTCCCGTGAGCAGCACGTCGAATTGCGAAGGCCGCAGGAGGATTTGCATAGCCGCGTTGTCCACGTAGAGATGCTCGACGGTGACATCCGGGTACTCGCGCGCCAAATTCGATACTGTCGTCCGCCAGAGCGTCGAGGTGGCCAGCACGTTGGCTTTGTCCACGCTGGTCAGGCGATGCCGGCGCTTGCGAGCGCGCTCGAAGGCGTAGCGGGCCACGCGCTCGATTTCCGGCGCGCTGTAGGTGGCTAAGTCGGTGGCGCGCGCCTCTCGCCCCGCTCCTCGCAAAGTGTGCTCGCCGAAATAGATGTCTCCAGCCAGCTCGCGGACAATCTCGAAATCGCAATCTTCCAACCGTTCCTCGCGAAGCGGCGAAATCTCCAGTAGGCCCGGGCACGGGCGAATGGGACGCAGGTTGATGTAGAGATCAAGTTTCTGGCGAAGTCCCAGCAGTCCGGCTTCGGGTCGCGTGCCCAGCGGCAGCGCCTCCCACTTCGGCCCGCCGATGGCGCCCAGTAGAATGGCGTCCGCAGAGCGGCATCCGGCCAGAGTTTCTTCCGGCAGGGGCGTTCCGCAGGCGTCAATCGCGGCGCCGCCGAAGGGGTATTCGCGAAAATCGAAATGATGGCCCGAGGCGGCCGCGCAGTCCTGCAAAATCTCGACCGCCGCGCGCGTTACTTCGGGGCCGATGCCGTCGCCCGGCAGCACGGCGATTGTCTTTCGCAAGTGTGTCCTCGCAGAGACGGCGTTTTCCGCGCGCCTCAGTGTACCGCGGAGGCCGCCGGGCCGGAAGCCGCCTCGGCCGGCGACGGTGCGCGGCGCACGTGGTGGATGAAGGCGATCAGGTCGCGATCGGTGATTTCCTTTTCCACGTCGGCCCGCGCAATGGCCAGGCGGTAGACTTCGGCGAGTTCCGCGTCCGTCGCCTCGAAGCCCAGTTCCGCCAGCCGCGCCCGAAACGCATTGCGTCCGGAATGCTTGCCCAGCACCAGGCGGCGCGCCGGCACGCCCACCATTTGCGGGCTCATGATCTCGTAGGTGAGCGGATTCTTCAGGATGCCGTCCTGATGAATGCCCGCTTCATGGGCGAAGGCGTTGGCGCCCACCACGGCCTTGTTCGGAGGCACGGGAACTCCCGTAATGGACGAGAGCAGGCGGCTGCTTGGAAACAGCTTCTCCAGGCGCAGGTTGGTGGTCACGCCATAGAAATTCTGCCGGACGTGCAGCGCCACCGCCAGCTCCTCGAGCGAAGCGTTTCCGGCGCGCTCGCCGATTCCGTTGATGGTGCATTCGAGTTGGCGCACGCCCGCCTGCACGGCGGCCAGCGAATTCGCCACCGCCAGGCCCAGGTCGTCGTGGCAGTGCGCGCTCAGGATGACGTTCCCGCGATCTCCCAGCCGGGCGCGCACCTGGCGGAACATCTCCGCGTACTCGGCCGGCGTCGAATAGCCGACCGTGTCCGGCAAATTGATCACCGTGGCGCCACAATCGACCACGGCCTGAATCACCCGGCAGAGGTAATCCATGTCGCTGCGGCTCGCGTCCTCGGCGGAAAATTCGATTTCGTCGCAATGCTGGTGGGCGAAGCGCATCGTCCTGGTGATCTGGTCGAGCGCCTCGTCGCGGGTCATGCGCAGTTTGTGTTTCAGATGCAAATCAGAAGTGGCCAGGAACATGTGCAGGCGGGGCCGGGCGGCGGGTTCAAGTCCGCGAAGCGCGGCATCTACGTCGTCCTGCTTCGCGCGGGCGAGAGCTGCGACACGGCAGCCCTTGATTTCGGCCGCTACCGCGCGTGTGCCCTCCAGGTCTCCCGGGGAAGCGATGGGAAAACCGGCCTCCAGGATGTCCACGCCCAGCTCTTCGAGCTGGTGCGCCAGCCGCACCTTCTCGTCCCGGTTCATCGAGAATCCCGGGGATTGCTCGCCGTCGCGGAGCGTAGTGTCGAAAATCTCTACGGTATCCATGACCCCTCCTTGCTTCTTTTCAGTAGAGCGCGCCCGGATGCGAAAGTCCAATTTATAATTGTTGCATAGAAAATAAGTCTCGCTTATATAAGAACAGAAGACTTCGGAGGGTTGAATCGTGGACTTAGCGTCGTTGCAGGTGTTTCAGACCGTCGCGCGGGAGCGCAGCTTTTCCCGCGCCGCCCAAAAACTCTATCGCACCCAGCCGGCGGTCAGCATCGCCGTGCGCAAGCTCGAGCACTGGGTGGGCCAGCCGCTCTTCGTCCGCGGCTCGGGAGCGCGCCTGCTCACCGACGCCGGGTCCCTGCTGCTCGAATACGCCGACCGCATGCTCAACCTCCGCGAGGAAATCCGCAAGGGCATGAACGAGCTGCGCGGGCTCCAGCGCGGCCAGCTCTCGCTCGGCGTCAACGAAAGCTCCATCCACGCGCTGCTGCCCGCGCTCAGCCTCTACCGCCGGAGTCATCCCGGAATTCACATTCGCGTGCACCGCGTGTTTTCGCGTGATGTGCCGCGCGAAGTCCTGAATCACCATCTCGACATCGGCGTGATCTCCTACGTCCCCGAAGAGCGCGAGCTCGAGGCCGTGGAGTTCCACCGCGATTCGCTCGTGCTGGTGGTTTGGCCGAGCCATCCCCTGGCCAAGCGCAAAGAGGTGGATATTCGCGATCTCGGCAAGGAGACTTTCGCCGCGCACATTGTCGAATCGCCCTACCGCCAGCGCGTCATTCAGATGTTCGCGCGCCACCGCGTGCCCCTGAATATGGGCATCGAGATGCCCACCCTCGAAAGCATCAAGCTTTTCGTGGAGATGAAGATGGCGGTGGCCATCGTGCCGGAAATGTGCGTCGAGCAGGAGATTGCTCGCGGCGAGTTGCGCGCCCTGCGCATCCGCCAGATGCGCATCGTCCGCCGCCTCTACCTCATCTACCGCCAGGACCGTCCGTTGCCGGCCGCCGCGCAGGCCATGGTCGAAATCCTGCGCAAACGCCGGTCCGCGTCGCAAAAGATTTACATATAGCGCCACCGCAAGTGCTAACAGGATGCCGTAAAACGCCAGGAACCTTGTGGGTCGCGGCTTTAGCCGCGACATAAAGGCCGCAAGATCTTCGGGGCTTTAGCCCCTGAAGCTCCTCGCCGAGCGTTTTGCAGCATCCTGCTAAGCCCAACCGAGAGCAGCATCGCTTTCTTGCTAACGCGATTCTCCCGCACCCTGCCCAGCACTGGGCCACAGCTCGACAAACCGCGCCAGCGTAGCCGGAGCGTGGCCTTCGTAGTGGTTGTTGGCGTAGGCAAAAACGACCACGCCGCGTCGCACCAGTGGCACGCACAGCCTCACCCATTCGGCCAGGCTGCGGCGCTGGTCCACGATGACTTTGTCCCAGGTCTTCGTTTGCTCCTCGATGCCGCGGCGATCACCGAGCCAGCGCAGGTAGGTGAAATCGGCCGTGATGGGGTCGAAGCGCGCGAACCACTCGGAAGGACGCGGCATCCACACCTGGTCGGTGAGCGCCAAGGCCACGCCGCGCTCGCGCAAAACGTCCGCAAATTTAGGCACCAGCCAGTTCCGGTTGCGAATCTCCACCGCGAAGCGGTAGCCGCGCGGCGCCTGCTTTAGAAAAGGAACCAGCCGCGCCAGAAAATCGTCGAGCGAGGCAAAAGCCTTCTTGTTGAAGTAGCCGAACTGGAAAAGCAGCGGGCCAAGCTTCTCGCCCAGAATGTCCATGGCGGAAAGAAATTTTCGGAACGTGGGGCCGCAATCGGCCAGCGCCTTGTCGTGCGTGATTTCGCGAAAGACTTTGGCGGCAAAGAGGAAATTTTTTGGAGTCTTCGCGTACCACCCGCGCACCATCGAAGGCGCGGGGATGCGGTAGAACGTGGTATCAATTTCCACTGTGTCGAAGTGCTGCGCGTAGTAGGCGAGGTAATCGGCCGGCTTCATGTCGGCGGGATAAAACGATCCCGGCCAGCCCGCGGCGGTGAACGCCGAGGTTCCCAGGTGCAGACTCGTAGGAACGTTCATGGCCCGAGATTGTAGGACGAGGCAGCGCGAATTACCACGTAGGGCGTTCGGCGCAGTCGGTTGTACGGCACACCGCTTGACAACCCGCAACTCCGTGTCTAGCATAGGCTTCCGGCTCGCGGGAGGGGCGCGTGATCAAGCTCGACATCGTGAACGCCATCGTGCAGAAGGCCAGTATTCCCCGGACCAAGGCCGAACAGGCCGTCGAGGCCGTCTTCGAGGCCATGAAGAACGCGCTGGGCACGGGGCGGCGCATCGAGTTGCGCCGCTTTGGAGTCTTCTCCGTCAAGCCGCGCAAGACCGGCATCGGCCGCAATCCGCGGACCGGCCAGCAAGTGAATATTCCCCCCGGCAAGGCGGTCCGTTTCAAGCCCGGAAAAGAACTTCAGGGCCTGCCGGCCTCGGCCGCCAAGCAGTAATTCCTTTCTTGTATAGGGAACGAAGGGCGTCAGGGCATGCGGCGCTTTGGGCGCAGCCGCGTCGGCTGCACGCGGGCGCACTCGCCTTGACGGCGGAACCATGAATTCAGGGAACGGAAACAGGGGCGCGCCCGCCGAAGTTTTCGAAGTGCGCGTCTTGCCGCCGGAACCGCTCCCGCCGCGTTTCTACCGGCGGCCTCCGAAGCGGCTCTGGCTTCATCTCGTCCTATTCTTTCTCACCGTGCTTTCCACTCTCGCCGTGGGCTCCGAGTTCACGCAGTCCTATCTGCAGAATCGCGAGCCCTTCAGCGGGGAGCAGACGCCGCTTACGTTGATGCTACTTCCCTTCGAGCAGCCCAGGCTGCTGGTGCTGGGTATTCCGTTTTCGTTCACGCTGCTGGTGATCTTGTTCGCGCACGAAATGGGCCATTACTTCGCCTGCAAGTTTCACGGCATTGACGCCAGCTATCCCTACTTCATTCCCGCTCCCACCCTCTTTGGAACTTTCGGCGCGGTGATTCGCATCCGCTCGCCCATCACCACGCGCCGCGCTCTCTTTGACGTCGGCCTGGCTGGGCCCGTGGTGGGATTCATCCTGGCCGTCCCGGCGCTGGCTTTCGGTGTGGCAGCCGCCAAAATCGTGCCGGGAGCCCAGGCGCAGGGGATCATCCAGTTCGCAAATTTGCCGCTGCTGCGCCTGTTTGCAGCCCTGTTTCATCGCGGCGTGGATCCGGGCTCGCTCGTGCTGCACCCGGTGGGCCGGGCCGCCTGGGTGGGATTGTTCGTTACGGCGCTGAATTTGTTGCCTGTGTGGCAACTCGATGGTGGCCACATCCTCTACAGCCTGGCCGCCCGGAATCACCGGCGCATCTCGATCGGCGTGGCCATCGCGCTCCTGGTGCTGGGGCGATTCGCGTGGGTGGGATGGTATTTGTGGGGCGTTCTGCTCCTCGTGCTCACCCTGCGATTTCGTCATCCTCCGCTGCTCGATCCCTGGGAGCCATTCGGAAGAGCCCGGCGCGTGTGGGTCATCGTCGCCATCGCCGTTTTCCTGCTCTGCTTCATTCCCACGCCGGCGGCCAATCCCTAGGTCATCGCTCCTATTTCTTTGCCGGCGTTACGTCCGTTACCGGCAGATCCCAATGGGCCAGCAGAATCTCAAACCGGCGCTGTTCCTCCCGCCGGTAGTTCTGCTGGTCCGGCCAGAGCTGCTTGAGGAGTGATTCTTCCTCGGGGTTCGCCGTGGTTGCCACCGTGGAGTTCTTGTAGGTAATGGTCACGCGATAGTCCCAGCGCGCGTCTTCGGTCATGTGGTTGGCGGGCGTTTCGATCTTCAGCGCAATGATGCGGCCGTTTTCCATCTGCTTTTGGAGCAGCGGGTAATGGTTCTTCAGAAAAAGCTGCAGGAACTCCTGTTGGTGACCCCACTGCGTCTTGTAGTAGTACTCCATCGTGTAGGGCTGATTGGCCCCTACCTGCGGCGGCGCGCCCTGCGCCAAAAGCGGCGGCGCCAGCACGAATATCCACAACGCGAACAACGCGTTCCTCATAGTGCCTCCCCTTAGCGAGCGGCTTGGATGGCAGCCGCCCGCAACGCAACTTCTACACGGTACACCGGAATCTTAGAAATCGCGCTAAGTTGCTGGAAACAAGTGGGGGCTTGCAGTTCTACCAGGGACGCCTTCTGCGCTAGTATCAGTTCTACCGGTCGTAGCAATTCGGCGTTTCAAGCAGCGAGAGGTGAACGCATATGACGTGGGCAAAGAGGCGGGCGATAATCATCGGCGCGCTGGTGGCCTTGTTGGTCCTGCTGGTCGTTTGGGCGGC
>Ga0187780_10002887_pt1 | contig 12916 bp, 6 predicted proteins | sample 1015_Q2_SP10_20__FD_132429 | JGI IMG/M metagenome (GOLD analysis project Ga0187780, IMG submission 132429) | Tropical peat soil microbial communities from peatlands in Department of Meta, Colombia - 1015_Q2_SP10_20_MG | ecosystem: Environmental > Terrestrial > Soil > Wetlands > Peat | place...
ATGGATACCCAGCCCTCGCGCGTGTACTTGATTGCATTGGAGACGAGATTCCTCAACACCTGCTCGATGAGCGAGCGGTCGCTGTGCACCGTCAGCGGCTCTGACTGCACTCTGAGCCAGAGCCCCTTGGTCGCGGCGAGGTCGGCGAACTCGCGGCGCATCTCCTCGAAGAGCGCGTCGACGGTGAAGTCGGTGACATCGGGTCGGATGGCGCCCGATTCCAGCTTGCTGATGTCGAGCAGCGCGCCGAGCAGCCGTGACATCGCGCTGATCGCCTGCTCCTGCTGCGAAATCGCCGCCTGCGCTCCCTGGTGAGCGACCAGACGTCGCAGGCTCCCGTTGAGCAGTGCCAGCGTCTGCAGCGGTTGGCGCAGGTCGTGGCTCGCGGTCGCGAGGAAGCGGCTCTTGGCGAGGTTGGCCCGATTCGCCTCCTCGCGCGCGCTCACCAGCTCGGTCTCGATGCGCTTGCGCTCGGTGACATCGCGAATCGCCGCAGTCGTGAGCCGCGCGCCGGCGATCGGGCTGAGACTGATCTCGACCGGAAACTCACGACCGTCCTTGCGCCGCCCGTAGAGCTCGAGCCCCGTGCCCATCGGCCGAAAGCTCGGACTGCTCGCGAAGCTTTGACGATGGGCCGCGTGGCCTGCGCGGAACCGCTCCGGCAGGAGCTGCTCGATGCTGCCGCCTACCACCTCGTGCGGCTCATAGCCGAAGAGCGCCGCCACCTGGCGATTGGCAAAGACGATCTTGCCAGCGGCGTCGCTGATGACGATGGCATCCGGCGCGGACTCGAGGGCGTCCTTGATGAGATCCGGCTGAAGCACGCTCCAAACCCTGCTGTTTCAGATCGGCGGCGACCCGAAAGGAACTGTCAGTATCCGACGTGTCGATGACAGCGGATCGTTCGCCGCAAGCTCGCACTCTCGGCGTAGTGCTTGAGAACTAGACTCGATCAGCTGAGGAGAGCGATCAATCGGGCTGCCCCTGAGCCGGCGCTCAGGGAAACCCGCAGAAAAACAGCCGCAAGGGGAGTTGCGCGAGCCTCAATAAACGGCCAGTCGCTCCGCCAGGAGCTCGTCACGCATTGTGGGCAGTTGTTGTAATGCTGTCTTAACAATCTCCGTCACGCGACGCTCGACTGCCGTCGGCTTCGCCTGTCCGATCAGGCCGACGTCCACCACCTGCGGGTCGTCTATCGGACGCCCGATCTGGCTGACGATGATGCAGGAGGCGTCCTCCACACCCGGCACGCTGGCAGCGATGTCTGCGGCGATTCGCATCGCCAGGAGGTTATAGAGCTTGCCGACGTGGCTCACCGGATTCTTGCCGGCTGTGGCTTCGAGCGTCATGGCTCGATAAGGGGTGATGAGGCCGGAAGCACGATTGCCGCGGCCCACCTCCCCGTCATCCCCGGCCTCGGCGGAGGTGCCGCTGACGGTGAGGTAGACATCGCCGCTCGCGAGATCATCGGCGACGTTGACTCTCGCCTGCACCGGCAAGGCCGTAGCCCCGGCGGCAGCCTCGACCGCCAGATCCGCGGCCGCCGCCTTCTTGGCGACATAGTCCTCGAGGCTCGCGACGAAGCGCCCGATGAACGCACAGCCGATCGTCAGCTCAATGTTGCCGGAGCGCCTGACGCCCATGACCTTGATGTCCTCGCCGAGCTCCGGATGGGCATCCTTCGTATTGCGATCGTTGAGCGCTCGTTCGACCGCGAGCACGGCCTTCTCGAGGTCCGTCAGCGGCGCAAAGCCTGCGCCGCACGAGGTGTCGTTGGCGAGCGGACGGGCGCGGCCGCGGACAAACAGCCGGTTGAGGTCGGTGGAGCCCGGACGCAGCCGCGAGACGATCCGGACATCCCTTCCGACATCGAGGCAGCGAAGACGCGCGCTCAGCCACTCCCGGCACGCATCGACCGCGATCTCGTGCACCGGGACTTTCTCGCCGGAATACTCCGCAGTGGCACGCCCGGCCAGATAGATCTCGAGCGGCGCGAGTATCTCGCCGCCGCCGAACGCCGGGCGGGAGGCGCCTGCGCACAGCAGGACCTTGTCCACGTTGTGATGCAGGATGACGCCGAAGCGCTGGAGGTAGTAGCGGCACAGCCGCACGCACACGTGCTCGGCGATGCCGTCGCAGAGCGAGTCGGGATGTCCGGCTCCCTTGCGCTCGACGACCTCGACGGGCCCGCCGCCGGGTGCGCCGCGCTCGCCCGCTCGAATGCTCAGCTCCACGGGTGCTCGCCCCTGGCGCTCTAGAGGGACTCTGTGGGCAGGGACCCCGGCTCGGCCCCGTCGACTCGCTTGCAGAAGAGCGAGACCCCGGCCGAGAAGGGACGCAGGCGGATGGCGTACGGCTGGCGTCGGCCCGCGCCTTCGAGCTCGGCTCGAAACGACAGGACCCGCTGCCGCTTGCCGGCTTCCTCGAGCTTCGCCATGAACGCCGAGCCCGAGGCCTCCGGAAACACCTCGACGAATCCCTTTCCCACCACCTGGCCACGGGCGCGCGCGAACATGCGTTCCGCGGCCGCGTTGAAATAGGTGATGGTCTGCGCGCCATCGAGCGCAATGAAGGCGTCGTCGATCCCTTCGAGCACGGTTCCCAGCCGCTCCGAGGCTTCGCGCTGCGTCGCCTCCGCCTGCCTCAGGTCGTCGACGTCGATCGCGGTGAGGTACCACTTCACCAGCTTTCCCTGCTCGTCCCGGATTGGCATGGAGCGGGCCCTGAACCAGCGATACGCGTCGCCGCCGATGGCGCGGGAAAGCAGGCGGAACTCCGTATTGAGCACCGTGCCCGACTTGACGGCCGCGCTCCATTCGGCGCGCACCCGCTCGCGCTCCTCCGGATGCACCTGCTCGAGCCAGCGGTAACCGTAATGCTGCCGCTCGGGCACCCCCGTGTACTCGGCCCATGGGCGGCTCACATAGTCGCAGGCGCCGTCGGCGCTGCAGCCGAGTGCCAGAGCCTGCAGCGAGTCGGTCACCTGCCGGGCCTCGATCGCCTGCTCCCGCAGGTTGTTCTTCAGCTGCGTGGCGGCCGTCGCATCGGAGAATGTGAGCACCACGCCGTCGATCACGTTCTCGAGCGTGCGGTACGGCAGAACGCGCACGGTGAACCAGCGCCCGTCACGGGAGGCAATCTGCTTCTCCTTGAACACCAGGGTCCGCAGCACCTCCTGGGCGTCCTCGGGGAGCTCCGGGTATACGAGCTCGGTCGTGATGTTGGTGATCGGGCGGCCGGCGTCCGTCGGGATCAGGTTGAAGAGCTTCGTGGTCGGAATGGTGAAGCGGCGCACGCGCATCTCGCCATCGAGGAACAGAGTGGCAATGTCCGTGCTGTTGAGCAGATTCGTCATGTCGTTATTGGAGCGCGACACCTCGTCCACCTTGCTCTGCAGCTCGTGGTTGACCGTCTGCAGCTCCTCGTTCATCGACTGCATCTCCTCCTTCGAGGTGGTCAGCTCCTCGTTGGTGCTCTGCAGCTCCTCGTTGGTGCTCTGCAGCTCCTCGTTGGTCGACTTCAGCTCCTCCTGTGAGGTCTGCATCTCCTCGCGCGTGGTCTGGATCTCCTCGCGCGCGTGCTGCAGCGCGTGCTCGAGCTCGGCGATTCTGGCGCTGACGCGCGACTTGACTGCCTTGGTCGAGGGCGGCCCCGCGGGCGCAGCGGCGACTTCGGTAAACACGACTATCAGCGTTCCCCGCAGCGCCTTCGGCTCCGGTACGGGCTGCACGGTGAGGTTGATCGTCTGTGAGCTGCCGTTGCTGCGCACCCTGATCCCCTTGACCGTCACCGGTTCACGGGTGCGGATCGCGGCGGAGAATGCGCTCGACAGCTCGTACCGCAGCCCCTCGCGCGCCATCGCGAACACGTTGAGGTTCGCCTTGCCGACCGCGGGCTCGAGGTACATTCCCGTACGACCGCTGACGTAGAGGATGTCTCCCTTCTCGTTCGTGAGCACCGCCGGCGGCGAGTGCGTCTGCAGGATCAACCGATCGACCAGCAGCGGGAGATTGGGTGCCGGCACTGCGGGTTCCGCGGCTTCCTCCGCGGGCGCGCCGCCCGCCGCCTGCCTGGCCACCGCCAATGCGGGCGGGAACTCAACCAGAGGTGGCTCGGCAGGCGTATCGATCCTCCGGTAGGTCCGCCCCTTGGCATCGATGGCGCTGAACAAAGAGGTGAAAGTGCCCACGGTTTCCGCGTTGCCGAGCAGCAGGACGCCGCCTGGATTCAGGGCGTAGTGAAACAGCGGGATCAGCTTCCGCTGCAGCTCCGGGGACAGGTAGATCAAGAGGTTGCGGCACGCGAGGATGTCGAGCCTGGTGAACGGAGGATCCATGATGATGTTCTGCGGCGCGAACACCACCATATCGCGGATCTCCTTGCGCACGCGGTAACCGCGCTCTTCCTGGTGGAAGAACCGGCTGAGGCGCTCGGGCGAGACATCCGCCGCGATATTCGTCGGGTAGACAGCCTGGCGCGCCAGCTCGATGGCATCGCCATCGAGGTCGGAAGCGAAGATCTGCACCGAGATGCTGGCAACCGGCTTGATCTCGTTCAGCACTTCGAACAGCACCATGGCGAGCGAATAGGCTTCCTCGCCGGTCGAGCAGCCCGGCACCCAGGCTCGCACCACACGGGTGAGTGCCCGCGAGCGCAGCAGCTCGGGGAGCACGTCCTTCTTCAGATGCTCCCATGCTGCCGGATCGCGGAAGAAGTTGGTGACGCCGATCAGCAGCTCTTTGAAGAGCAGCTCCACCTCGCGCGGGTTCTCCCGCAGATAGCGCACGTAGTCCGCCATCTTGTCCATCTGATGCAGGCTCATGCGCCGCTCGATGCGGCGCAGGATCGTGCTCCTCTTGTAAAGCGAGAAGTCGTTGCCGGTGTGACTGCGCAGCAGAATGAAGACCTTGTCGAGCGCGCTGTGCGACTTGTCCTCGAGCTCGGGCTCGGGCTTCGACAGGTAGGAGGCGCGCTTGTGATAGGCGAGGATCCGCGCCGGCAGCTCCCCGGCCGGAGCGACCACGTCCGCGAGCCCGGTGTCGATGACGCTGCGCGGCATGGCATTGAACTTGGCCGACTCGAGTGACTGCACGAACGCCGTCCCCGCCTTCTCCTTGATCGCGCGCACGCCGAGCGTGCCGTCGGAACCCATGCCCGAGAGCACCACCCCGATGCTGCGCTCCTGCTGGTCCGCCGCCAGCGAGCGGAAGAAGAAGTCGATGGGCAGGTTCAGACCGCGCGGCGAGGTCGGGGGGAGCAGGTAGAGCACACGGTGCAGGATCGACATGTCCTTGTTCGGCGGGATGACGTAGACGTGATCGGCCTCGACCTTCAGTCCATCCCTCACCTCCACCACCGGCATCGGCGTCGTCCGCTGCAACAGCTCCACCACGGCGCCTTTGTGCGTCGGATCGAGGTGCTGGACGACGACGAAAGCCATGCCGCAGCGCATGGGCACGTGCCGGAGGAATTCCTCGAGCGCTTCCAGCCCGCCTGCCGATGCGCCGATGCCGACGATAGGAAAGGTGTCCTGGGCCTGGGGTTGCGGCGGTGCTACAGGGGCGGCCGCCGGCGGCGCAACCGCAACAGGGGCAGGCGAGGGGAGCTTCGCTGATGACCGCCGCGGGCTCGAGGCGGGTCTGGCCGCGGGTTTGGCCGGCTTGGAGCGATTCTTGCTCTTGTCGCCGCGCTTCGGCGCACGACTCGACTTCTGATTTTTCATGATCCCCCCGGGCGGCGGCGTCATCGATTCCGTCGGCCATCTATCCGACGATGCGCAGTTGCCTCGCGCTGCCGCGCGTCATAGTCCTTCCGTGAAGGACGTGGCGAGGCGCACCAGATCGCTCGCACCCTTCAGCTTTAATTTAGTCTTGATATTCGCGCGGTACGTCTCGATGGTTTTCACGCTCACCGCGAGCTCCCCGGCGATCGCGGTGGTGCTCTTGCCGTGGCCGATCAGATCGAAGACCTCGAGCTCCCGGTCAGTCAGGGTTGTCAGCAGGCCGGCTGGCCCGGTGCCGGTGCTGCGCAGTTGCTCGAGGACACGCTGGGTCATCCGCGGGCTGACGTAGACATGACCGGAGGCAACCTGCCGGATGGCGTTGACCAGTCCGTCGATCGCTGCCTGCTTCATGATGTAGCCGCGGGCACCCGCCCGCAGCACCCGCTCCGCGAAGAGTGTCTCGTCGTGCATCGACAGGACCAGCACCTCGATTCCGGGTGCGGCCTCGCGCAGCTCCCGGATCAGTGCCAGCGCCGTTCCTTCGGCCAGTGAGAGATCAACCAACGCCAGATCGGGCTTCTGCGTGCGCGCAAGGCCCAGCGCGGCTTGCGCGGAATCCGCCTCGCCGCAGATCTCCAGATCCCGCTCCGTGGTGATCATCTGACGGATCCCGAGCCGCACGATCGGATGATCGTCTATCACCAGAATCCGCAGGGGGCGATCGGGTTTCAAACTCTTGCACTTCCTGCGTGTGTGGTTGTTTCTGCCGCTGCCGCTGCCGCTGCCGCTGCTGCTGCCGCCAGTGCCGGTGCCGGCTTGCGCATCGGAACCTTACGCAGCGTGCATGTCACCACGGTCCCGTGCCGCGATCCTGGCTCAACAGTCAGAACAGCACCGATCGAGTGGGCGCGATAGCGCATGATCTGCAGTCCGATGCCGTTGCCCGCAGCCGCCCCGTCGATGCCGATACCGTCATCCGCGATTCGCAGTCTGAGCATTCCCGCCTGGCGGCCGATGTGAACGGTGATCGAGCGGGCTTGCGCGTGCTTGACCGCGTTGGTCAGCGCTTCCTGAGCGATGCGGTACAACTGCGTCGCCGCGCCACCATCGCTGAAGTCCTGCGGAAACTGCCCTTCGACGCGTACCGGGATCTTGTGCAGCGACTGCGTGGCGAAGGCCAGCTCCTCGAGCGCTGAGGTGAGGCTGGCGGCTTCCACCTCGAGCGGAAACAGACTGCGGCTCAGCTGCCGCACCTGTTCGAGCGCGTGCTGTGCCTGTCTCGCGATCTCGGTTGCGGTAGCGGCCGCCTCCCCTTGAGCCGGGGTCAGGCGTTGGCGCAGTCCGGCGCTCAGCATGCCGAGACCGGTCAGCGTCTGCCCGAGCGCATCGTGCAGCGTATGCAGCAACTCCTGTTGCTCGCGCCACACGAGATCGGCCATGCGCGCCGTCGTACGCTCGCGCTCGAGTATGCGAGCGATCTGCTCGGCGACAGCCGGCATCAGGTTGTCGAACCAGTCGCTGCCAGGGTGCGCACGATCCGAGAACAACTCCACGACCGCGACCACCTCTTGCCCGACCCTGATCGGGTGCGCCACCCCCGCCTGCAACCCCGCCTGTCGGGCCGCTGCCGCGCGGATCGGGATGGCCTTGAGGAGCTCGTCGAGGTTCGTTGCGTGGATGGGGACGCCCTGGGCGTAGACCCGGCCCGGGAGGCTTTCTCCCCGCGCATAGCGCTGCCGCTCGGACACCTCGTGAAAGGGCCGGAAGCGCTCATCGCTGATGCAGGTGATGGCTGGCGCGATCACGTTCGGCGCCTCCGGGTCAGGCAGGTACAGATAACCGATCTGCCATTCCTCCAGCGCGCATACGCGGTCCAGCACCTGTTGCAGCGCGGAGACCCACGTGGCGGCGTCGTTGATCGACTCGCTGATCTCGTTCTGCAGCGTCAGCCACTGGGTCCGCTCGGCGACCTGGCGCTCGAGATTCTCCCGCGAGCGCCGCAATGACTCGTCGGTACGGCATCGCTCGATCGCATCGCCCGCGTGGCGCGCCAGCAGATCGAGCCAGCGCAACTCCGCCTCGCCGAAGCGATGTGGCGTCCGATAGTGCGTGGAGAGCATCCCGAGAAACTGACCCGACCGATCGAGCAGAGGAGTGGATTGCACGGCACGCGCCCCGGCCGCCAGCAGCACCTGCCTCGAGGCCGAGCCGGCAAACACCGGACTCGTCGTGACGTCCTCGACGAGCACACGCTGCCGGCTCGACAGGGCGTGTCCACAGGCGCTGGCGGAGCGCGGGTGGACTTGCGCAAAGTAATCCAGGAACGGCTGTTCGAAGCCGACGTGCGCCACGATCGTCAAGCCGCCCGCCGGGGTACGCTCCTGGATGTTGCCCATTTCCGCGCCGGTGATCTCGAGCGCCGCGCGCAGGATGTCCTCGAGTAACGTCCGCGGCTCGGCGAGGATAGCGAGCTGCTCGCCGAGCTCGTGCAGGCGTGTCATGCGGCGCAGGTCTTCAGCCACCTTCTGGCGAGTGGCGTGCAGCTCCGCCTCGGCCTCCTTGAGCGTGCTGACGTCGACCAGCGTCAGCACTGCACCCTGCACGTGCCGCTCGCCCGTCTGGTACGGCATGACACGCAGCAGATACTCCCTGCCGTCCCGTGACGCCACCGCCTTCTCCACCGGCTGCAATGTGGCGAGGACCGCCCGCGCCTCGCCCGCGAGATCGGTGTCCATCAGGCTGGTCGCGATGTGAGTCAGGGGCCGTTCCGAATCAGCCGGCAGCAGATTGAGCACGCGGCCTGCGGCGGCCGTGAAGCGCTTGATCTTCAGCTCGTTGTCGACGATCAGGGTGATGTTGTCGGTGCTGACGAGCAGGTTGGCGAGGTCGTCATTGGCCGTGCCGAGATCGCGCACATTCTCTTCCAGCCGGTCGTTGAGGGTAGTGAGCTCCTCGTTCATCGACTGCAGCTCTTCCTTCGAGGTGGTCAGCTCCTCGTTGGTCGATTGCAGCTCCTCATTCATCGACACGGCTTGCTCGTGAGCCGCCTTGAGCTTGTCGTTCCCGCCCTCGAGCTGCCGGACGAGGTACTCGTGCTCCTCCTGCCTCGCCCGCAGCTCGGACTTGAGCCGCCGCACCAGTTGGGACCCGCGCCCAGCCGTCGGCTGTGCGCTGCGCGCGGGCTGCGAGGGTGCCGAAACCTCCTCGAAGATTATGAGCCAGAGCCGTTCGCTCGCTCTCGACGCATTGACCGGTTTGACCGTGATACGCACCACCTCGAGGCGGTGGTCATCATTGACGTCGAGCACTTCGCGCACCACCTGACGATCGTGCCGGGCGGCCTCCTGGAGCGCGGTGCGCAGCGCCGGTTTGAGCACATCGCGCGCGAGCTTGAGTACGTCGAGCGTCGGCAGGCCGCTCGGCAGCTGCAGATAACGCGCCAGCGAACCGTAGAACTGCAGGACCTCGCCGGTGGGCCGGGCCAGCACCGCGGTGGCGGCGAAATGCTCGAGCAGCCGCCGATCGCTGAGCGCCGCCATGCGGGCCTCTTGAGCGGCCTTCGGGGCGCGTTGCCTGGTATCGGCTGTAACGGGCGCCGCTGCCGGCAGCTCGAGCGGGGGGCGCGTGACCGCCTCGACCCGCCTGAAGATCCGCGGTCGTTTCGAGAGCGGCTCGAACAGCTCTGCGCGCGGACGCAGGCCCGCGGCGCCTCCGAGGAAGAGGTACCCGCCCGGGTTGAGGACGTAGTGAAACAGGGTGAGGAGCTTGTCCTGCATTTCCGGCTCGAGATGCAGCAGCACGTTGCGGCAGCTGACCAGGTCGACCTTGAGGAAGGGCGGGTCGCTGATCGGGTTATGGATCGCGAAGACCATCGATTGCCGCATCGACTTGCGGACCGTATAACGGTCGTCCTTCAGCACGAAGAACTTCTCGAGGCGCTGCGGCGTCACATCGCGTGCGATGCTCTGCGGATAGGAGCCCGCCCGGGCGACCGCCAGGGCGTCCTCATTCATGTCGGTCGCGAAGATCTGGGCCTCGCGCCAGGACTGCGCCAGTGCAGCCTGCTCGGCGAGCACGATCGCGAGGGAATAGGCCTCTTCCCCGGTTGAGCACCCGGGCACCCAGACGCGAATGGGCGAGGCTGCGCCGCGCGCGCGCATGAGTGCCGGAATCGCCTTGGTGGCGAGCTCATCCCAGGCTTGCCGGTCACGGAAGAATCCCGTGGCGACATGCAGCAGCTCCCTGGTGAGCTGATCGACTTCCACCGGGTGTGCGCGCAGGAAGTCGACATACCGGTCGATGCTCTCGATGTGCTGCGAGGCCATCCGCCGCTCGATCCGGCGCGCGAGCGTCTCTTTCCGGTAGCCACGGAAGTCGTACCTCGAACGGGCGCGCAGCAATTCGACAATCGCGGCGAGCCCTTCGGGGGGCCTCGCCTCCGCCGCGGCGGCCGCGCCCTGGTCCGCGCGGGCGTCGCGCACGTGGGCGAGCAGCGCTTCCGGCATCTTCTCGGGAGGCAGCACCGCGTCCACCGTGCCGGTGGCGATCGCGCTCGCCGGCATGCCTGACTGCGTCGCCGTCTCCGGCGCCTGCGCCATCACCAACCCGCCTCTTGCCTTGATTGCCCGCGCGCCGAGACTTCCTTCCGTGCCGGTGCCCGACAGCACGATGGCGACCGCGCGATCGCGCTCGGCCTCGGCAAGGGAGTGCAGGAAATGATCGATCGAGCCGTGCAGTCCGCGTCGGTCCGCGACCTCGTGTACGCGGATCAAACCCCGCTCGACGGTGAGCGTACGGTTGGGTGGGATCACGTAGACATGATCGACCTCGAGCGGCTGGTGATCATGGGCCTGCTCGACCGTGAGGCCGGTCACCTGGCCGAGCAGCTCGGGCATGAAGCTCCGGTGTTCCGGATCGAGATGCACGACGACTACGAACACCAGGCCGGTCTTCGGCGGCATGGCGCCGAAGAGCTTCTTCAGCGCCTCCAGACCCCCCGCTGAGGCGCCGATGCCGACGATCGGGATGGGAGCGTTGACCGCCAGGCGGGTTCCCGGCGAGCCGCCGGAGGACGCGGCAGAGCGCCTCCTCTTCGAAGAGCGGCTTGCTGCAATGCGTGGCTTTTCAGGCTTCGGAACGGATGACATCGCCGGTACTCACCGCGCGGTGTGACGGGCTGATCCAATGGTACTCCGACCGGGCCCGGGCTCCGGGATCGCCGGCGACGACCCCTGCGGGCTCACCCTAACTCTCGTCAAATCAGGCACTTGCCACAGACCGGGTGCACGGCTCCGCGGCGCTCAGGAGGGCAGCGATTGTTACGCCTTAACCGGCGCGAGCAGCTCGCGCAGCAGCTGCAGCAGCTCGTCTGCGTTCACGGGCTTGCTCGCTATTCGCGTATGCGGATCGGAGGGAAGCCTCTGGATGGTTGAGGAGGTATCGCCGGTCATCAGGACAGCTTTCAGCGGCCGGCCGAGCGCCTCGCGCACGCCAGCGATGACCTGGCTGCCGTTCGCACCGTCACCGAGGTGGTAATCGGTCACCAGCAGATCCACCCGTCGATCGCGCCGGAGCTGCTCGAGCGCTGCGGCTGATGAGGCCACGGCGGCGACGTCGTAGCCCTCGCTCCTGAACAGCATGGAGGTCGCGTTGCGCACGCCTGCGTCGTCCTCGACCAGGAGGATCCGGGCCTTGGCGGGCATGGCCTCCCCCGGCGGCTGGGCGGCGATTTCGCGCGACGGCGAAACGCTACGCTGGCTGACCGGCAGAGTGAGAGCGAACAGCGAGCCGCGCCCGACCTCGGATTGCACCTCGAGCTTCAGATCGAGCAGCGTCACCAGGCGCTTCACGATGCTCAGTCCCAGCCCATATCCCTGGCGCGCGGGATTGTGCGGACCGCCCACCTGGAAAAACTCATCATAGATATAGCGCAACTGGTCCGCCGGTATGCCGACCCCCGTGTCGAGGACTTCGATGCGTACGAAAGCGGGATCGTCGTGCAGGCAGCGCAGCTGCACCCGGCCCTGGCGCGTGTACTTGATGGCGTTCGAGACCAGATTGCGCAGGATCTGTCCGACCAGCGCAGGGTCGCTGCGGACGAATTCATCGCACGACGTCACCGTGAAGCCGAGTCCCTTGTCCTGAGCGAGGCTCGAGAATTCCTCGCGCAGTTCCTCCAACAGCCCTCTCACCGTGAAATCAACCGGACTCGGCTGGACGGCGCCCGATTCGAGTTTGCTGATATCGAGGAGCGCATTGAGTAATCGCGACTTCGAGGTGATCGCGTGCTCCTGCTGCGCTAGCACGTCCGTGACCGCCGGACGATCGGCCACCAGGCGGCGCAGCGCACCGTTCAGCAGCGCCAGCGTCTGCAGCGGCTGGCGCAGATCGTGGCTGGCGGTCGCGAGGAAACGGCTCTTCGCGAGGCTGGCATGGTCTGCCTTGTCCCGCGCCTCCCTGAGCCTGCTCTCCGCCATCACGTGACTCGTCATGTCACGGATCGCCGCCACGGTGAACCACTCTTCGCAGTGGACCGTTTTCAGGCTGATCGCGACCGGGAACTCACTGCCGTCCGCACGCAGGCCGAAGAGGTCGAGCCGCTGGCCGCCCATGGGGCGCGTTCTCCGGTCCTGCGTGAACTCGGCGCGGTAGGCGGCGTGCCGGCTGCGGAACCGTTCCGGGACCAATACCTCGATGTTGTGACCGACGAGCTCGGCGTGCGGGTGCCCGAAGAGCTCCGTGATGGTCTGGTTCGCGTAACGGATCGTGCCCGAAGCGTCGACGATGAGCATTGCATCCGGCGCTTCCTCCAGCGCAATGCGGATGACTTCAGGGGGCAGGGCGTGATTGTGCATGCGCAGGGCGCTCAATCAGCGCAAGGCGAGAGATCCATCAGGAAAATCCCCTAGGGATTGCCACGAACTGCGCCCGCCGCCATGGCCATGCACGATAGGCCCATATGGATACCAGACTTCTGCATCCGACGACGGTCGCGCCGGTTCGTCACCCGAAACCCCACACATGGTACTACGGTGCCCGCTGCGCCTGCGCACGCCTGCTCGCGATCTGCGAGGACCTCTTTGGCGGCAAGGGCGATGACGCCCTGGAGATGCCCGAGACCATCGCCGTCGAGTGTGATTGTGGCTCGGTGAGCCACGTGCTGCGCTTTCAGAAATTCAGGACGCCGTAGCGCGA
>Ga0187780_10002890_pt1 | contig 12902 bp, 8 predicted proteins | sample 1015_Q2_SP10_20__FD_132429 | JGI IMG/M metagenome (GOLD analysis project Ga0187780, IMG submission 132429) | Tropical peat soil microbial communities from peatlands in Department of Meta, Colombia - 1015_Q2_SP10_20_MG | ecosystem: Environmental > Terrestrial > Soil > Wetlands > Peat | place...
GCGCGAAGATCTCCTTCTCGTCCGCCCACAATGCCGGGATGTGCACGCCCTGCGGGTCGTAATGGCCGCGGTTGCGCGATACCGACAGGCCGAGGGCGCCGCCTTCCATGCCGTCGCGCACTACCTCCTGCATCTCCTTCAATTCGGCGTCGGTCGCGGTGCGCTTCTGGCACTCGTCGCCCATCACGTAATACCGCACCGCGGTGTGCCCGATCAGCGTGCCGACATTGACCCCGAGATGCCTGTCGAGCTTGTCCATGTATTGCGGGAAGGTCTCCCAATCGACCTCTATCGTGTTCAAGACCTCCATCGGAATCGCTTCGACATAAGAGAGGAACTCGGCCATGCGTTCGGCCTTGCCGCGGCGCACCGGCGCCAACGACAGCGAGCAATTGCCGATGACGACGCTGGTCGCGCCGTGATCGCACGAGAACGAGCACAGCGGATCCCAGGTGACCTGGGCATCATAGTGGCAGTGATTGTCGATAAAGCCCGGGGCGACCGCCTGGCCGCCGACATCGACGACCGTATCGGCGGCGCCCGACAATTTGCCGATCTCGACGATCTTGCCGGCCTTGACGGCAACATCGCCATGGAACGACGCCATCCCCGAGCCGTCAACGACCCGGCCGTTCTTGATCAAGACGTCATACGCCATCTTGCGTTCCTCCTGTTCGCGCTCGGTTGCCGTTGCCGGCAACTATAGCACTTCGCGCCGGCCGGTCGTCGGAGATTGGGCGTCGCCGGGGCTCCCAGCGCGGCGATCTGATCTCTTACCACTGGGCCGACGAAGCCAATGGCGTCATTTCGACCAAAATCTGGGTCGAGGGTCGCCTGAGCGGTAGCCCGCGCGCGTTCGGTTTGCACGAGACGATCGACACCTACGCCTTCTGCGTACTCCTAAAGCAGCGCCGTATGGAAAAAGCCCCGCCGAAGCGGGGAGAGTTGGCGCACGGCTATGGGCCGCCGCCGGTCCACGGCTAAGCTCTGAGTGGCAACGCGTGCTTGCCGCACCTGCCTTGACCGGCGCGAATTGGCTGTGGCTATCTGAGGCGGGCACGTCGAATGGAAACAGGCGCCGCGGCAGGCCGTTCAATTGGCCGAACAGGGAATAGCAAACAGTGATTTCAAAGGCACCGTTTGGGGGCGGCGCGCAGATTCGGGATACGTTTCCCAAATTGCTGGTGGAGCGGGCGCTCACCTGCGGCAGCCAGCCGGCTTACCGTGAAAAGGAATTTGGCATCTGGCAGACCTACGACTGGTCGCGGGTCGCCCGGGAAGTTGAACTCTTTGCAGCCGGCTTAGCTGATCTCGGCTTCCGACGTGGCGACCGGCTCATAGTGGCAGGCTACAATCGCCCCAGGCTGTATTGGTCGATGTGCGCGGCGCAGTCGCTGGGCGGCATGCCGGTGCCGGTCTATCAGGACTCGGTGGTCGAGGAGCTTAGCTATGTTGTGGAGCATGCCGGCGCGCATTTCGCAATCGCTGAGGACCAAGAACAGATCGACAAGCTGCTTGAAATCAAGCGAAGCGTTCCATCGCTTTCGGTATTGATCTACGACGAACCGCGCGGATTGCGACACTATGAAGGCCTGTTGTCCTATGGCGACGTGCAGGCGCGTGGCGAGCGATTGCTCGCCACGAAGCCAGACGCAGTCACTTCCGAAGTGGCCAAGGGGAAGGGCAGCGACGACGCAATAATACTCTACACCTCAGGCACGACCGGCCGGCCAAAGGGCGCGGTGCTAAGCTATGACAATCTTATCTGGGCAGCCAAGACCGGCGCCGCTTTCGATGGCCTGAGGGATGGAGACGAACTTCTGTCCTATCTTCCGATGGCATGGGTAGGTGACCACATCTTCTCCTACGCACAGGGATATATCGTCGGTCTGGTCGTCAATTGCCCCGAGTCGGCCGCCACGGTAATGAACGACCTTCGCGAAATCGGGCCGACCTACTACTTTGCGCCGCCTCGGGTGCTGGAGAACCTCATAACCCAGGTCACCATCCGCATGGAGGATGCTGGCCTGATCAAGCGCAAGCTGTTCCAGAATTTCATGGCCTTTGCTCGCCGCGTAGGGCCTGCCCTTCTAGACGGAAGAGAAGTGTCGTTCGTCGACCGTCTGTATTACCGGATGGGCGAGTTGCTGGTCTACGGGCCGCTCAAGAACGCGTTGGGCATGAGTCGCATTCGTGTTGCCTATACCGCCGGTGAAGCCGTCGGCCCAGAGATCTTCAATTTCTATCGAGCGCTCGGCGTCAACATGAAGCAGCTTTACGGCCAAACCGAAGCGTCAGTTTTTGTCACCATCCATCCTAACGGCGAGGTCCACTCTGACACCGTTGGCAAGCCCGTCGCCGACGTCGAACTGAAGATCGGCGACACCGGCGAAGTGCTCTATCGCAGTCCGGGCGTGTTCAAGGAGTACTTCAAGAATCCCCAGGCAACGAAAGACACCAAGACCCCGGACGGTTGGGTGCATACCGGAGACGCGGGGTACCTCGACGAGCGTGGCCACCTGCATGTCATCGACCGCGCGAGGGATGTCGGCAAGCTCAATGACGGTACCCTGTTCGCACCGAAATTCATTGAAAACAAACTGAAATTCTTTCCTCACATCAACGAGGCCGTCGCATTCGGTCAAGGGCGCGACTTCATTGCGGCGTTTATCGACATTGACATGACGGCAGTCGGTGACTGGGCCGAACGGCGCAACATCACCTACTCGAGCTATCAGGAACTGGCGAGCCGCGACGAGGTCTATGATCTGGTTCAGGGCGAGATTGAGCAGGTAAACCGCGATCTCTCCTTTGATCAGCAGATGGCCGGTGCGCAGATTCGACGTTTCCTGATCCTGCTCAAGGCGCTAGATGCCGACGATGGTGAGTTAACACGCACCAACAAGGTGCGCCGAGGGTTCATCGCCGAGCGCTACAAGACTCTCGTTGACGCGCTTTACGACGGCTCCAAGAGCGCCCGCCTAAAGGTGGACGTTACTTTCGAGGATGGCCGCAAGGGCACCATTGAGGGAACGATGCGGATCCGCGACGTGGCAGCCCAGGCAGCAACGCCAATCAGAAAGGCGAGCTGAACGAAATGCCCGGTCGCATCCGCTCCTTTACCGAGGCCCTGTTGTCTGTGGAGAATGTCAGCCTTACGTTCGGCGGCATCAATGCTCTGACCGACATCAGCTTCGACATCAAAAAGGGCGAGATTCGCGCCATCATCGGTCCCAACGGCGCCGGAAAGTCGTCGATGCTGAATTGCATCAACGGATTTTATCATCCGCAGCGAGGTTCCATTACATACAAGGGTGTGCAGAGGGCACGCATGCGGCCGCACGAGGCGGCGGAACAGGGCATCGCCCGCACCTTCCAGAACATCGCGCTGTTTCGGGGCATGTCGACGCTCGACAACATCATGACCGGCCGCAACCTGCGCATGCGAACGGGTCTGTTTTGGCAGGCACTGCGCATCGGGCGGGCCGAGCGTGAGGAAATCGATCATCGCATCGTGGTCGAGCGGATAATTGACTTCTTGGAAATCCAGCACGTGCGCAAGGTTCCGGTTGGTCAACTCCCTTACGGATTGCAGAAGCGGGTCGAGCTGGGCCGCGCGCTAGCGGCTGAACCCGACTTGCTGCTGCTCGACGAGCCGATGGCCGGAATGAATCTCGAGGAGAAACAGGATATGTGCCGCTTCGTGCTCGACGTTAACGACGAGTTCGGCACGACGATATGCCTTATCGAGCATGATATGGGCGTCGTCATGGACATCTCGGACCGCGTCGTGGTGCTGGACTACGGAAAGAAGATCGGCGACGGCATGCCCGATGAGATCAAGGCGAACCAAGCAGTCATCGACGCCTACTTGGGCGTCGGTCACTAGGAGGCAACGATGGGCTTCTTCCTGGAGGTTCTAATTGGTGGCCTGCTGGCAGGCGTTCTCTACTCGCTGGTGGCACTGGGCTTCGTGCTCATTTTCAAAGCCTCCGGCGTCTTCAACTTCGCGCAAGGGGCGATGGTGCTGGCGGCGGCGCTTGCTCTGGTACGCGCTCTCGACGTGATGGAGCAATGGCACTGGCCGTTTACTCTCGCGCTTGCTGGGGCGTTCGCCTTTGCCGCTGTCGTGATGGCAATCGTGGCGTGGGCGGCTGAACGGCTGGTGCTGCGCAAGCTCGTGAACCAGGAGGGCATCATCCTGTTCATGGCCACCATCGGCGTCACCTTCTTCATCGAAGGCCTCGCCCAGTCGGTATTCGGCGCCGACGTCTATCCGCTCAATATAGGCCTGCCCAAGGATCCTTTGTTCATCCTCGAATCGGTGTTTGACGGCGGTATCCTGGTGAACGAGCTCGATATCTGGGCTGCGGTGATCGCCGGCCTGCTGGTGACGGGGCTTGCGCTGTTCTTCCAGCGAACGCGCATCGGCCGCGCGCTGCGGGCAGTCGCCGACGACCATGCCGCCGCCCAATCGGTCGGCATACCTCTCGACCAGATCTGGTTCATCGTCTGGCTGGTGGCGGGCCTTGTGGCGCTGGTGGCGGGCGCTGTCTGGGGCAGCAAGCTCGGGGTCCAGTTCTCGCTGAGCCTCCTTGCCCTCAAGGCGCTGCCCGTGCTGATTCTCGGCGGCTTCACCTCGGTGCCGGGCGCCATCATCGGCGGGCTGATCATCGGCGCGGGAGAGAAGCTCGCGGAAGTGTTCCTGGGTCCGTCGATGGGTGGCGGCATCGAGATCTGGTTCGCCTACGTCGTGGCCCTGTTGTTCCTGCTGGTGCGACCGCAGGGATTGTTCGGCGAGCGCATTATCGAGCGGGTCTAGGGGGAGAAGGCGTGCTTTATCGCGAGGCCGGACAGTTCAAGGCCAGCTACCGCGCCGACCAGGCGATTTTCCCCATCGCCCAGGATCGATTCGTGGCGATGGCACTGCTCGTGATCGCCTTCCTGGTCGTGCCGTTCGTCGCCACTGAATATACATACCGCGCCGTTCTCATTCCGACGGTGATCCTCTCACTCGCGGCCATCGGCTTGAACGTGTTGATGGGCTATTGCGGCCAGGTCTCGCTGGGATCCGGCGCCTTCATGGGAGTGGGCGCCTATGCGGCCTACAACCTCGCCGTCCGCCTGCCGTTTCTCAATCCTTTCGTCTGCGTGCTGCTGGGTGGATTTGTCGCGGCGGCCATCGGCATCGTCTTTGGCATTCCGAGTCTGCGCATCAAGGGATTCTATCTCGCGTGCGCCACGCTCGCCGCGCAGTTCTTCGGAGACTGGGCTTTCCTGAGAATTAAATGGATCACCAACGACACGCCGTCGGGTTCGGTCAACGCGCCGCCTTTGCAGCTGTTTGGCCTCGACCTAAGTTCCCCGACTGCCAACTATCTCGTGTCGCTCGTTTTCGCGGTTGTACTGGGACTTGGCGCGAAGAACATCGTGCGCGGACATATAGGTCGGCAGTGGATGGCGATCCGCGACATGGACATCGCCGCCGAGATCATTGGTGTGCTGCCGATGTATGCCAAACTTTCTGCTTTCGCCGTTTCATCGTTCCTGATCGGCGTTGCCGGCGCTCTGTGGGCGTTCGTCTATCTCGGCTCGTGGGAGCCGGCAGCCTTCGACATCGACCGCTCCTTCGAACTCATGTTCATGGTCATCATCGGCGGACTGGGATCGATTCTGGGCAGCGCGCTTGGCGCCATCTTCATCGTGCTGATGCCGATATTTCTCAATCAGGCGCTGCCGCCCCTCGGCGACGTTGTCGGTTGGAAGATCAGCACGGCCACGGTATCGCACTTCGAATCGATGATATTCGGCGCGCTGATCGTGTTTTTCCTGGTCGTCGAACCGCATGGGCTTGCCCGACTGTGGTTGACCGGCAAGGAAAAGCTTCGGCTGTGGCCCTTCCCGCATTGAGCGGGAGCCGGTAGGGTCGCGCCAAGGACTGGCCTGCAGGAATTGGCCAAGACCAATCGAGGAGGAAACAATGGGAATTCGCAAGAGCCGGTTACTCGGTGCCGCGTTGCTGTCAGCCGGGGTTCTCGCTGCGACGGCTGCTGAAGCGCAAAGTGAACAATTCATTCCGGGGCTGGTCTACCGCACCGGCGCCTACGCGCCGAACGGCATTCCGTTCGCCGACGGAGCGGCCGACTACATTTCGATGCTCAATGCGCGCGACGGCGGCATCAACGGCGTAAAAATCCTCTTCGAGGAGTGCGAGACCGGATATGCCACCGACCGCGGCGTGGAATGCTACGAGCGTTTGAAGGGCAAGGGGCCGACCGGCGCGGCGTACTTCAGCCCGCTCAGCACCGGCATCACATTTGCACTCACCGAAAAGGCGCCAGGCGACAAGGTGCCATTGATCACCATGGGTTATGGCCGCGCCGACAGCCGTGACGGCGCTGTCTTCGCCTGGAATTTCCCGCTGCTCGGTACCTATTGGACGGCCGCCAATGTTGCCATTCAATACATCGCCAAGGAATGGGGCGGCTTCGACAAGCTGAAGGGCAAGAAGATCGCGCTGCTCTATCACGACTCGCCCTATGGCAAGGAGCCGATCGCAGCGCTCGAGGCTATGTCCAAGAAGTACGGCTACGAGTTCCTGCCGATTCCCGTGCCGGCACCAGGCAGCGAGCAGAAATCCCAATGGTTACAGATCCGCCAGCAGCGGCCCGACTATGTGCTGCTGTGGGGCTGGGGCGTCATGAACTCGGCGGCCGTCAGCGAGGCCGGCAACGTCAACTACCCGCGCGAGCACATGCTCGGCGGCTGGTGCTCGGGAGCCGAGTCCGACGTGCTGCCAGCCGGCGACAAGGCCAAGGTCTACAAGGCGCTAATGCTGCAGCACCCCGCCGGCAAGTTCGCAGTGCACAAGGACATCGACAAGTTCGTGGTGTCGCAGGGCAAGTCGCTGGCCAAGCCCGAAGAAGTGGGCCAGGTGCTCTACAATCGCGGCCTGATCAACTCAATGCTGGGCACCGAATCGATCCGCACGGCGATGGCCAAGTTCGGCAACAAGCCGATGACCGGAGAGCAGGTGCGCTGGGGCATCGAACATCTCGATCTCAGCGCCGATCGCATCAAGCAGCTGGGCTTCGAGGGCATGATCGGTCCCATCAAGCTCTCTTGCGCCGATCACGAAGGAACACGGCTGAGCCGCGTGCACCAGTGGGACGGCAAGGAGTGGAAAGTGATCTCTGACTGGTTCACCGGCGACGACAGCATCATCGAGCCGCTGGTCAAGTCGACCGCCGAGGCCTACGCCAAAGAGAAGAAGATTACTGAGCGCGACTGCTCCAAGGAGAGCTGAGCCAACTGAGCGTTCAGGTCCCATCCGGTGATTCGAGCGGCCTCCCTCGCAAAGCGGGGGAGGCAAGGCGCGAGGCTGCGCATGCGAATGTCCTGGACGTCAACAACATCGAGGTGATCTACAATCACGTTGTGTTGGTGCTGAAGGGCGTATCACTTGCAGTGCCGGAAGGCGCCATCGTGGCGCTTCTGGGCGCCAATGGTGCGGGCAAGTCGACGACGCTGAAGGCGATTTCGAACCTGCTGCTGGCCGAGCGCGGTGAGGTCACCAAGGGCCAAATCCGTTGCCGCGGCGAGCGCGTCGACGGGATGACGCCGAACGACCTGGTGCGGCGAGGCGTTATACAGGTGATGGAGGGCCGTCATTGCTTCTCGCATCTCACTGTTGAGGAGAACCTCCTGACTGGCGCCTTCATTCATGGCGGCGAGCGGCGCCAGATCATCGAGGACCTCGAGAAGGTCTATCAATATTTCCCGCGACTTCGGGAACGGCGTACCAGCCAGGCAGGCTACACGTCCGGCGGGGAGCAACAGATGACGGCAATCGGGCGCGCCCTAATGAGTCGGCCCAATACGATCCTGCTCGACGAGCCCTCGATGGGACTGGCGCCACAACTCGTCGAGGAGATCTTCGAAATCGTGAAGAACCTGAACGAACGCGAGAAAGTATCGTTCCTGCTGGCAGAGCAGAACACCAACATCGCCCTACGCTACGCGGACTACGGCTACATCCTGGAGAACGGCCGCGTCGTGCTTGATGGCGACGCCGAAAGCCTGCGCGAGAACGAGGATGTGAAGGAATTCTATCTCGGCATCGGCGGCACGGGACGCCGCTCGTTCCGCGACGCCAAGCACTACCGCCGGCGCAAACGCTGGCTGTAGACCGATGCGGCTGGCCTGACCCAGCTTATCGTCCGGGCAGAATGACGGACTACTGCATCAGCTTTTGCGGTTCGAGCCGCTGGGTTTGGCTGTAGTCTAACCCTATGACCGAGCAAACTTAAGTTCGCCGTCGCCGGAGCCGTGACCCGTCTATTGTTTGGGAAACTGTCTAGGGCTCAGTGGCATGGCTGCGCACAGATTGGACCGTTTTTCACAAGCGACTCCAGTCATTTCAAAGCTTTAGAAATAGAACGCCCGATTGGAAAACCGCCGCCCTCTCCAGCCGAACTGCGGGAACATGGACGGCACACAATTGGCTCTCGGCGTGCTGACCATGACGATGCCAATGTAGAGGTCGGGGGTTCGGTTCCCCCTGGCTCCACCAAACCGGGGGCCCGCCGGCAGCCACCGCCGGGCCTTTCGCTTCTTAACGGGTAAGTATCGTCCGTTGATCGCGGCTCGATGATTAGGCTGCGCTTCGGATTGAATGAGCGTACTCTCCGCACAGCGTTGGCCACAGGAGCCATCCGCCGGACGATCCGGCGGCAAGGTTCCGGCGGCAGTGTTCGTATTCAAGACGCACAGTTGGCGTACGTCACCCCGGCGAGCTTGTCCGCCGCCGGGGACGCGTGGTTCCAGCGCACAACAATACATTCATGGGAGGAAATCATGGCTCGCATTGCGCGGCGTAAGGTCCTGAAGCTGTCCGCATCCGGCGGACTCGCAGCCATTCTGGCCAGCGGGCGCGGGCCGGCACTCGCCCAGGAGAAGTCCGTCCACTGGCTGCGTTGGGCCGATTTCGTGCCCGCTTCCGACACTTTGCTCAAGGGCAAGATAACCGAGGAATGCAAGAAGGCGACCGGCATCACGCTTCGCGTCGAGACCGTCAATGCCAACGACCTGCAGTCGCGCATCACGTCGGCAATCCAGTCGGGCACCGGCGCCGACATCATCATGGCGATCGGCAACTGGCCACAGCTCTATGCCGAGAGTCTCGCCGACGCGGGCGATGTCGCCGAGGAAATCGGCAAGGCCCAGGGCGGCTACTACGACATCTCCCGGCAAGTCGCGACCTATGGCGGCAAGTGGATCGGCGTGCCGTGGGTGGTGGGCGGCGGACTGGTCGCCTATCGCAAATCGTGGCTCGAGGAGGTCGGGCACGCGACCTTCCCCGCGAACTGGGACGCCATGCGCGATGCCGGCAAGAAGCTGAAGGCCAAGGGGCGGCCGATCGGCCAGACCGCCGGTCATACCTTCGGCGACGCACCCGGCTGGTGGTACCCTTATCTCTGGTCGTGGGGCGGCAAGGAGGTCGAGGCCGACGGCAAGACGGTCGCGTTGAACAGCAAGGAGACCGTCGAGTCGATCAAGTTCGCGGTCGCCCTATGGAAGGAAGCCTGCGACGAGGGCGCGCTCGCCTGGGACGACACCAACAACAACCGTGCTTTTCTGTCAGGCACCATCAGCGCCACCAACAACGGCGCCTCGATCTACATCGAGGCCAAGAAGAAGCCGGATACCTATCTCACCGAAAAGGGCAAGCCGATGTGGCAGGACATCCAGCACGCCAAGATCCCGGGCGGCGCGGGAGGCCAGTACAACCTGCCCGGCCCATTCACCGACATGCTGATGGGCTACTCGAAGAACAAGGCGCCGGCCAAGGACTTCCTGCGCTGGATCCACTCGCAGCCGGTGTTCGACGAGTGGTTCGTCTCGCAGCAGGGCTACACCTGCGGCGCCACCAAGCAGTGGGAGACGCACAAGGTGTGGAACGCCGATCCGGTGCTGAAGCCGTTCCACGACCTGCCGGCCTCCGGCCGTCTGGTCGGCTATGCCGGGCCGCCCAACCGCAAGTCGGCAGAGGTGGTCACCAAGTACATCATTGTCGACATGTATGCGAAGGCGATCCAGGGCATGGCGGCAGACGAGGCGGCCAAGTGGGCGCACGGCGAGTTGGTCAAGATCTACACCGAGGGCAGCTGAGCTAGGTTGCGTCCGGGTGCGCTGCTGGCGGCGCGCCCGGCCGGTTCGCTCCCCGCCGGCAGGCGGGCCGTGTAGAGTGCAGCAATGTCCGCTGCCGCTGATCCCAGCGACGATCAACGCCTGTCCGGGCGGCCCACGCGCTTGGGCCTGGCGGCCAAGCTGTTCGCCATCCTCGTGCTGTTGGGCGCGATCGCCGTGCTGGTCACCAGCGCGCTGGGCTACGTACGCGCCCGCGATGCCCTGGAAGAGACGATCTATAACCAGCTCACGGCGGCACGCCGCATCAAGGCACGCCAGGTCGAGGTCTATTTTCGGACGGTACGCGAGGAATTGACGTTGCTCGCCTCGTCCAAGATGGCGGTCGACGCCACGCGCGGCTTCCGCCAGGCCTTCGCCGAACTCGACCGGCAGAAACTGCCTGACGGGCTCGATCGCAAGGTGAGCGACTGGTACGCCACGCGCTTTTTGCCGGGCGTGCGCCACGTGGTGGGTGACAAGCCCAACGTCGCCGACTGGCTGCCCAACGGGCCTGCGGCCACATACCTGCAATACCACTACATCGTCGCCAATCCGCACCCACCCCGCCAGCGCATGCTGCTCGACGATGCGGGCGATGGCAGCGCCTACAGCAAACTGCACGCGATCTACCATCCGCTGCTGCGCCGCGCCGGCGCCACCGCCGGCTTCTTCGACTTCATGCTGGCCGATCCCAGGACCGGCCGCATGATCTACGGCATGGCCAAGGAGGTCGATTTCGGCACCTCGCTCCACATCGGGCCGTATCGAAACTCCAACGTCGCCACAGCCGTCGCGCAGTGCGCGACCAACGCCGATCCCTCCGCCACCTGCCTCGTCGCCTTCGCGCCTTACATCCCGTCGGACGGTCAGCCGATCACCTTCATGGCGGCGCCGGTGGTCGATCGCGGTGAGGTGATTGGCGTCCTGATCGCGCAGCTGTCGATCGAGGAAATCGACCGCGTCGTCACCGGCGACCGTCACTGGCGCCGCGAAGGCTTCGGGGCCAGCGGCGAAACCTACCTTGTCGGGCCCGATTTGCTCGTCCGTTCGGGCGCACGCCTTTACTACGAGGACCGCGACCGCTACTACGCCGAACTCAAGGCGGGCGGCACCCCGCCGGAGGAAATCGAGGCAATCCGCCGCTACGGCTCGCCGGTGCTGCACCAGAAGATAGATACCAGAGCCACGCGCGCGGCGTTGGCCGGCATCGAGGGCACCGGCGAGGTGGTAGGCAATTTCGGCAGATCGACGCTCGCGTCGTGGGGTCCGCTCGACATCCCCGGAGTCAAATGGGCGCTCATCGCCAAGATCGAGAGCGACGAAGCCTTCGCGCCGATCTACCGCCTGCAGCGCGACCTTTCGGTCGTTGGCGCGCTCGCCCTGGTGATTGTGGTGCTGATCGGTGGCTGGCTGTCGCGCTCGCTGCTCGGACCATTGCGCGAGCTGACCGCCGGGGTGAAGAGCTTCGCGCTCGGCGATCGTCGCGCCCACGTGCCAGTGCGGACGACGGACGAGATCGGCGAGCTCTGCTCGGCCTTTAACGGCATGGTTGACGAGATCAGCGCCAAGAACGCCGTCATTGAGGAGAAGAACCGCGAGAACGAGCAGTTGCTCCTGAACATGCTGCCGGCGCCGATCGCCAACCGGCTGCGTGCCGGCGAGCAAAACATCGCCGACGGCTTCGCCGAAGTGACGGTAGCCTTCGCCGACCTGGTGGGCTTCACCGAGCTTTCCTCCGAGATGCCGCCGCACGAGGTGGTCGAGCTGTTGAACGGCCTGTTCACCCGCTTCGACGCCGCTGCCCAAGAGCTCGGCATCGAGAAGATCAAGACGGTGGGCGATGCCTACATGGCCGTGTGCGGTCTGCCCAATCCAGTGCCCGACCATGCCGAACGCATGGTCCGCATGGCGATCCGCATGGTCCACATCACCCAGGAGCACGCGTTCGAGCACCACGTTTCCATGCAATTGCGTGTCGGCATCAATAGTGGGCCGGTGGTGGCGGGTGTGATCGGCCGAAGCAAGTACATCTACGACTTGTGGGGTGACACCGTGAATCTCGCAAGCCGCATGGAATCGGCGGGCGTGCCGGGCGCCATCCAGGTGACGCGTCCGGTCTACGAGAAGCTCAAGGACCACTTCGTGTTCGAGCCGCGTGGCAGCCTCGACATCAAGGGCAAGGGCCGCGTCGAGGCCTGGCTGCTGAAGTTCTAGCTCGCACCGACCGACTGGACGAAACGCCCCCGCCACCCTATTTCAGAAGCCGGTTTTCGAGGGATTTACATGGCTCAATCGCAGGTGCCCGTGACCGTGCTGACCGGCTATCTCGGCGCCGGCAAGACAACGCTGCTCAATCGCATTCTCAGCGAACAGCACGGCAAGAAATACGCGGTGATCGTCAACGAGTTCGGCGAGCTGGGTGTCGACAACGACCTCGTGGTGAACGCCGACGAGGAAGTGTTCGAAATGAACAACGGCTGCATCTGCTGCACGGTGCGCGGCGATCTGATCCGCATCATCGAGGGGTTGATGAAGCGCAAGGACCGCTTCGACGGCATCCTGGTCGAGACCACCGGGCTTGCCGACCCCGGCCCGGTGGCGCAAACCTTCTTCACCGACGACGACGTGAAAGCCAGGACCCGGCTCGACGCCATCGTCACCGTCGTCGATGCCAAGCATTTCTTCGGCCAGCTCGAGCAAGGCGACGAGGCGGA
>Ga0187780_10002891_pt1 | contig 12902 bp, 11 predicted proteins | sample 1015_Q2_SP10_20__FD_132429 | JGI IMG/M metagenome (GOLD analysis project Ga0187780, IMG submission 132429) | Tropical peat soil microbial communities from peatlands in Department of Meta, Colombia - 1015_Q2_SP10_20_MG | ecosystem: Environmental > Terrestrial > Soil > Wetlands > Peat | place...
ACCGTTACCATCCCCCCGAGAACAACCGTCACTTACGTTACATCCACCGCCCCGAGTCCGATCAGCACTGCTGAACGGACTTCCACGGCAACGGTGACAACTACGGCGATGACAACGGTGACCTCTACGGCTACGGCCACCACAACTTCGGCCATCCCTCCGAATCTGGGACTAGTCAGTGCGGTGAGGTTCGTCCTCTACCGGCCCGGAGAGACGAACAGTAGCTATGGCGTGGCAGAAGTGAGCGTTGCAACTTCCAACTCGTCTCGGCTGATGTTCTATGTCGAGGCGACTGGGCTGCCCGCGGCGTCGGCGGTAGCGCAGCCAGTTATAGTGCTCACGGTCAATGGAACGTCCTACGATGTCGGAACTCTGACCCTGACCTCCATACCGGGCGGAACATACCACGGTCTGCTCGACCTGCCTCGGGGCGATTATCGCGCATACGTGCTGGGAATCGATATCGTTTCAGGTCACACTCTCGTCTTGGTGGGAGAGCCGACGCCCCAGGTCTTGATACCTGGCTCCGGGACGGTTCCCCCCCTGCCAACCGCACTGGGGAACTACGTCCTGACAGCAGGAGCCGACAGGTTCGTGCTTTACGCTCCGGGAGAGACGACCGTGGTGAACGGACTTGCCGGGGTGGGGGCGTACAACTCGACCACGATTCTGGTAAGCGTCGGAGTGTACAGCATCGCTCACCTTTCACCGTCCCTGGACTACTCGGTCGTACTAATCCTCAACGGGACGGCCCATGACGTTGCGACGCTGCATGTGAACTCCGAGGGAGGGGGGAGCGCCTTCGGCTACCTGGAAGCCGAGCCGGGGGTCTACGAAGTGAGGATCCAGATGCTTTCTGGAACCTCGGTCCTGCTCGTCGGCGAGCCATCCCCGCAGACCCTGAGGCTGGGGGCCAGCGTCAACCCCGGCGGAGGGGTCATCGTTCCGGTCGCCAACGCGGTGAGGTTCTCACTCGACCAGCCCGGCGGGAGCGTGGCGTTCGGCGTGGCCTACGTGGGGGTCGCCGGCGACAGCCCGGCAGAGATCAAGTTCAACGTTCTGGTCTACTCGTCCGCGGGGCTCTCGCCTTCAACAAAATACGGCATCGTGCTGTCGGTGAATGGAACAACCTACACCGCGGATACCCTTACGGCCGCAAATGAGGGTGCGGCCACCGCATCGGGTTCGGTGATGCTGCCGCCTGGGAGCTACAAGGTCTACAACGTTGGGATAGAGATCCTGTCAGGAACATCGGTGGTGCTCGTGGGGGAGCCGACCCCGCAGACACTGGTCTTCCACCCTCCGGTGGTGAACCCGCCAGTGCAGAAGACCTTCGTCTTCAGCTTCGTGTCCGTCGACGGCAGCGGAGTGAAAGGGCAGGCCCTGGTCCTCCCACAGGGGACTGACCTGAAGATCTATGCAGTCTTCGGCAACCTGACATCTAACGCGCAATACGCGCTCGACCTCATGGCCAACGGGACGGCCCACCAGGTTGGAACCCTGGTGTTCGGGGATGTTGCGAGCGTGGAGATGCAGACGGAAGTCCCGTTGTCTCAGGGAACCTGGGAGGTTGGCTTCGTTCTTGTAGCGAACGGAATAACGGTGTTGCAGAGCGACCCCGTGGCCGCAACCATGGTGCTCCAGGCGAACGCCAGTACAGTACTCGTAGGAGCGCGGGGATTGAGCACCATAGGAAGCAATCAGACGGTGGTGCAGAGCATCCAGCAGGCACAGAGCGATGGGACGATACCAGTCGTGATTCAGGTCTCCGGCAACACGACTACCGCGTCGCTTCTGAGCTCGCAGTTCAGCGTGTCCTTGGGCCAGGCGGCCAACGGAGTCTTGGTAACAATCACCGGCACGAATGTGCACGGCTCACGGGTTCTGCTGGTGAATTTTGACAGACCAATCGACCTGCAAGACAAGGCTCTCTCGATAACCCTGGACAACCAGACTGTTACGGAGGCGTCGTCGCTGACACAGCTTTTCGGCTCTTCGACGACGCCTCTCTTCGTTGTGGTCAGCACATCCTCAGGGACTCAGCTTCTGATCAGCATCCCCCATTTCTCCACTCATGTGGTTCAGATCTCCGAGCTCCCTGTCGTCGCTGCCCTCTCCTCGTTCGTCGCCGATGCCAGAATCCTGCTGGCGGCGGTCCTGGTGACCACCATCGCCTTTGCAGTGGTCTATGCCAGAAGAGAGAAGGTCCTCGTCGTCCTCTAGGCGCAATCAGGGGAGGCTTTTAGCACCCATGAGTATGTCCGCATACGTGGGGACGGAGACTCTCGACCTGAAGAGGGTCATGAGGATTATCGACCACCCGACGAGAAGGGCCGTCATCGAGGCGATAGGCAAGAACGGCCCGATGCAGTGGAAGGGACTTGCGGAACAGGTTGGCGAGAAGACCGGCGCGCTCTACCATCATCTCGACGTCATGGAGAGGCTCGTGGTCAAGGACAAAGACGGAAGGTACGTGCTGACCAAGCTGGGGGCGGACATCTACGATCAGATGTCGCAGGACGCCGTCCTGAGCCCGAAGACGGTTGTGAAGATTCTGGAGAGAAACAGCAGGAGGAGGACAGCGGCAGAGTTCTTCGCGCCGAGAGTGGCCCTCGGGAAGATGAGCTCGAGCAGGAAGTCGTGGATTGCCAGCTTCGTGCTGATGTTCTTCCCGTCGGTGGCAATGCTGACGTATTCGAAGGAGGCTGTGTGGCTCTTCTCGGTGATGCCAGCCAACGACTACTTGACGCCAGGAGTGAGTTTGGTAGCCTCGGTCGTCGCCGTGGCAGGCGTCCCCTTGGTCATCCTGAGAATGGGCTTCAGAGCTCAGGTCAACCCGGGGCCGCTGGCCGTGGCGGCGGCCATGTCGCTGCTCCCCTTCGCAGTCTTTGGGGCGCTAGAGAGTGACCTCGCCCCACTACTCTCCTCGGCGTCGCTGACGGTGGCGCTAGTCCTTCTCCAGGCATGGATGGCAGGAGTAGTGGGGGCCGGGGCGAGCGTGGCATCGGGACTGAGAATCGAAAGGACGCTGCTGGTCAGCCTTGTTCTCGTGTACGCGAGCGTCGTCATGATCCTGCTCAGCCAGGGCGGAAAGGCATTCTAGCCGCTCCGTCAGGATTCACGCTAAAACTCTGATAGCGTCGTTAAATATCGAGCCTATATGCCAGTATCGATGGCGCAGAACGCGGCGTCAAAGCAGGTCATACGGTACGACAAGCTGATGCCTGAGGGGGGGCGGGGATGGCACTGCGGCGACTGCGGCAGCGCAATCGAAGGCAGGGAGGGATACGACAGGCACATCGCATGCTTCCCGCTTCACCATCCGCAGCCTGATGTGGTTCAAGAGACCAACTCTCCAAAGCCCTGACCTAGGACCGGAGCTGAACTGGGCTCAGTCGTAGAAGTGACTGTGCAGCCAGGGGGCGAGGGCCATCATCACACACTGCTCGGTCAGGTCTGCCCGGGTCATCTTCCCCTTGGTGAGATAATGAACCAGACCTCCTTTGTCCCCGACACCAAGGACTCCGGTGAGGCCTTCTGCCAGTTGCTCGAGTTCCTTCCCTTCGCCAAGCATCTTCTCGACGGCGCCCTTCGGGAGCATGTAACCGGCCGAATGGCCCAGACTGACTTTGCCTATAGCATCGGCGATGGCCGCCTGCTGGTGGTCGAAGTAGACCGAGCCGACCCTAAAGATTCCTGCCTCGACCCCCACTCCGTAGTCCCCCCCTGCCTTCGAAAGAGCGAATTTCGCCCTCGCGATGGCCCCTTCGACCATCTGATCCAGTCCGAGCGGCTGGGCCCTCGCAATCGACGAAGAGTCCACCTGACGGATTTCGATCTGCGGGAAGTAGCCCGAGAACGCCCTCCTGACTCCCTCGAGCTTGGCGGGGTTCTTGCTTCCCACAGCGATTATCATTTCTGCGGCGACGAGACCATGGCGCTCGCTCCTCCGGCTTAGGTGACTCGGAGCTCTTCGAGAAGCTTGTCTATGTTTGCGAGAGGTGTGCCGTCAGGCTTCGAAATCTCCTGGGACGCGGGCGGGTTGCTCAGGTAGGTCGGCGCCCTTCCGACGAGCCTCTCCTCGTAGGTTGGAATGAATTCGTTCTGGTAGATGACGCCGATGGGGGTGTGGTCGCCGAACTCGAACGACTTGAGGACGGCCTGCTGGAATTTCTCTTGCACTTCGTCGGCTGCTCCGCCGTGGACGACTCCGTCGTAGCCTGTTTCTTCGAGTTTGTAGGTCCTGGGTTGCTGGTGGCCGTTGGCATCGAGGTTACCCTCCCCAGCCCAGTATTCCTTCGTCTGGATGTCGTTGTAGGTTGGGCAGGGCTGGAGGACGTCGAGGAAGGCGAATCCCTTGTGGCGAATCCCCTTGATTATCAGATCCTTGAGGTGGCGGACGTCGTAGGAGTACCCCCTTGCGATGAAGGTGTAGCCTGAGGCGAGCGCGAGCATGATTGGGTTGATTCCCTGGTTGATATTCGGAAGCGGGAGGGACTTTGTTTTCATGCCAAGCTTCATGGTAGGAGCGGCCTGCCCTTTGGTGAGGCCGTAGACTTCGTTGTCATGAACTATGTAGAGCATGTCGACGTTCCTCCGACCCGAGTTGACGAAGTGCCCCGCACCGATTCCCATCCCGTCGCCGTCGCCCCCTTCCGCGACCACTTCTAGGTTCGGGTTGGCCAGTTTGATGCCGGTCGCGAACGGAAGCGTCCTCCCATGCAGCGTGTGCACACCGTAGGTCTTGATGAAGTGGGGTGCCTTCGAGGAGCATCCAACCCCGGACACGACAACGGTGCTGCTCGGGTCGACGTTCATCTCCGCAAGGGCCATCTGGACAGCGTTGAGGATACCGAAGTCTCCGCAGCCGGGGCACCAGTCGTTGTGCACCGTCGTCTTCAGGTCTGTGAACTTAAGCGCCAGCTTTCAACACCACTCTCTTCGGAGCCTTTCCTTGGGCAATCAACTTCACGGCATTGTAGACTTCCTCACAGGACATGGGCCTTCCGTTGTACTTGACAACGAGTTGGTCGACCGGTATGCAGGTCCTTTCGCGCAGGATTCCGATCAGTTGTGCGGAGTAGTTCATTTCGACTCCTACCACCTTCTTGGACTTGGAGAGCACGTCTCCGGCGTACTGTGTCGGGAAGGGGTTGATTAGTCGTATCTGCAGGAAGCTGACCTTTATCCCGTCTTCCTTCAGCCACTCCATGGCGTCGAGTATGGCGCCCTTCGTTGACCCCCAGCTGACGATGGTTATGTCCGCGTCTTCGGGACCGAAGAAGTTCACGCGTTCGGACATGGGTATCTCGGAGTCCGCCGTGTCGATTTTGCCCATCCTCTTCTCCATCATTGCATCTCGTATCGTCGGGTCCTCAGTGATGTGCCCCAGCTCGTTGTGCTCGTCACCGGTGAGCCAGTAGACGGCCCCCTTTGTCCCGACGGGTGGGCGTGGGGAGATGCCACCCGCGGCCTGCTGGTAACGTCTGAACTCGCCGTTCTCGATTCCTTTCAGAGGACCCCTCAGGAAGAGTCCCCTGTCTATCTTGACTTTGCCCACGTCGAACTTGGGCATCGTCGCGTCCGAATTCGCGAGGGCCTTGTCGACGATGTGAATGACGGGAGTCTGGTATCTCTCCGCGTAGTTGAACGCCCTGACGGTGTCGTAGAAGGCCTCATCCAGGTCCCCGCTCGCTAGGATTAGCCTGGGGAACTCGCCGTGCCCTGCGTGCAAGGCGAACCGTAGGTCTCCCTGTTCGTGCCTCGTGGGGAGGCCTGTGCTCGGTCCTCCCCTGGAATAGAGCGTGACTACTACCGGGACCTCATTGATCCCGGCGTATCCGAGCCCCTCGGCCATCAGCGAGAAACCTGGTCCGGAGGTGGAGGTCGACGACCTGACCCCGGCTATGCCTCCGCCTATTGCCATCGTCACAGCGGCAATCTCGTCCTCCGATTGAACAACGGCAATCGATCCCTTCTGTTTCATCGTGGCGGCCTCGGCCACCTGCGGGTTCTCCTGAGCGGTTGGACCGTCGAGCTCGATGACACCGTGTGCCTCGAGGTACTCGCTCTCGTCGCTGGCAGGGGTGATCGGGTAGTATGTCTGCAGCCTGCATCCCGCGAGCTCCTTCGCCATCGCGACGGTAGATTGGCCCCTAACGAAGAGGCGGACCTCGTCGGTCTTCACCGGCTCGAGTTTGAAGCCGAATCCGCCGTTGTACTTCTCCCTGATGAAGCCGTAGGCGACCCCGACGGCACCTGCGTTCATCTCCGCCACCTTGGGCTTCGACCTGAACTGCTTGCGAAGGGCGTTCTTGACCAACTCCTCGTCGTAAGAAAGGAGAGCAAACGATGCGGCGACGGCCATCACGTTCAGCATTCTCTGGAGCGCGCTCAGCGACGTCTCGCCGAACTCGTCTCCGACCTTCTTGAGCAGTTGGTCATATGGGACCGCGTAAACGTGGACCCCGCCCCTTCTAGCGAGCTCCAGGACTCCCTTGACGTCAGCCGAAAGACCGCTCTTTGTCAGTGCCTCGTTCAGGCGGACCCTCACGGGAGACTCGATGGTGGGGATGTCAGCCAACCTTGTCCCGTCCTGGTCCGGGTTGTAGACTATCGCTCCGTCGCTCCTTACTTCGAGTGCATGCCTGAAGATGGTCTCCTCCTCGAATGTCGCCAGCATGTCGACAGTGTCGACGTGGGACCTGACGAGAGTCCTGGAGACCCTCACCTGGAAGTAGCTGTGCTCCCCCTTAATGTTGGAATAGTACTCCCTCTTACCGTAGACCGAGAGGCCTCCGGCGGCCGCTGCACGGGCGAAGATGTTGGCGGACGTGTCCACCCCACTACCCTGCACGCCTCCAATCATCCAGGAGAAGTCGTTCCTCTTCAATCGTGACCTCTACGAGAAGATTCGGCGGGTGTTTAAGAGTATGGTTCTTATAGTATATACTAATATGTAGAGGCGATGGACCAGCTCAGGAAGGTTCAGAAGGTCGGATACTCGACTCTTACTGTCTCTATCCCAAAGGAGTTTGCCGAGGACCTGCATCTTGCCCCCGGAAACAGCCTCCTATTCAGGGAGGAAGCTGACGGGACCCTGAGGCTGATACCAGTCACTCGCGCAAAGAAATCAAGCAGGGCGACGATAAGGGCAGAGCAGGTCGCAAACGGCGAGATGCTGGTGAGGTTGATGGTTGGATCCTATGCGCTCGGCTACGACTCGATTGAAGTCGCGGGGAGGGAGCCCCTAGATCGTGGAACGGCAGACCTGGCGGTAAAGACCGTCAAGCGGTTGATGGGGTTGGAGGTCGTCGAGTCGGACAGTAGGAAGATTGTGGGCCAGAGCTTCACCGACCCGACGAAGTTCCCGGTCGATTCGCTGATCAAGAGGCTCCAGATTCTGGTGTCACAGAGCCTGGAGAATGTTGTCGAAGCTCTCGACCTACGGCAGACCGGGAGCCTGAATGATGTGGCGCGGGTCCAAGAGGGGATAGACGAGCTCTACTGGCTGATACTGAGGCAGCTGCTCGTAGCGCTCAGTAGAAGGGAGCTTGCTTCGGAAATCGGAATCGAATCTCCGCTGCACGCATCGGGCGACAGGGTGTCTGCGAAGACTCTCGATGAGATTGGGAACATAGTGAACGATATGGCCGAGGAGCTGGTCAGGCTGAAGGGAAAGGGGACCAGGATGGAGCCCGAAGTGGTGGAGAGGATGAGGAAACTTGCGGCGAAGGCGCGAGAGGCCTTCGATACCACGATGGAAAGCCTTCTGACTCCTGACATAGGACTTATCGGGGAGTCTGCGTCTCTCGTCGACGAAACACTTCAGCTTGAGAAGGAAATTGCACATGAAATGCTTGAAAAGGGGGAATACGGCTACGCGAGGGTCCTCGTCTCTCACTTCGGGCAGCTGGCGAGGTACTGCAACATCATAATCGAAATCGCCTCGCACAGACTCCTCAGGAAGACGAGTCGGGTGGCGACGATTCAACAGTAGAAGTGGAGCACTCTCCCGGGACTCGCCGACCAGGGCGGGATATGCTCTTTATCGGAAGCCAGCGAAGGGATGTCGGCGCGGGGGTAGTATAGCCTGGTCAACTACGCGGGACTCAAGATCCGGCCTGGCTTCGGATGGGGCATCCCGTCCCTTAGGGGTTCGTGGGTTCGAATCCCACCCCCCGCACTACATGTAGAGTTCAAAGCGCTGTTGCTAACTCTGGGTGAAATCTCGGTAATCGCAAGGAAATCCAAAGTTACTTTTTGGCGATTATTATGATTCTGTGTACGGGTGTCTCAATGCCTCTTGCCGTTCTGCATTGCTCTTCGACTGCTGCCAAGGACCGTTCGTCCTTCTTTGCTTCAAATTCAGGGATTATGGGACTATCATTTAACCTAATGATTAGGCGCTTCATGCTTGGAAATATCTCCGTCGCAACGTATTCTGTTGTCTGAATCCCCTTGAACCCAGCTTCTTCTAACATCTTCTTCTTGGTGAACGCTATTCTTTCCTTCACGTCAAGCATCTGACCCCTGCCGAAGACTTTCGCCAGGTTCTCGCAATTCCTTTCGCCAACGGTAATCTCCATTAGAAGGCCACTGCGTTTGAGAACCCTATAGGCCTCCGAGAGCGTTCTTGCAGTGGCCGTTGCCGGGCCGCGCCTGCTTACTACCGCGTCAAATTCCGCATCAGCGAAAGGGAGGCCCTTCGCATTCGCCAGTTGGAGCCTCATGTTCTTCTGTTCGATAATCGCATGGTTGCTTGCCCCCTTCGCCAACGCCACTTCGGAAAAGTCGACGCCAACGACCCTTCTCGCCCTTTTCGCGATCTCGAGAGTGAACGAACCGTCGCCGCATCCAATGTCCAAGACTTCCTTGTCTTTCACTATCTTCAATACATCGTCGTCAAATTTGTTTTCGCCATCGTTCCCGTCCAAGACGACTTGCTCCTTCTTAGGGGGTTCAACCAGGGTGTAGATCCTGTTCCAGTATTCCTTGTCCTCGTAGGTACGTTCCATCATTGCTCTTTTCCCGGTAGATTCACGCCCATCCTTGGGCAGACCCTCTTCTTGTTTCAGGTCCCAGGTGTCAATATGCTTTGTCAAGTATTCCACTGGGCCGGCCATTTTCTCTCGGGCGAGTCAGCCCAACAGCCGAGAAATCTCTTCTCATCCCGTGAGACAATCGCTTTGAGCACCACATGTAGAGTTCGAATCCCACCCGCCGCACTTGGTATCAGTGGGCATCTTTCTCGGTCAGAAGTCGAGCCACCTTCTCTCTATCCTGCTTCGGCCCGGCTTCAGGAGATTCCTCAGCGGTCAACTCGAGTGGTGTCTTGCCACTGTCAGTCCTCGCGTCGGTGTCCGCCCCATGCTCGAGCAGTAGCGCTGCGACGTCGACGCTGCCACCGAACGCCGCCTCGTGAAGTGGAGTGAATCCTCCCTGCTGGCGGGCGTTGACGTCCGCCCCATGATCAATCAGGGCCTTCGAAATCTCGAAGTGGTTGTGCGCCACGGCAGAGTGTAGGGGCCTTACCTTCGTCGCATTGTTGGCCAGCACGTTGACATCGGCCCCGTTCGTGAGGAGATATTGCACAATCTCCCTGTGGCCGAAGAAGGAAGCGAGGTGCAACGCGGAAAAGCCGTCCCTGGAGAGGGAGTCCACTTTGTAGCGGTGGCTCGCAAGAAGATTCCTTACTACCTGCAGCTTCCCGGTCATCGAAGCTTCGTGCACATCGAGCTCCGCCCCCCTCAAGATCAGAGCATCAGCGATTCCCGAGCGGTTGTAGTACGTGGCTATCGTCACGGGACTCAGACCCTGCTGGTCCCTCGCGTTCGCTAGGTCACTGTTCTCGTCGAGCATCTCGCCGACCTTGGCATCGTCTCCTTTTTTGATTGCGTTGAAGAACTCGTCCAGCATCGCCCCTGGCTCCATTAGCCTCTGGTGTTTCTCTTGCCGCCAGTTAAAACCGTCGGTCGAGACTGCCGAGAATTGTTCATCGATTGCGCCAGGCGACGCTCTCTGGCCTGCTGAACTTGATATCGGTCGATTAACTCGTGACGCATGGATTCAGTCGTTCACTTCGACCTTCCGCGAGGATCCTAAGCTAGCGTCCGCCTTCTACACGCAAGCCGTGCTACAGGCGTAGAAATCACACTTCTCTCCATCTGGCTTTCTTCCCAGCGATCAAGGATAACGCTATGGCCACCCCTACAAGCACGGCCCAACTGACCCCCACTTCCAACTGGGTGAGGGAGACCAACCCCGTGGCGTTCTGTACTATCTCCGCTGCGTACGTCGTGGGGGAAAGATAGGCAGCGTATCTGTATGGGAGCGGGATGTAGGTAATCGGGTAATAGACTGGCGGCAGGGTGGAGAAGAGGGTCGAAATCAGTCTAGAGAAGGCGAAACTCTGCACTATGTCGCTGGAGAAGGTGGACAGCGTGAATCCCAGTGTCACAGACGCAAGGAACATGAGTAGAAAGACGGCGAGAAGCTCGAGGACTTGGAGGGCGCCGGGGTGCACGTAAACCGCCATGAGGATCGTGAGCACGGCGAGCGCCGGGACTGAGTAGATTATCTCGGCCAAGGCCATCCCCGTAACATAGGCGCCAGGTGAGGTCGGAGAGCTGACTACCATGTCCTGCAGTTTGAAGTCATTCTTCAGATGAGACAGGTCTCCCTGCAGCGACATTCCACTCTGGAACATACTCATGATGAAACCCCCCTCGATTGCCTCGCCGATCAGCCTTCCTTGGCTGACGAACGTGATTACGATGAGGAAAGACAGAGGCGAGAGAACAGTATTCAGCAGCACCACTGGATAGTTCTTCATCTCGTACACGGAGTTCACGAGGACAGAGGCCAGGACCTGCCTCCCCCACGACCTCATTCGCCTTCGGCCTCCTCGCTGGTCCTGTGCACAAGCCGGAAGAAGATGTCCTCCAACGAGATCTTGCTCATCGAGAACTTGGCTCCTCCTTCAAGAAGCGCCCGTGAAATGTCGTAGGCCTCGGATTCGTTGGTGAGGATTTGGGTCTGTCCCGACCAGCCCCTGGTGACCGCCCCGTCCTTGACAGTCGGCAACTGGAGGTCAGATGCAACCATGACACTGTACTGATACCTTACGGCAGTGCGAAGCTCATCAAGTGCCCCAAGCCCCACCAGCTTGCCCTCATGGAGGACTCCAATCATGTTCGCCAGCCTCTCAGCTTCCTCAAGATAGTGAGTTGTCAGTATCAGGAAACGGTTCTCAGCCAGGGTGGTGAGGAACTTCCAGAGTTCTTGCCTCGATATTGGGTCGAGCCCCGTAGTCGGCTCGTCGAGGAAGATGATGTCGGCATCCGAGGATAGGACCGTGGCCACGAGCACCTTCCTCTTCATGCCCCCCGAAAGGTGTCGGTTGAGGAGGTCCTGCTGATCCTGGAGACCTACTCTCGCCAGCGCCTCGACGGCGCTCTTGCTCGCCTCCCAATATCCGAAACCCCTCCAGAGCAGGTAAGAGAGGACGGTCTGCTTCGGGGTCATCCAGGGGACTGTCCTAGCCTCTTGAGGGACGCAAGCGATGCGGTTTCGGATCTTCTTCGCGTCACCGACCACGTTAAGGCCGTCGATGAACGCCGTGCCCGATGTCGGCTCGAGTTGGGTCGCGAGTATCCTGACGAGGGTCGTCTTCCCGGCACCGTTCATTCCTATCAGAGAGAAGACCCCGTGTGAGGGGACCTTCAGGCTGACCGAATCGAGCGCCTTCTTGCCCGCCGAGCCGCTATACACCTTTGTCAGCGAATCGCAGAGAAGTTCGTCGTTCGCCAAGGCTGGCCACCTATGCCGAATGTTGCCATCTTAGAATGTTGTCGGTAAGGGAGCATGTGATTGAGACGGGTCCGCGAAAGAGTGCAGAGTACGTTAGGAATCCCGAGTTCAGACCTTGACGCCGAGGACCTGCTCTATGATGTCAGAGAGTGTAATCATGCCGACCATGTTCGGGCCATCGAATACGAAGGCTATGGTGGTCCCAGCGTCCTGCATTTTTTCCATGACTGATGCGAGTCCCTCATCTCTGTTGACCTTCGCGGGCTGGACCATGTAGTCCAAGACACTCGCGTCGAGGAGGTTCCTGCCGATGGCCTTCGAAATCGTCCTGAACGTGACGCTGCCTACGTACTGCATCCTCTTCAGGTCGTAGACTGGAATCCGAGGGTGGCTGGTCTGCCCCATGGCCTTCAACGCCTCAAGGATTGTGGCGTTGCCGGGAATTGAGATTATTTCTTCCATCGGGGTGATCGAGTCCATGGCCGTGCTCTTGGAAGACGCCAATGCCGCTCTAAGGAGTCTTCCAGCGTCAGGCTCGATGTGCCCGGCCTTCTCGAGCAGGGTGACGACGTCCTCGAACTCGTCAACAAGGTCGACCTCCTTGTAGGTAGGCTTCCCCACCAGTCTTTCAGAGAGGCCCTTGGCTATCGAGGTCAGGGGGAGCGCGACCGGTGCCAGCGCGTTCATCACCAGCATCGTGCTCGGAGCCAAGGCGATGGACATCCGAAGTGCGTTCTCGATACCTATCGCCTTGGGAAGCAAGTAAAGGAGGACCATTATGGCAAGCGAGCCTGCGACGGTGCTGTAAATCCAGCCAATCGGCCCGAAATAGTCGGAGAGGATGAGCCCTATGGAGCTCGCGAGGACCACGTTGGAGATGGTGTCGAGGAAGGTCGTCACACTGACAAGCCTCGTCTTCTCCTTGACTATTGCGAGCGCTTTGGAGGCATGGGAGGAGCCTCCGTTAATCGAAGAGCTCAGGGACAGAGGCCGGAGTGTGAGGAAGGTCGCCTCCACCATTGATGACCAGAAGGAGACGAAGGTGGCAGCAGCCAGCACTACGTAGACGGCTATGGATACCATTTCTCATC
>Ga0187780_10002892_pt1 | contig 12900 bp, 12 predicted proteins | sample 1015_Q2_SP10_20__FD_132429 | JGI IMG/M metagenome (GOLD analysis project Ga0187780, IMG submission 132429) | Tropical peat soil microbial communities from peatlands in Department of Meta, Colombia - 1015_Q2_SP10_20_MG | ecosystem: Environmental > Terrestrial > Soil > Wetlands > Peat | place...
ACCGGGTTCCTAACCCGGCGGTCGAGGGTTCAAATCCCTCCGCGCCCGGTTCGCCGGCCATTTGCGACCTCCGGGCGCAACTCGCAGCGTGGGAAAACGTCGAATCACGGAAAGAACGCGCGTTCACCGAGAGGAACGTGCCAAGATTCTTAGGCATTGGCGCGTGGTGAATCTGAGTCGTAGGCTTTTGGGAACTCCGGTCTTCTCAAGGCGAAGGGGACGAACATGGTGAACCCTTCCCGGGGCGACGTACGGAATGCCCTTGCGAACCGCGACGCGGTGTACACAGGCATCGCGAGACTGCTTCCCCGGGGTCGGGTCGAGGCCCAGCCGGAGGTGCTTCTCGTAGACTCCGGCACTCCCGTGGCCGAATTCAACATCGCGCTTGTCGGGCCTTCTCCAACGCAGCCTCGGTCGGTAGTCAGGAGGGCGACGCAATTCTTCCGTGGCACTGGAAGGCCCTGGTTGTTGGAATTCGACCCTATTCTCCGAGAAGTTTTTTTTGGGCCGTTGGAGGAATCAGCCCTCTCCGAGGTTGCGACGGTTCCGGGCATGCTGCTCCACAAGGATGAGTTCCAGCCCGTCGGACTCCCGACGGGGTTCTCGGTGACCAACGTCGAGTCAGCCGCGGACCTAACCCGGTTCGACAGGGTGGTGGTTGAAAGCTTCAACCTGCCCCCACTGAAGGAGTTGCTCGACTTCGACTGGCTCGCCATGCGCGGTACACGCTGCTATCTCGGCTGGGCCTCCGGCGAGCCGGTGGCCACTGCCCTTCGGTTCGATTACGGTGAGGTGGCAGGTATCTACTGTGTCGGAACTCTGGAGCGGGCGCGTCGGAGAGGGTACGGGAGGGCAATCACCGAACGAGCGGTCATCGACGGCTTCGGTGAGCACAACAAACAGAGTTTCCTTCAATCGAGCCCCCTAGGGATGCCGGTCTACTCCGCGATGGGGTACCGCCACGTGTTCGATCACGTGTTGTGGAGCCAGCCCTCGGTTACGGAGGTCTACGGAAGAACTGCGCAGGCATCTCGTTGAGCCGCGCGCGCCGCTCTACCCAGCACTCCTTCTCTCGAAATTCTCTTCCGTACTGCAATCGGCCGGTGCAGGATACGGCCAATGTCCCAAGGGGAAGCTTCGTTCTAGTCCAGTCTTTCCACGGAAATCGATACCCTTCGCCCAATCCCTTGGGCGGGTCCCTCCGCGCTCGCGGCGACCTGTTTCGGTCCCTCAGGTCTACGGTACGTGCCGTGAGTTCCTGAACCTACCCCAGCCGTCGAACCAGGCGGGACTGTTATGGGGGGGAATCTCTCGCAACTCTCGATGAACGTTTCCGGTGGGCAAAGCAGCACCGCGTCCTCGGGATTCTTCCGGCACGCGCTGGTCCGTTCGGTGTCGTCGTCGATGAGTCGGGGGCTCACCACTCAGACGCTGGGGCTTCCGGACCTGAACACCGCGCGAAAAGAGCACGCCGAGTACGTCGAGACGTTGCGAAGCCTCGGGGTCGACGTGACCGTGCTCGAGAGCGCGAATGACCTTCCGGACAGTCATTTTGTGGAAGACACCGCCGTGATCCATCAAGGGACCGCGATTCTGACCCGGCCCGGGGCATCGGAGCGGCAGCCCGAGGTAGAACGGATTCGACCACACCTCGAGAGGCATCTTGCCGTCCGGGAGCTAGGGGGCAGTTCGGAGGCTCATGTCGATGGTGGCGATGTCCTCATCGCCGGGCGAGAGGCGTTGATCGGAGTCGGGGCGCGCACCAACCGAGAGGGCGCGGAACGGATGGCCCACCAGCTGCGCTCGCTGGACTCCCAGCTCAAGATTCGCCTTGTCCCCTTCCGGGGCGTGCTGCACTTCAAGAGCGCCATCACAGCCGTCCGCCCCGGTCGCTACGTCGGAGACCCTCAAATCCAGTTCGACACAGAGTCGAAAGTCGCGCCGGCTTGGTGGCTTCCTCGCACAGAGGGTTACGGCGCGAACGTCCTCCCGCTCAACGGGGCGGTTCTGGTGTCGGCGACGAGCCCGGCGGTGAGGGTGATCGCGGAAGCCGAAGTTGGGAGGGTGATTCCCTTGGACATGGGCGAGTTCCGGAAGATGGACGGAGCGCTTACCTGCCTATCGCTGCTGTGGTAGTTCTCAAGGACGTGGGAAATAGGTCGCGGCTTCGAGAAGGGGTCGGAGGCCGTCGTTGTAGGACCCGTTGGAGGGTCCCGAGAGCGACGAATTCTGACTTCGGCCCAACGATATCCACCGCCCGATTCCTCGCGTGAGTCCCTCCGTGTCCGGCTCGGCGGGCAATCACCCGCTCCGGGCACCACTCCGAGCGGAACGTTCGTACGTGCCGATCCGCTAGGGTCGGAGGCTCTCCGTCCACTCGTTCAATGCCTCGTAGAATCTACCGTTGACTTTCGACGATGAGTTCATCGGCAGGTCCAACCATTTTCGGATTCCTGGCGTGTCAAAGAACGCATCCAGCTCCTTTTCGCCTTCTATTGGGCTAAGTCGCTCGGTAGGCGGGACTCCGATGGTCGTGTCGTTTTTTCCATCCCAATGAGACACGCGCAGCTTGGAGGAAAGTCCCTTGTCCCATGTGGCGTCGACGGTCATCCATCGCGCTTGCTCCTCGCTGTAGACTTCGAGAAAAACGTGGACCACGTCTCTGTGGGGAATCTCCTTGAGAGACTTCGGCAGATCAAGATCGTTCCACGAGAACCGGCAAAGGGCGTATCGAGCTTTGAGACCAAGAGAGGACAGCAGCGCCTTCAGAATGACACTCTTAGTGAGACAGTTGCGAGACGGGTCGCCCGCGGACAAAGCCATTCGGAAGGGACTGTCCCGCACAAACTCGAAGTACTCCACCGCATCCACGAGAACCACCCCACGTGAAAATCCATCCCGGTTCTTATCGTGGACCCGGAGTCGACTGCGTGAGGGTGCCCGAGGGAAGGTAGGTTCTACTCCAACTCGTCCCCACACGGGGAGCGGTTGTCCCATCCGAGGTCGTCTTCGTAGGAACTCGCTAGGGACTCATCCTCGTACTCGCGAGATGGGGCAGAGACTCAGCGCGTTCCGCGGCGTCCCGCCGTTCGGGTCGATGCAGACGATGTCGAGCAGCGAGGACGGCGCTCGTTCGCCCCTACTGCTATGGAGCGCTTGAGGGAACGACTAAGTAACCGCCCGGAGTTTGAAATCGCAATGTCAATTCTCGAAGAGCCTTGGAAGGGAATCCAGGTCGTCAAGAACTACATCGGAGGGGAATGGGTTGATTCCAAGGGCGAACGAGTGGACATTGTCAACCCGGCGAATCAGCGGGTGATCGGAACCTGCCCCATCTCCACCAAAGACGAGATCGATGCTGCCGTGGCCGCGGCGCAGGAGGCGTTCCCGTCCTGGAGAGAGACGACACCCCTCGCCCGGGTCCGATGCCTCTTCCGGATGAAGGAGATCCTGGAAGAGCGGTTCGAGGAGGTCAGCCGCGTCCAGACGATGGAGCACGGCAAGACGATCGACGAATCGAGGGGAGAGACACGGCGCGGGATCGAGAACGTCGAGGTAGCGACCGGGATCCCTACGCTGATGATGGGCTACAACCTCGAGGACATCGCGGAGGGCATCGACGAGTACACGATCAACCAGCCGCTCGGAGTCTTCGGGATCATCGGTCCGTTCAACTTTCCTTTCATGATTCCCTTGTGGTTCGCGCCGTACGCGGTGGCCACCGGAAACACGGTCGTCATCAAGCCCTCGAGCGAGGACCCCGTTACCCAGATCAAGATCGCCGAGATCGCCGACGAAGCCGGCTTCCCGCCGGGCGTTTGGAACGTAGTGAACGGCGGGAGAACCGTCGTGAACGGAATGCTCGAGCATCCCGACATCAAGGGGATCTGCTTCGTGGGCTCGACCCCGACGGCGAAGGAGGTCATCTATCCCGGGTGCGGCAAGACCGGCAAGCGAGTCATCGCGCAGGCCGGCGCGAAATGCCACGTGGTGGTCATGCCGGATGCGGACCTCGCGAGGACCATCCCCTCCTGCATGACGTCGTTCTTCGGGAACGCCGGTCAGCGGTGTCTCGCAGGGTCCGTCCTCGTCGTGTGCGGCGAGGGCCTTTCCGACCCCGAGTACGAGAGTTTCTACCGGAAGGTCGTCGACGCCTACGTGGGCGCCGCCTCCAAGATCCGGGTGGGGTATGGACTGGACGAGACGGTCCAGATGGGACCGCTCCGGGACAAGGGCAAGAAGGAGAAGATGCTGGAATACATCCAGAAAGGCATCGACCAGGGCGCGGACTTGGCGCTCGACGGCCGAAAAGTGAGACTGGTGGACGACCTCCCTCACGACGCGTTTCTCAACCCGACCGTCTTCAAGGATGTCGCCCCCGACATGTACATCGGCCGAGAGGAACTGTTCGGACCGATCACCAGCATCATGCGGACGCGAAATCTCAACGCGACGGTGGAGTTGCTGAACGACAACCGGTTCGGCAACGCCGATGCGATCTTCACGTCGAATGGCAAGTGGGCGAGGGAGTTCCAGTACCGGGTTCGGTCCGGGAACATCGGGATCAACGTCGGGATCGTGGCGCCCATGGCGTTCTTCCCCTTCAGTGGGATGAAAGACTCCTTCTTCGGAGTGCTCCACGGGCAGGGCAAGGAAGCCATCCGATTCTTCACCGAGAGCAAAGTCGTGATCCAGAGGTGGTTCTAACGCTGAACACCGCGTCGGCCGTGATCAGCTTCGTCACCCGGTCGGAGGAAGAGACGGCCAAGTTCTACGAGCAGCTGGCGGCGAAGTACCCGAAGGGCACGGACGCGTTCCTGGCCTTCTCCAAGGAGAACCGCAAGAACAAGGTGACGGTAGAGCGCGCCTACTACGGGGTGATCAGCGATGCCCTGGAGGCCTGCTTTTCGTTCAAGGAAGGCCTTGACCCCGCGACCTACTCGGTCGAAGCCGGGCTACCCGACGGTGCCACCTACGCCGACGCCCTGACGGCTGCCATCGAGAAGGAGCGGCGGATTCAGAAGATGTACCTGGAGAGCGCCAAACTCTCCGAGGGTCTGATGGCGGACGTCACGCGGTCTTTCAAGGTGATGGCCCGGAAGCGGGAGGACCGCCTGGCCAAGTTGAACGCGCTACTGCTGGCCGCGTAGGAACGCGCGCCACCCGGATTTGGATCACCACGTCTTGCCCAGCACCGACGCGACCTGGGGGAGGTCGCGGAGATGCACCTTCACTCCGGTCCGCAGAGGACCCGTCGGCCATCCCCTTTCCACGGTGAGCTGAGCGTCCCTCCAGTGCGGCGGCTCGTCTCCCTTGAGGTGGAGGATGCGTTCGAACGATAGCCGGCCCGCCACCGGCGCATCCGCCCACACCAGCAACATGGACCCTCCCAGTTCGACCACCGAGCGGATCGTAGCGACCGCCGCTTCCCCTGAGTACAGCGCTGCCAAACGATGACTGCCCGACAGGACCAGGACGGGTCGCGGCCCCTCTCGGGGAAGTCGGGAGATCATCTCCTGGGTTTGAGCGGGCAGGCGAAGGAAATCCGCAAAACTGCGAACGGACTCGTCCTCTTTTTCGGAGCGGACGAGACCTCCTACCGCCACGTTCCCAGCGAGCTCATCCCGCACCAGCTGGTTCGGTGAAACGGTGATGAGACGGTCTCGTGGGATGAGCGGTGTCTGAAGGAGGTCTGTCTCGTCGAGCACCTCGCCCTCCAGTCGGACGTGTCCCCAGAGATAGCCCCCCGGATTGTCCGCCACGAGGGCGTAGGCCACCCAGTTGAGGAGCGAGCGGTCGCCGCCGCACAAGAATACGGACGTAGGAGGCTCGAACAACCTTGGAGGTACTACAGCGGACAACCTCGTGGCCTCCCGCGCAGCGAAAAGAAAGAGGGTTTCTATCCATAAGTGCCTGCTGGAGCCCGCTGCACCTCAGCGGGATCGCACTTCGGCGGGATGCTTGTGCTACTTCATTGCGCGCAAGGCTTCCTCATTGAGATAGTATCGCCCGTTGACCTCGACGAACACCCTCGTCTTGCCCCTGCGGCGCTTCATGATCCGCACGAAGAGCCGTGACAAACCCAGTTCGTCGGCCGTGAGGGCGGTTTCGGGGCTGATGGCCCCTTTCGCCCGGAACGTCTCGGCGATCTGACGGATTCTCTCTCCGCCCCAACCCTCCGGTCCCTCGGTCTCCAACTGCTCGGGTGGAGGAGGAGTGGGTTGAGGGGGCGCCGTTGACGGAGCGGGACCCGGCGGTGTGGGAGGCGTTCCTGCCGTTGTCGAGACCTCCCTAGGCCGGGCAACCCCCTCTGGAGTTGGCCCGGTGCCGACGGACCCGGGGGCCGCTGGTACATTCCGGCCCAGCCGCACCGTGTGTTTCGCCGTCCGGTGAACCGAGATGGTGACGGGGACGGAAGAGACGTACCCCGAGGCACCGGCCCTGACCGAATAGTCACCATCTCTCACGGGGCCAAACACGACCCTCCCGTCGTTTCCAGTGCTGCCGGAGAAGTTCCCGGGTCCCTCGGCCGAAACCCCCGCTCCGAAGACGGGGGAGAGGCTTGCCGAGTCCAACACTGTGACCGTCAGGTCGCGCCTTCGTCGGCTCCACGCGACGAGTACGAGCACGACCACGACGGCAATCACAACGACCAGAAGCCAGTCGACCCAGGAAGGGAGGGAGGAGGAACTGGAAGGCGACGGGCTGGGCGCCGGCGCGGTTGGCGTCACCGAGACGGACATCCAGTCCGCCTGGTTGGGTCCGGGGCCGGGAACCGGAGCGCCTTCGGATTGGGCCAGAATGAGGTAGAAGGGGCCCGTCCCCACCTGGGTGGACGAATGTCCTAGGACCTGGCCTCCTTGGCTCACGCTATACTGCGCATTCCCAGAGGTATCGACCGATACGTTGAGCGTGTAGACGAGGTCCACCCCGGGGGTCTGGTCCAGTGCCGGCGTTTTCGACCAGCTCCCGCTTCCCGACCCGATGCGGGCGTAGATGCCATAGTAGCACTGGTTCGCGGGAATGGAGGGGTTGGCTGGCGTTCCGCACGTCGACGAATCCGCGCAGTTGCTCTCGGCGCTGCAGTCGTCTGGGTTGAGGTTACCGGTGATCTGGACGCCGGCAGTCGCGTCGGCCGTCGTCACGCCGAAGACGAAAGGATGTCCGTTGGAGACGACCCCCTCTACGATGGCATTCACGGTGAAGGGCGGGGCGAAAGACCCGTTGCTCTGGATTGTGCCGACCTCATAGCTCGAGTTGGCCGAGGCGATCTCCATTCCCAACGTGGAGAAACTAGGGGTAAGCGGAATGAGCGTACACCCGGGGCAGTTGACCCCCCCAAAAGTCGAGCCCACCGGTCCGTTGATCTCCCAGAGGCTGGGATTCAGGGCCGTATCGTGCGTGAAGTCATCCGTAAGCGGATTGCTTACGGTAGCCGGAGAAGCGGCTCTTGACGGAGAGGGACAAACCCACATCGTCACCAAGACAGCAACCCCGAGGGCCAGCAGCACCTGCACCGCTACACCACGCCGCACCGGAACTCGTGAAATCATGTTCCCACCCGGGCGATCGGAGGTCCGTTCGCCCTCGGTAGCGGCGTCTCACCGTGACGTCGTCTATTTCTCGGTGTCGTCAAGCGCCCTCACGCGCCTGACTGCTGCCTCTCCCCGTACTGGCGCAGAGCAAGCGGGCCGGCTGGACTCTAGCACGACGGGGGTCGCTTGAGGTCACCCGCGTCCCAGCACCGTTGCTTCGCTCAGGTCTCATAAGAGGGACCGGCATGGCTCGGCCATGGTGCGTCTCGTCCCGATGAACGATGCCGAGTTCCGGGACTCCTTCGAACGAACCGTCGTGCGGCTCGCGGCGGATTTCTTCCGGCGCGGGGTCTGGACAAAAGAGAAGGGGGCTGGGGCCGCTCGGACGGTACTCACTGGACTCCTGCCGAAGGGTCGGGAGTCCCCGAACCACCACTTCGTGAAGGTAGTGGACGAGAGTAACGGAAGGCAGGTCGGAGAAGCCTGGTATTCTGGGCGAGAGGAAGGGGGCAAAGTACGGTTCTCGGTCGACTGGCTCTGGACGGACCCTCAGGAGCGTCGCCGCGGGTACGCGACCGCGGTTCTTCAGCAACTTTCGCACGAGGCCTCTAAGCTCGGAGCGGATCGGATTGAACTGTACGTTTTCATGGACAACCCTCACGCGGTGGCCCTCTACACGAAACTCGGCTTCACGACGATGGTGATGGGCATGACCAGATCCGTGAAGTAACGCCAAGTCCGCCCTTCGGTTCAGCCGTCCTCGCCAAGCGGTTGCGATGACTCCGTCTTGTTACTTGGTCGCAATGAATTTTCGGACTTGGGCTGGACCAAAATTCTCCTGCCCTTCGAGTCGCGCTCCGTCCGCGCGCAGGAGCAGCGGAAGAACATCGTCGGGTCCGATGTGTCGTTCCACCAGGCCCCGGTGCTGGCCGGGTCGGTTGACGTCGACCACCAGCACCTTCCTCCGCTGACGCTCCGCCACGTCGGCCACGATGCCGAGGCAAGCCATCTGCGCAGGTGGAAGGTGCCACGGAGACTGGTCCGAGGATGACGGTTGCTCGAGGTCAGTGCCGCTCTGTTGGTTCTGCGAGCGCCCGGGTTGAAGGTGCTTCGGTAGGGCCAAGTTTCCGGGCAGGCCGGAAACCATCCCTGCCATTCGCTCCCCCAATCCGACGGTCGATTCACGAATATCCGGCAAGATCTTGGGCTCGCCCGCGACGAACAAGATGAGCGGGCCCAGCTCCTGGGCAGAGCGGGACGTCACCACAAATCAGGAAGAGCCGGCCTGCATTTCAGCACTGCGAGAGGTGGCTTCACGCGTCGAGCGCCCACGAACTGCACGGGACTCAGATGTGAGATGGCAAGTTGGGTGAGCCACGCTGTTTCCGCGACCCCTTTTCGGAGGCATCGCCACACCCGGGGCCAGCGCAAAGTCTAGCGTCGACAATTGACATCCCCCCCACTTTGCTCCGCTCTGAGTCAGGGTCCACGCACCTGTACGTCCATCGTCTATTGCACCCTCAAGGACCACCTGCGGGCCGGGTCGGCGTCAGTCGCCGCGTCGCCAACGCCATTTTCGTAAGCTCCGCTCGTGCGGGTGCTAGGGCGACCCATGAAATAGTGACACATGGCTCCGCTCCGCACCCAGGGCAGACCGGTATGACCCTGCGCGCGAAGCGCACGGCCCGGGTCGCCGAGGGCGAGCACCCGGACCCGCATCGCCGAAGCCGGGGAAGTTCCGTATTCTTCGACCGTAACGGCCCGCCGATATGGCGATTGGTCAGCATCGCCGTTCGAATACGGCCCGATGTGTCCGCCGGCCAGGGTCCATGCATGGCGGCGGGTGATGGTCCTCTCCGGGTAACGCCGAGGACAAAGGGGGAGAAAGGAGAAGTCCAAGTATGATAGCGAGACCGAGCATTCTAGTGGCCGTGGTTTGCATAGCGGTGTTGATGCTGACCTTCGGGTTGCCGACAGCGTCGGCCCGAGGGACCACCGGTCTTCCCATGGCCAACCCGTCGAGTCACACGATCGTGGTGAAGCCCAATGGCCACGATGACACGACGGACCTGCAAGCGGCATTCGACACCTGCACCAGCCACGGCTGGACCTGCACCATTCAACTGGTGAAGGGGACCTACTGGACGGATCAAGTCACAAGCTACGGCTTCCAGGGAGGCCTTATCGGAGCGGGACAAGGAGCAACGATTATCCAGGGATTGCCGAATCTACCGCCCCCCAACTCGGCGTACGCGCAAGATACCGTGCCGTTCTTCGCGGGGTTGCCCGGGCCATCGAATCCTTGGCCGGTCCTATTCACGTTCGTCGGTGGCGCGTTCCGGATTTCCGGGATGACGATCAGTGATACCTACGCGAACCCGGTCCAGGGCTTCGACTACTTCGGGGGAACGGACACAGCTCTATGGTCATCGATTCTCGTCACGGGAGAAGCCGGTCAGTTTGTCACCGCGTCGGTGGATCACGTCACGATCAACGGGGGCCAGGGAATCAACCTGGGCTTCAACGACAATGACGAAATCGCCTTCGAGGGCCTCCTCCTTCCATCCGGTTGGACCGACCCATGGGGAGATGCGATTCCGCTCACCGGATCGTTCTCGGTCACAAGTAGCGTCTTCCACGATGTGTCGACGGGTCCCTTCTTCTCGAACCTTCTCGACTCCTCGGGAGTCGCCTGCTTCGACACCGTTACCACGAGCCCCAGCCTGGGCCCCTCGGTCGCGGCCATCCCCTTCGGCTTCTATGACCTCTCGGACAGCCAGTTGACGTTCTGCAATAACCTGGCCATCAACGTTCCCGGTGGAGCTGGAATTATCGGCCAACAGTCATTCTTCCACTCGAACCTTCTGCCGTCGACGGTGTACACTACCGGCAACGTTTTCCTGAACGTCAGCACGGGAATCTATGGGATGCCTGCCGACGGTCTCTACTACATCGACTGGGGCCCGATTGCTCTCGGAACCCCGGGTACGTTGACCGCTGTCATCACGGGCAACGTGATTCAGACGGATACTAGTAGCGGAGCGTTCGGTCTGCCTCCCGACACTATAGTGCCGGCGATTGCCGTCTATAATTTGGCGTCCGTCGTCGTGTCGCACAACTTGCTTCTCGGGGGCGGCGGGGTCGAGCTCGCCTACGAGCCGGGGACAGTGAGCTCGAACGTGATCACGGGTAACATCGTAGGCGTCCTGCTCTACACGACCGCCGGCGTTTTGGTTTCCGGCAACGTAGTCACCGGTAGTGAGACGTACGGCATCGCGCTCTTCTACGGATCCAGCGACAACACCGTCACCGGAAACCTCGTGAAGAACAGCGGCGAGTACGACCTCTTCTCCGACGGTACCGGGACGGGTAACACTTGGACCGGGAACGCTTGCAACACCTCGAGTCCCCCGGGACTCTGCTGAGGGTAGCCCCCGGAGGTGGCGACCGACGCTCGAGAGGCTGTCGAAGGGACAAGTTTCCCAGGGGCGGACCGGACCGGCCCGCCCCAACCTCTTTCCAAGGCTCCCAAGGAGGGCGTGCAACGGCTGCAAACCCCGCTCGATGCGAAAAGCGCGGCTCTAGGGATATCTAAATCGGGGGGGAACCTCCCGCACCGCAGACCTTCGAGCCAATGGACCCTTTCTCGCACTTCTTGCTTGGTTATCTCCTCGGCTTCGGTCTATGGGGGCCGAACGGCTTGCAGTACGTTGTCGCGGCGGCCGTCGCCGGCGGACTTCCTGATGCGGACGTCGCTCTCTTCCCCCTGGCTCGTCGATTCCCGTTATTGCGCCACCGCGGAATCTCCCATTCGATCCTAGGGGTCACCATCCTCGCAGGCGTGGGAACCATCGTTGTACCCTGGGCGCTCGGTCTGGCGTTCGGAACCGCGTTCGCCACCGGGGCACCGTGGGCATACTTCCTTTCTCTCGAAGTCGGGGGCTTATCCCACGTCCTGCTCGACGCGATGGACCACTGGTCCGTCCCGATCTTCGCTCCCTTCCTTGACCGCGAATATGGGTTCGACGCCGACCGCATTGCGAACTTTGGTGCAATGTCGTTCACGGTGGTGGCCTACGCCAGCATGCTGTACGAACGCGGCCGTGCCCCGCTCTGGATGTGGGAACTCACGGCGTGGATCCTCCTCGCGGCGGTCGTCGCCTTCTTTGCAATTCGCCTCGGGACGCGTTGGTGGGTTGAGGGTCCTCGGAAGCGGGGACACTACACCTCCGTAATCCCGCAGGTGAACCCGTTTGCTTTTCTCTTGTATACCGAGGAATCGATTGCGCCCGGTCTCCTGGAAATGCGTTTCGCCCGGTATGACCTGCTACGAGGTCGTCTGCACTCAGGCGGTTCTGTCCAAGGGCACGTGGACGACTCCGTCGAGCGCCATGTTCAAAGTGCCACCGATGCCATTGGCGCAAGCTACGCGGCCGCCCTCAAGAAAAGCTGGTTCCTGAACGAAACCAACCGATTCGCGAAGGCACGCCGGACCGAGAATGGCTTCGAGGTATTCTGGTACTCGCTCGAGCTCACCTTCTGGGGACGTGCCGCGGGAGTGCTCGCTAGCGTTGAGCCGCTCTCCGGGAACATCACTGTTCGGACCGCGTGGCGGAATCCCAATCGATTCGGACGGTAGGGCGATAACGGCTCTGAGAGTTCGCCGACATCCCTCGCGAACCTAGGTGTGCAGTGCCTCTTGCAACCGCCTGATTACGACTGTCCAGTCGCTCGAGGAGATGTGGAAAAGGTTTTGGTCCGCCCGTTGGCGGGCAGGGTCCCGAGACCGTCTGGTAAGAATGTCGAGTCTCAGTCCCGCTTCGGCCACTGGTAGAGGCCCACGACGTTTCCCTCGGTGTCCTTGAAGTAAGCGGTCCAGCCCATGTTTCCCGGGAGCTCTTGCTTCGGCTGGATGATCTGGCCGCCGTGCTTCTCGACCTTCTTCGCGGCGGCCGCAACATCGTCCACAACGATCGTCACGACAGGGTGCTCGAGGGGTCCCCCCCGCTTCCCAATCCCGCCCGAGATGTACCCTGGTTCCTTCGGCATTCCCTGTTCGTTGGTGTCGCCCGTCTGAACCATCGTGTAGTCCATCTCGGGCATGTGGGTCATCTTCCACCCGAAGGTCTCCGAGTAGAACCGGCGCGCTCGTTCGGTGTTGTCGGCAGGCATCTCAAAGTGGCCTACTTCGCCGCTCATGGCTCTCATCGAGCCTGACTCCGTCGATTCTTAAGGCCCGCCGAGGAGGTGGTGAAACGGGTCCGGTGGTCCGGGCCGAATCCCGGCGTCGGCTACTGTCCGGCTGTGCCGGTCAGACGTAGACACTGTCTGTGTAACAGTAGTAGCGTCCGTACTGAGCGAGGTA
>Ga0187780_10002893_pt1 | contig 12896 bp, 21 predicted proteins | sample 1015_Q2_SP10_20__FD_132429 | JGI IMG/M metagenome (GOLD analysis project Ga0187780, IMG submission 132429) | Tropical peat soil microbial communities from peatlands in Department of Meta, Colombia - 1015_Q2_SP10_20_MG | ecosystem: Environmental > Terrestrial > Soil > Wetlands > Peat | place...
CGACATCGAGAATAACGCCGACTTTGTCATCGACGGCGGTATGCTGCTCGTAAGCGGGCTCCAGCCGTCGGTTGCGAGCGTTCGTGGCCATCGTCGCATCGGGATCGGTCGTGCAGACCTTCTTGTACTTGCCGCTCTGCTGCCCTTTTTTCTCTCCCTCCGTTTGAACCACCCTCGTTGAAGTGGTCCGACTTGAAGTATGTCTTTTGGCATCAAGGAGGACCGAAATGCCGAGGAAGCGTTACAAGCCTGAAGAGATTGTCGCCAAGCTGAGACAGGTCGATGTACTGGTCTCGCAAGGGGCGAGCATGGTGGAGGCGATCCGCCAGATTGGGGTCAGCGAAGTGACGTTCTATCGCTGGCGGCAGGAGTTTGGTGGGCTGAAGATCGAGCAGGTGAAGCGGCTAAAGGAGCTTGAGCTTGAGAATAGCCGGCTGCGCAAAGCGGTGTCCGATCTGACACTGGACAAGCTGATCCTGACCGAGGCTGCCAAGGGAAACTTCTAAGCCCCGCGCGTCGGCGCGCCTGCATCGAGCATATCAGGGAGCAATTGCCTGTTTCCGAGCGCCGCGCCTGTGCGGCGCTTGGGCAGCACCGCTCGACGCAGCGCAAGGTGCCGCGGGGCCGTGACGATGCCGAACGACTGACGGCCGACGTGATCGAGTTGGCCCGCTGCTATGGCCGCTACGGCTATCGCAAGATTGCTGCCCTGCTGCGCCAGGCGGGCTGGTCGGTCAGCGACGGCCGGGTCGAACGGATCTGGAAACGCGAGGGGCTAAAGGTCCCGCGCAAACAGCCCAAACGCGGCCGTCTTTGGCTCACCGATGGGTCGTGTGTCCGGCTGCGGCCGGAATATCCCAACCATGTCTGGTCCTACGACTTTATCGAGGATCGCACCCACGAGGGACGCAGATTCCGCATGCTCAACGTCATCGACGAGTTCAGCCATGAATGTCTGGCGATCCGGGTCGCTCGCAAACTCAAGGCGATCGACGTGATCGATGTCTTGTCTGACCTGTTCATCCTGCGCGGCATCCCCGGCCATATCCGCTCCGACAATGGCCCAGAGTTCGTCGCCAAGGCCGTGCAGGACTGGATTGCCGCTGTCGGTGCAAAGACCGCTTACATCGAGCGCGGCAGCCCATGGGAGAACGGCCACATCGAAAGCTTCAATGCCCGTCTGCGCGACGAGCTGCTCAACGGCGAAATCTTCTACACGCTACGTGAAGCTCAGATCGTCATTGAGAGCTGGCGGCGTCACTACAATGCCGTTCGGCCGCACGCCTCTCTCGGTTACAGGCCGCCGGCACCTGAGGTCTTCGTGCCTGGCTTCGCCCCGTGGCCGGCTGCGCTACGTCGACCGGCTCCGCCGGCCACGCTGGCGCAACAGCCAGCACTAAACTAACATTCCACCCGGACCACTCAATGAAGGCCGATCAAAACGTCGCCAAGCTTACGTCGGCGATTTCCTCCTCACCAAGAAAGATTTCGTGGCTCTGTGAGGTCGGCGGTATATTCGCACTCGCTTCGCTGGTTGAGGCGCACGCGCCGCTTGCCATCGAGAGAGATACGCCCGCGAACCCCAAGGCAGGTAAGGATTTACCCCGACGCTTGCTTTTCGAAGAGCGCTTCGACATGGCACAATTCTCCCACCTACTTAGGCATAGTCCAATCGCTCATAAGGATACTCTTTTTCCGCATAGACACTACTAGCGCAAGTGACAAAAGAGTTAGGAATGCCGCAATCACGGCGAATTGCGGCAAACGTTGCGAAGCTCCCGGACTTTCCGGCGTTCGAGTCCATCAATGCAGGCAAAACGTACTACGGTGAGGTACCAATTCTGGGAACGCCCTACATAACAGGCTACGAACCGATCACAGATAGCTCAGGAGCCCAGATTGGCGTCTATTATGTAGGTTACAAGAAATAAAAGTAGCCTAACCGGTGCCCCCGGCTTGTTCGAGCTTCTGCCCGGCGCGCTGTCCTTCACGACGAAGGCAGCGCCGATGACCTCGACGGACCAAGGTATCGGGAAGCGACGACGAGCTACCGTCATCCGCTGGAATCTCCACCCTTATAGTGCTTTGCGTGTCGGTGGTGTGATCTGTGCCGATCCGCGTTTCCGCCCCAAGCCGCGAAGGATCAAATAGAACCATAGGACAGACATTAACCTGTCGAAGAGCCGACTTCCCAAAACGTAGCGATTGGAACGAGACGACACGGCAAACTACTCCAAACCCAGGCCACCGATTCATTCAGAATTTCAAGAATAACTGTTCTGTAAGTCTCACGCCACTAAAGCAAAATGATTTCCTCCTAGATCAGATTGTTAAGGTGAACGGCCAGATCGTTTCCGCTTTTCGAATATGCGCACAGTCAGTGTGGTCGGCACGCCACGCTAGACAAATCAACCCCAGGACGATGGAACAATTGAAATTATGCGGCTTGCTTCGAGGCCCTTCGCTGACGACGTTTGCGGCCGATGTTTGCGCACGCCATTTTGTCGGTTCCTGCGCAGCATTTTTATTGCAGAATTCGCAAGTGATGTTGGATCGGTTTCGCCAAGCTTCAGCAGCGCCATTAAACAACGTGCCAGTTGGGATTGCCTCTCCGAACCTTCCAATACTTCTAACATTGGGTCAAATTCGACAAAGGCCCACGCCTTCTCGAATGCCATGCTTAAAATTTCGGTTTCTGCGGAATCGAAAAAGTTTCCGCCCGAATCAAGAGGCGTCGTGATCTTAAAGGATGTCATGAAAGGTTCCCGTGCGTCTTTTGCCAGCACGGTAGCCCGTTTTTGTGGGATTGGCGAACGACTGAAATTGCAATGCAGTTACGACATTAGTTCATGAACCGCCGTTGCCGCTTATGTGAAAGTATTGTGGCGGTGCTGTGAACAATCTGGCCATCGATTTTTGGGTTTGGAATGATAGGAAGTCGAAAGTAGGAAAAGTTTATCGTGAACGCGGAGGTTGGTAGCGTTCAGCGTTTCTTCGTCAACACACTGGCCAGCAACCACTCTTTTCGAGACCGGCTCTTTGCAAGAATTTCTTCATCGGCTGGCATTCATCATTGCCGCCGTTAGGTTTTCATCACCCCTGTATCTGCTGGTTCGACTTCGCCAACACCACCGCATATATCGCAAAGGTGACGACCTGATCCACCGCATTCTTCACACTTAGCAAGTGTGATACCGACGATTGAAGTTTTGCCAGCACCATGACATGCAATACAGGAAATTGTTCTCTGGCCATGACATTTGGGACATAGAATTTTATTTGGCATTGCTTTCCTCCCACGCTAGCGTAGCAGCACTTGATCTTGTCTGGTTGGTGCTGCACGAAAAATGCTCGAAATTCGCTGATAGAAAAATGATCTGGATCAACCCGACCGCTGCCTACATTGAAGAAACACACATCTAAGACATCACCACAAACTGCCTTGCTGGGGCGATTAGACGACCATTATTGAAACCACGACTGCGATGCCAAGAAGCAAACTTACCCAGACCGCGACTGTGAGGCCAAAACCCACCAGTGGGAGAGCACCGAAGCAAGCACCGTTGTCCTCGACTGACCGGGGCGGCCGGAAGCGACGACCGGATACCTTCATCCGCTGGAGTTTCCATCCTTATGGTGTTTTGTGTGCCGATGGTGTGATCGCTGTCGAGCGTAAGCATAGGCATACGGAGCTTGCCATTGGTACCATTGGCTCAGAACATTATCAGAGCCGCATTGAGTCCGACACAACGTCGCTTCAGGATTGCAACCAACCCACCAGCAGCCACTTTGCCCTTGAGCGATTGCCGTCGTCGCGATCACCATGCCAGTTCCTAGTACCAGCAGTCCCGTCGTCAACTTGATCATTGTTGTGGTCCTCCTTGGCGGTTGCCAGCAGGCACTCGACAGCTCTCAAAAGCATTACGCGAAAATGCTTCAACGCCCAAGCAAAGCGATAAAGATTATCGCAGCACCGCCGCTACTAATTGCTCTGCTGGGATGTATTTGGGGTTCTTAGTTCCAGGCGTGGTGATGACTCCAATCGGCGCACTTTCCAGCCCTGCCTCTATGGCCATACGCATTCGGGCACAGAATGCCTCGTCCATGTCGAAGTGACTAGGTTTGCCGTGAGCTAGGCGTTCGATTTCCGTTACGCTTTCGATTTTGTCGTAGTCGCTCATTTCGGCATTCGGGGGCTTATCGATGATCAAGGGGGAGAGGAATTCCTCTGGCCCTCATATGGCAACGGTGTTTATTGAACATGAAGTCAGTCTTGCATCAAACAAATTGATTAAAAATCAACTCGCTAACGCAGGAAACGTTAATTCCTGAAAACCAAACATGACTGAACCCCGGCGTCATTCGACGGCGGTCGCGGTTTATCGTGATCCATTCGAAACTATCGATAGACTAAAACGGGAATGTTGCTGTGCGTCAGAACCTTTGTGGTCTCGCTGCCAAGCACCACGGCCGAGATGCCGTGCCGACCATGCGAAGCCATTGCTATCAGATCACAGCCGTTCTTGTTCGCCGCATCAATGATGGCACGGTAGGGGTGCTCATGCTCGACATGGATCACGGCACAGCTAACACCCGCTGCTGCGGCTGCGTCATTGACCTGTTTCAGGTATTTCGCCGCTTGCGCCGTAGTACGCTTTTTGTAGGAGTCGGCCGTATCTTCGATTGTCTCAGGATCGAGGGCAAACACGTGAAACGGAATCGTGACGGTGATGCCCGTTACTTTTGCACTCACTGCCTTTGCCAACGCGATGCCCTGCCGGATCGCTTTGTTCGACAATTCGGAGCCGTCGGTGGGGATAAGAATATGCTCGAACATCGCTTCGACCTCTTGTCGTGGTTAGGCCATGCGCTCATCGTTATCCTTAAGTCAGGACCGCTGGAATTCTTGCCCTTATGGTATTTTGCGTGTCGATGGTATCGCTGCTGAGCGTAGACGCTAGGTTGCCATTGGCTGTCAATTTGACGACCCCCGACAAACATTAAACCCGACACAATGGCGCTTCGAGGTTACAACCCACCCACCAGCACTCACCCTGCGCTTGAGCGGTTACCGTCATCGCGATTGCCATGATAACGCCCAACGTCAGCGATGCTGTCGTCAATCTGATCATTGTTAGTATTCCTTTTCACTGCGGCCTGGCACGCCATCCGCTCACGGGCCCACTAGCACCTACCAGTATCGCTCACGTCGCTTTTGATACGGCCCTGGCCACGGGTTCAAGGCGCAAAAGCCGCGATTACCAGCGACTATGTTCGGGCGGCATTCCTCAACCGTGCGATATTGGCAGTCCCAGTACACGTCTCCGCTGAGAGTTATTACTGCGCACCAGGGTGCATCTCCATATGCTCGGCTGGACGAAGTTCCGAACCACATCGCGGTCGCAAGGGCAGCGACACCAATTGTTAGTTTCGCAGGGGTCATGACGGTCCCTCCTCAGTACTTCCTCTCTCGCCATTAAATGGTGCTTTCAGCCAGCATGGAGGAGAGAGCTTTCCCGGCCCACTAGTGGCAGCGCCGATTATCAACCCTTGCGCAATAGTTCCGGCGATACGCATATATAGCAAGGGGTCATTAGTAGGCGACCATGAGGCTCTTGCTCTTCATCCTGGGAATTTGCGTCGGCATCGTCGGCATTGGAAATCGCGCTGAGGCCCAAAACTATCCGTGGTGCGCGTATTACGGTAAGTATGGCGGCACGAATTGTGGGTTCACCACATTTCAACAGTGTCTAGATACCGTGAGCGGGATTGGCGGGTTCTGTCAGTTGAATAACCTGTACCGACCCCCGCCTGGACCACATCAGCCGACCAGGGTCTACAGGCGCCATCATTATCCCTATTAACCCCCGTCGTTCTCGTTTTTTGATTCCGACAGACGCTACGTATCGGCAATAGGTCCGGCAGCTTCGCAAAGTTCGCCGCGATCCTCCGCGCTACTACAATGTCAATTTAATAAGGATACCATCGACCGCCGTAATATCTGCAATGCCGGTAAAACGCATTGTCGATCCAACATGCGTGGGGACTGTTCGGCGGCCCCCAAAACGGTCTTCCCCAGACTGCTCCGATTATTCCACCGACCACTGCACCGGGCGGCCCGGCAACCACAAGGCCAGTCCCGGCACCGAACGCCGCACCAACAGCATCTGCTCGCGAAACAGTCGGAGCAATAATCATTAGGAGAGCGGGTGCGGACGCCAATAAAGCCCTGCGCATGTCGTCCTCTGGGTGAACTTGGGTGCGAAAAATAATACTGGCTTTGTCCGCTGCGCGACAATGCAAAGGACCCGTCGATCCACCAAAATCAGTGGGTGTTGCAATAGCAACACACGGCGCAATGCGCCGCGCCTTATGGCGCGTAAGCACCACCGCATTCGCTGTACCGGATTCCGGGCAAAATCGGCCGTTCGGCCACGGTGAAATTGGTCACCACGTTGAGCTCAGCCCGACGTCAGCTCAACGCCACACGGTGGCAAATACAACGCTGCCGAATTCCGGACCGACGTCGGTCCGGAAACGGCCGTTGCCATTTCAGTGTCGACCTTTCTGAGCGCCAAGAAAGGGTCGCGGATTACTTACGCGGTGGTGATGGCTGGTCGACAGATCCGCCCGTGCTCGCGCCCTTAGCGCCCGCCCGTATCACTGTCACCTCGCCTGGATTGAGCACTCCGTCGATCATGGCCGCCGGGAGCAGCACCGTGATCTCACCGACGTGCTGGTCGGTAACGTCTTTCGAATTGGCTGGCGGTTTCAATTTCACTTTCGCACCTCATTCAACAACTGGCGCAGTTCATCGAGCAGCGGTTTGTCCGGCGACATCGACGATCGGTCGCGGTCGCGAATCACTTGCGCCGCCGCTTCCCGGCAAATGGCACCAGCGGAGTAGCCGCGACGCCGAACCGTGGCGCGCTGGCGTGGATGGCGTCGATGATGAAGCTTGGCGCCAAGTGGCCGTAGTGCTTCTCCACCATGCGGGTATCGACGTGGCCGAGGTTCTTGGCGACCACCATCAACGGCATGCCGTTCATGACCGCATGCGACGCCCAAGTATGCCGCAGGATGTGAAACGAGATCCGGGGCGTGATCTTGGCATGCTTGCAGGCTTCGCGCATCGGCCGTGCCTGCTCCGACTTCTGCCACCGTGAGCCGTCGGCATGCACGAACATGAGCTCGTTGCCGCCACGGCCAGCACAGTGTAGCCGGAAGAAGTCGGCACCCTCTGGCGTCAGGATCACGTGGCGTGATTTGCCGGACTTGGATTTGCTGATCGTGACAGTGCCTGCATCCGCATTGAAGTCGTTGACCACGAGCCGCGCCAGCTCGCTGTAACGGCAGCCGGTCTCCAGCGCCGCCTGCACCAGCGGCCGAAATTCTGGATCGCAGGCATTAATCAGCCGCTGTGCCTCGGCGATCTGCAGATACTGCAGCCGTGCCGTCTCGACGTTCTCGAACGGTTCAAGGGCATCGCCGTCCCAAGCGTCGCGGTTTTTGACCTTCTTGTCTTTGAAGGCGAGATTGAGCGCTGCCTTCAGCAACGTCAGCACACGGTTGGCAGTCGCTTGCCGCGCCCGAATCTCGTCATCGGTGCTTGGTGCTTTGCGATACCGTGGCTTGCCAGCCTTGGCACGGGTTTGTGCCGGTGCCGCAGCCATCGTTGCCAGCCAGCGCTGCAGGGTGTCGGACGTCAATTCCGCTACCACCAAGTTGCCGAGCTCCGGGAGGATGTGCACCCTGCCCCGGCTCATGGCATCATCAACGGCTTTGCCCTTATTGCGCTTGGCTTCGAGGTAGCGCTCCCACGCGTCCCGCACCGTCAGCGGGCCAAGCGGCGCCGTTTGTGGTGGCGCGACTTTGGCAGCGGCTTTCGCCTTGGCCTGCTCGAAATCTAGCACATGCACGCCGTCGGCGGCGACGGCGGCGTCGTCATCAGCGAGGCCAAGGGTCTCAATGCGGTACCGTTCATTGCCGATGTAGCGGCGCAGCACCCAGCGGCCTGCTGGATCGCCTTTCCAGCATTGATAGCCGAGATGCACCCGACCGGTGGTGAGGCTATGCCAGTGCGGTTGCCGGCCACGCTTGAGGTTCTTGCGGGCAGTGCGGCTATCAAGTTTGGCGTGTTTTACGGCGCCAGCCATGGTCCCCTCCGACCAAAGATCGACCAAAGATCGATGCCATTTGTGATGGTTCGTATTGGTTCGTGGTCGTTTAAATATGTTGATTAATCAGGGTCTTTTCAAGTGCCGTGGTTCGTAGTAGTTTTAATGACCTGCCCTTTCACGGCGGAAACACGGGTTCGATTCCCGTAGGGCGCGCCAGCAAAATCAAAGAGTTACGAACGAGCGCTCTATCGGTGTCCAACAGATGTCCAATAAGCGGTCGTCACGTTCTACAGTGACCACCAAACATGCGTGGACAATGGTCGGCCTCGCCATTTCTCTATTGGGTCTTTCGGCGGCAGTTGATCAGTTCTGGGGGCGTCCCTGGCCTACTGATCCAGAAATTCACCCACAAAACCCCGTGGGGGGATCGTCACTGGTTCTCCCCTTTACGATCCGAAACAAAAGCCTGTGGCCTATGAACAACGTCGCTATGACGTGCGGCGTCGATCTTGTCGCGTTTGCAGGCTCTAACGGGCAGTGGGGAGGAGCCGATAGCATCGCCTTCTACACCGGCACCGTCTCGATCCCTGCAAACTCGATGATTAATTATCCCTGCGACGCATCCAGCCTCGTTCAGCTTCGACAAGACGGCACGTTTAGCCTGCGTGATACTCTCTCGACGAGAGGCAAAAACACCCCCTTTCAATCACCACTGAAAATTCTGAAAATGTGCATATGGATTGGCGGCGATTACAAAATCGGCCCCAAATCCGATAGCTTCACGTCGATATTGTTTAAATGGCCAGCATCTCAAACCGATAAACAATGGATAGAAGGCCCGACGGCGGTTGATCAAGACCGCCCGAAACACATGCCAACCAACAATTTCGATGACTTGGAGTGCCGTGACGCGGTATCCGGACCTTACGTCTACATTAAAGGCTTCGGACAGCCGCTGCTCCTGCCAGACGTTCTGAAAAGGCCACTCAATTAATCGTTGGGGATACAGATGACGTTGCGGTATTGGTGACGTTTGGCGGCGTCACAGCGGGTTGGGTGCAGCCCGACATAGCTACGAATAAAATTAAAGGGATTATCTGTTGACCACGATGATAGCGCTCGGCCACTGAATTGCCCCCTCGCCGCTTCCCGCCGCCGTGGTCTGTCAACGACATCGGCGCTACGTTTGTCAGCGATTTGTCTGACAACCGCCGAGCACCTAATTGTGATGCGGTGTTGAGTGCGTGAGGAGTATCGAGTTGGCCCGCCGCGGAAGCTTCCGCAAGTTCAATGTGGCCTCGGTCTGGGGATCGGTACTGCAGCCTGAGCAGGCATCGTGTCTGCTGGAGGGGCGCTCTCGTTCTGCGGGGGTTCGGGGTGCCAACTCGGATTTATCGCGCAAAATCCGCCACCACCGTTAACGACGGCCGGCTGGCATTCCTCAGTGCTGTCATAGTCACAGTCCCAACCGATATCTTGGCTACGTTGAAGGCAAGAACATTCATCTTGAACATCGCTTTCCTGCCGAAAAAGCAGAACGGTTCCGGGCATTGGCGCGAGAACTGGTCGACGAGAACCCCGACGCCATAATCGCGGTGAATCCGCGCGGAGCAGCAGCGAAAAATTTGGAATTGACCCGTCTCAGCTGATGGGCAGAGGCGGTGACGGGACAAGCGTCAAAGGGCCGTCGCCAAGCAAAAACTGGATGAACAATGCGGCCGCCCAAAATGCCGGGTACTCCCAGCCGCCGCCCGGGTTGTTAAACGGCCAGCCGTTTTTGCCGTGCACCGTTACGATCGTTCCCAAGATCTCAGGGATTAGCAGGAGGGCGACATATCTTGGAACAACACCCAGAACCAGGCACGCTCCGCCGATCATTTCCACGGCAATGACCAGATACGCGAACCATCCGGGCATGCCGAGATCCTTAAACATCTTGACGGTGCCTGGAATCGTATACACGCGCACCTTCAGCAGCGCATGCGCGATGAACAGGACCCCGAGGCATAAGCGGAGCAAAAGCACCGCGTAAGGAGCTGTGGCAAGATCAATCATGGCTATTCTCCCATTGCTCTTTACAGCGTCGCCCTGATTCGCTGAGACAGCCCAACTGTCCCACTATAACTCCTGTTCGGATTCTGCGGATATCAAAGTGAAGGTGCGTGGAAAATCTACCGATCGGTCAGACGGAATGTTCGGCCAAAAACGACGCACTGATGGAGATATCAGTCGTAGAATGCGGGGAGCAGCTTGAGAGTGTCGGATTGCGCCTTGTCATGATTGATAAACAGCTTCGCCTTGTATGTCGCGATCATCCGCCTGATCCTGTCCATGGAGGCGATTGACGCGGCCTTATCCGTGTTCAAGGACGGCACCGTGTTTTTTTCAAAATTCTCTTTTAAATGAACCACGTCGCCGGACAAAATGATGAAGCCTGAATTATTCAGATGCACCAACAGCGATTGATGGCCCGGAGTGTGTCCCGGTGTGGAAACCAAGGTAACGCTGCCATCGCCAAATACGTCCGTGTCGCCGTCAAGCAGTTTGAGATTTTTTGGCGTACCCAAAAGCTTGCGTGCAAGAGCCTTCAGTTGATTGACGTTGTCGTTCGGGCCATCGGGAGAACTGATCCACGTATATTCGGCTCGCTGCATCAGAACCGTTGAATTGGGGAACAAATCAACATTGCCGATATGGTCGCCGTGAGTATGGGATATCGCAACATAGCGGATGTCGCCTGGCTTAAGTCCGATCGTGGCGAGTTGGTCAGTTATCGACTTATCCAGATGGTAGACGATCAATTTAGGCAGCGTTGACCAGCCTTTCGGGTCGTTCAACGTGGATTGGGGAACGCCCGTATCCCAGAGCAGCCATTCGTTTCCGTGCTGTATCAGCCAACACGTCGACGAGAACGCGATGCTCAGTCCAACGTTTTCGCCAGGGGTCCAGACCGACTCGTCGTTTGCGAGGGAGTGACCGCAATCCAGCCGGTAAAGCTTGTCGGCGAAGCCAGCTTTCGCCGGGTCCGGGAGAGAGTTAGCGGTTGCAGTCAGCGTGCCGCCTAGTGAGAGCAAAGCGGCGGCCAGAAACGACAAGGCTGCCGTTCTTGTATGCAACATCTCCGATCCTCCGATCAGAAACAGAAAGCCACCTTGCGCAGAAGGTTACGCCTCGCAGAGATGGCTGTCGATGAAATCGCCGATCACATGTCCGGTATCAAACATACCGACACGGCGCTGCATGAGATTTTTATCCATGCTGTCAACTTGATCCGGACCTGTCATCGTCCAAGAGCGATGCCCAATAAGCCTAGTGCCAGAACCCCTAGGAACGTAAGGAGACATTAGAGCGGCTTCAGGATATGATTCACGGTGTGCGTTGAGAAAGGTGCTCAAACTCGTGGAGCATCGCTATGAAACTACCCCGCCGCAAGCTTCTGCATCTGGCAGCGAGCGCCGCCGTGCTCTCGGCAGCGTCACGCATCGCATTGGCTTTCGATTATCCGACACGGCCGGTGCGCTTGATCGTCGGCTTCTTTGCTGGCGGCCTCACTGACATCCTGGCGCGCTTGCTAAGTCCGTGGCTCTCTGAACGGTTCGGGCAGCAATTCATCGTCGAAGATCAACCCGGCGCCGGCACCAACCTCGCTGCCGAGGCGGTCGTGCGGGCGCCTCCTGACGGTTATACGCTTCTTATGGCCACGTCGACGAACGCCATTAATGCTACGCTCTACGATAATCTCAAATTCAATTTCATTCGCGACACTGCGCCGGTTGCGAGTATCGCTCGTACGCCGCTTGTCATGGTGGTCAATCCATCGTTTCCGGCCAAGACTGTCCCTGAGTTCATCACTTATGCCAAGGCCAATCCCGGCAAGATCAATATGGCGACATCAGGCATTGGCAGTTCGGTCCATCTCGCTGGGGAATTGTTCATGACGATGACCGGAGTCGAATTGGTCCCGGTGCATTATCGCACCAGTTACGTGCCCGATATCCTCGCCGGACAGGTGCAGGTGGTGTTCAGTCCCATACCCACGACGATTCAGCAGGTCAGGGCGGGCAAATTGCGCGCCCTGGCAGTGACCAGTGAGACGCGTTCGCAGGCGTTGCCAGAGGTTCCGACTATCGGCGAGTTTGTACCGGGCTATGAGGCAAGCGTGTGGAATGGGCTAGTCGCGCCGAAGCACACGCCCGCCGAGATCATCGAGAAGCTTTACAAAGAGATGGATGCGGCCCTCACTGATCCCCAAATAATGGCGCGATTCGCCGAGGTCGGCAGCGTTCCAAAATCGATGACGCCTGCCGACTTCGGCAAATTCATTTTTGAAGACACTGAGAAGTGGGGAAAGATAATCCAGGCGGCCAACATTAGAGTGGATTGATTCGTTTTGGATCGCATCGTGGATGTCCGCTTTACCCCCGAAAGCGGACATTAGGTGAGTGCTCTTGGATGTCCGCTTTGTGCCAAAACCGGACTCATGCAGTGCAACAAAAATCAATCTATTCGATCACCTCGTCGGCTCGGTCCAACATCTAGCGGGCACGGTGATGCCGAACGTCTGTCCAAGAAACGACGTTGATGAATCAGCCTCCAAGGTCACGTCGAACCTCGTTGAGGAACCGCCAGTCGGCGCCATCCGCGATGATTTTTGCAGGGCTCGATTTCAGCATCCCAGCTTCGCGCAGACGAAGCGCGTAGAAACGGATTGTGTCTTCGGGATCGTAGTCACGCCAGTGGTTGTACGGCACGTCCGCAAGAGTCTGAACCGCATAG
>Ga0187780_10002894_pt1 | contig 12895 bp, 13 predicted proteins | sample 1015_Q2_SP10_20__FD_132429 | JGI IMG/M metagenome (GOLD analysis project Ga0187780, IMG submission 132429) | Tropical peat soil microbial communities from peatlands in Department of Meta, Colombia - 1015_Q2_SP10_20_MG | ecosystem: Environmental > Terrestrial > Soil > Wetlands > Peat | place...
CAGCGGCTGCCAGCAGATGCTGGGCAAGCTTTGCAAACCCACCAGCAGGCCGCCCATGGTTTCTTCTAAGAACTTGCTGCTGGCTACGCCCAGGCCGAGGATCATTCCCAAGACCACCGCCAAGCCGTAGCCCATCAGCATGCGCCTCATCGTGGTTGCGATGGCAATCCAGTAACTGTGATCGTCAAACCCAGCGTAGAGTGCCTCGGCCACACTGCGTGGTGGTGGGAAAACATACGGTGGCCAGATCTTCAACCGGGCCAATACCGCCCAAATCGCCAGCAGCACGGCGTAGAAGACGGCGTGTTGAGCGAACCGTTTCATGGCAATCCTAAACTTCGATTTTCCCGAGCTGAGCTAGGCAAGCCTTCCCCCAGGCACGGCAACGGGGACGAGCGAGAGCAGGTCGGCTTCATTGCTGGTCGGCAGCCTTGCATTTGGGCGAGATGGTATGCACGTCCGATTCAACGTCTGCGACCTGGAACGCCACCCCATCGGCTCCGTGCACAGTATCGCTGGGATTGCTGCCCGCCTTCTGTGACTTTATGCCTGTCTTGACCGTCCCTGGCAGCACTCGCCCTTTCACTTCGACTTGGTGGTGGAGTTGATTGTCGAGTTTGTTACCGACTCCTTTGAGCACGTACACCAGGGTTGTCTGGTCCTCGACCAACAGGTAATTACCCCGCAATCGACTAAGGCAACCACGAACTGTCGTAACGCCCTGCGAGGGCGCAGGCCCTCCCGACTGAGGGGGTGATTGCTGAGCAACGGCCTCGAGTGGCACGAGCAAAAGTACGACCACGGCAAGCGTATGGCTAAAGTTATTCATAAAAATCTCCTCCTGGAACCTTCATTCGACGCAGCCAATGGCCTGCGCCGCCCTACCTCGTCAGTGTACTCGGCCTTCAGGGACTTATTGGTCTCCTCCCGCAGTTCGTCAAGGATTTCCCGCGCCCCAACAGCTACGCTAATGTCTTCCAAGTGACGGGGTCGGGACAATTCCACGGGAAACTCTCTCTTGATGCGCCCCGGACGGAAGGTGAAAAGGACCACCCGATCTCCCAACCGTACCGCCTCACGCACATTGTGGGTGACGAAAATGATGGTGCGCCCCGTCTCCGCCCAAATGCGTTCCAATTCGTCGTGCAGCAGATCCCGAGTTTGCGCGTCCAGCGCGGCGAAGGGTTCATCCATCAACAAGACGTCGGGCTCGGAGGCCAGCGCCCGGGCCAAGGCTACGCGCTGCCGCATGCCCCCCGAAAGCTGATGGGTATAGCTGTGTTCGAATGGTGCGAGGTGTACCAAACGCAGATAGTGACCAACTCTCTCTCGCCGCTCCGACTTTCCGACACCCTTCATCTTCATGCCAAATTCGACATTCTGCCCCACCGTAAGCCAGGGGAAGAGGCCGAGCTCTTGAAAAATCAGAATCCGGTCCGTTCCCGGCCCTTTCACCGGCTGACCGTCGATTTCGACGCTGCCGGTTGAGGGCGGATGCAGTCCCGCGATGAGATGCAGCAGCGTGGACTTCCCGCATCCCGACGGGCCCACCACGCAGAGGAATTCGCCCGAGCTCACGTTCAGGTCGATGTGATCGAGCGCCACGAGCTGGGTGCCGTCGTTGGTCCTGTAGCTCAAAGAGATCGCTTGCAAGGCCACCTTGGGAACCCCGCTCCGATGGCGGGGGCGGAGCCGCACCGGTGCGGGATCGGTCACGGGTTTCGACGGGTTGCGGCTGACATAGGCTGGATTTCTGTGATCGCCCCCGTACGATGGAAGGGCTGAATTCGGTGTCACTGGATCACCTGCTTTCCCTTTTCCGCCAAGACCTGGTTCAGAATCGAAAGATCGTAGAGCGCGGAGAGATCCGGCATCTGTTTCCCCAGGAACCCAGCTTCAAAAGCCGACCGAGCCGCGCTCAGCAGCGAGCTGCGGAGGGGATCGTAGGTGATTCGCAGTCGTCCGAATGCCTCGTCCAGTACACTCGGCGGCAGCGCCTTGCCGGTTTCTTTCTGCAGTTGCTGGTTCAGGATCTTCTTAGCTTCTGGCTGATGGCCATTGATCCAGTCCGTCAACTCGACGTGCGCTGCGATCCACTGCTTCACCAGGTCCGGATGGTCATGCAAGAATTTCGTGCTGACGATGAGATGGGAGATCACGAATTCTCCCTGCGGCCAGAGGTCGCGTTCGTCAAGGAACAAAGAAGCATTCCCTTCATGGATCAGGCGACTCGCCCAAGGTTCCGGGGCCCAGGACGCATCCAGTTGCTTTTGGAGGAAAAGGGTCAGCTGATCGGGGTTCGGCAACGGTATCACTTGTACATCGCCGCCTTTATCGGTTGGCTTCATACCGTGCGCCTTGAGCCAGGCGCGCAGCGCCACATCCTGCGTGTTGCCCAACTGGGGCGAGGCTACCTTCTTGCCGTGAAAATCTTCCGGCTTGTGAATCCCTGAATCGTTGCGCACCACCAAGGCCACGCCTCCGCTGCCCGCCCCGGCCACTACCCGAAGCGCTTCCCCCTGGGAATGCACGTAGCCGCTGATGGTGGGATTGGGGCCGATGTAGGTCATGTCCAGGGCTCCCGCATACAAAGCTTCGATGGCCGAAGGCCCCGCGTTAAAGCTCGTCCACTGGATTCGCGCCGCCGAACCCAAAGCTCTTTCGAAGGATCCATTCGCTTTGCCCACCATGGCCTGCGCGTGGGTGATATTGGGGAACGCCCCCACCCGGATCTCGGTCTGCCCCTGCGACGGAATCGAGACCAGAAGCACAACGAAGCACAACCCCAGAATGTACCGTTTCATCATCCCTGCCCTGATTCGGGTCTTCACCAACGCCGCGGGAAAATCCCAGTCTGTTTTGCTCTTCCACTTTGCGAAAGTAAAATTTCCGCGGATCGCAATTGTCGCATAAAGTTGATTAATTTAATAGACTTTCTTGACAAGCCGAGCAATCGCCCTGCCAGTCAGCCGGTTTTTAGCCGATCCTTATTTTCAGCAGGCTAGACGAAGTTCTTGGCGAACGATGCCGACCAGATGTGCAAATCGTTGCGAATCTTCAAGCACACCTGCCCCAATCGAGGCTCTTCTCGCTGTTCCCCGCCCTGAGGAGCGAGCCAGGGGAACGGAACTCCTGCAGCCCAAGCAGGCGCATCCCGTCCCTAGCAGTTGACAAGGGGGGTGGGGGAGCAGGATGATGGCTAACTGCGTGGCGGACAGTAAGATGGCCTGACCTTTGGTCTCGTTAGATCACGGTACCAACCGCTATGCCATTTCTCCCTGACTTTAGCCTTGCAGATCGAAAGGTGGGATCCATGTTGATGACACGCTTTGCACGGATATTGACTGCGTGGGCAGCAGGAATCTGTCTGTTGTATACCTTGTCCGCGGCTGTCACCTTCGCCCAGTCCCAAGATGCCCAGACCGGAACATCTGCGGATCAGGGTACGACGTCTAGCAAGAGCACGAAAAAGAAGAAGAAGTCGACTTCGGACGACACCACGAGCTCCAGTTCCACCAGCGACTCCAGCTCGTCGAAGAGCAGTACGAAAGCGAAGAAGTCGGATTCGGCTACCTCTGACAGCTCTGCCAGTTCAGAATCCACCAGCAAAAGCTCGACCAAGAGCAAGAAGAGCAAGAAATCGGACACCAGCGCCGAGACTTCGAGCGAGCCATCCAGCACCAGCACAGCCGGAGCCAAGAGCAGCAGCAAGAAGAGCAGCAAATCGGACACCGGCGGGGCGAGCTCCGCCGAGACTTCGAGCGAGCCGTCCAGCGCTAGCACAACCGGAGCCAAGAGCAGCCGGAAAAAGAGCGCGGAAAAGTCGAGCGCCACGGATGCAGGAACCGCTGAGGCCGACAGCTCAAAAACTGCCGCAAGCAGTTCCAGCAAATCGTCGGGAGGGAACAGCAAAGCTTCGCCTGCGATGTCGAATACTGCCCCGGCCGCCAGCGCGCCCGCGGCTCCGGCCACCTCCGCTCCCAGTTCGACTTCAGCCGGTTCGACGAAGAAGACATCCACCAGTACGCCGGCAGCGACAGTTTCCGATTCGCAAATTGCTGCCGCGAAATCAAGCGGCATGGTCTGGGTGAACACCGACAGCGGTGTCTATCACAAGGGTGGCCGCTGGTATGGGAAAACCAAGAGCGGCAAGTTCATGACCGAGGCCGACGCCAAAGCCGCGGGCTATAGAGTGGCACAAAATGAGTAAACCCAATTCTGCGGAGGAGAAAACCGATGGTTAAGCGACTGATGGTCCACGCTTTAGTGCTGTTCTGTATTCTGGGTCTTGCTAGTGGTGGGGCAGGCGCGCAGAGCGCGTCTCAGTCCAGCAAGACCAGCAGCAGTTCCGCGGCAAACCTGGTTGACATCAACACCGCGACCAAGGAGCAACTCGACGCCCTCCCGGGCATCGGTGCGGCGTATTCTCAGAAAATCATCGACGGCCGACCTTATGCCAAGAAGACGGACCTGGTGAACAAGAAGATTATTCCTCAATCCACCTACAACAAGATCAAGGACATGATTATCGCTAAACAAAAATAGCGAATGAACGGAGATGCCTGGATCGAAAGGCTCGAGTGCGGAGGCCCGGTCGGTCCAAGTGCATCAACCCTCGACCGAGAACTCGAAGGAGGAAGCAATGAGCCTCATGGACGACGTGAAGAACAAGGCAATGGCTACGATTGCTGGCGGTGGCTCCGATCCCATGGTCGCCGGTGTTCTGGAGCTGATTCAGAGCCACCCTGGGGGACTCAGCGGGCTGGTGCAAACTTTCCACGACAAAGGCCTGGGAGAGTTGATCAGTTCCTGGACGGGCACGGGATCCAACCTGCCCATTTCCGCCGATCAAATCCATCAGGTGCTGGGCTCAGGGACCGTACAGGCGCTGGCGGCAAAGGCCGGGATTCCGGTTGACGCGGCTGGTTCGAGCCTTGCGCAGATTCTACCGAGCCTGATTGACAAGCTGACGCCGAACGGTGAAGTTCCATTACAGTCGAACGTGCTTCAGATGGGGTTAAACCTGTTGAAGTCGTTGGGAAAGACTGGTACGGACGCATGATCCGCTGGTAGCGGCTGCAACCAGTGTCGCTAGTTCTGTCCCCGAAAGGCGATTCGCGGTCTCCGTCTCCAGTCGGCTCCGATACCCTGCGCGGCTTGTCGAACGGAGTTACCAATGCCAATCGAGTTCCCGAAACGTTAGTCGCCGTCCCGGCCGAACTCGCCGCTTCGGAATGCTCCGGTGTCCGCGTAGTGGCGTGTTTTGTTAGCGACAACTGACACACTTTTTACCGCTTACGGCAGTCCGTGCCAGCCCCCGGCTCCCGTTACGGCTCGACTTTCGTGCTATCTGTCTCCGTGATCAACGATTGGCTGGTGTCCAGTTCGTGTCTCTGGGCTTTCCAATGCTTGGGGCACAACTTACGCAGTCTCAAGGTTGACAGGGGTCGCAGCGGCCCTTAGCATGCCCTCTCATGCGAACCGCGAGATGCTTAGCGAGGATTAAACCATGAGCCTTCGCGACTTCTTATCCAAGCAATTCATTGATGTCATCGAGTGGGTCGAGCCGGGAGAAGGCATCCTGGCCTATCGCTACCCGATGCAAGATCGGGAGATCCAGAACGGCGGGAAGTTGACGGTGCGAGACTCGCAAATGGCGGTCTTCGTCAACGAAGGCAAAGTCGCGGACGTCTTCGGACCCGGCCTTTTCACGCTCAATACCCAAACCTTGCCGATACTCACCTACCTTCGGAATTGGGACAAAGCATTCAAATCTCCCTTTAAATCCGACGTTTATTTTTTTTCGACTCGGCTACAGACCAACCAGCACTGGGGAACGCCGAACCCCATCACCCTACGCGACAAGGAGTTTGGCGTCGTCCGTCTCAGGGCCTTCGGGATTTACACCTACCATATTGGCGATCCCAAGGTTTTCTATTCTAAGGTCAGCGGTACTCGCGATGTCTATGCTGTCCCCGACCTGGAAGGACAGCTCCGAAACACGATCGTGGGGCGGATCACCGACACGTTTGCCAATAGCCAGCTGCCCTTTCTGGACATGGCTGCCAACCAGGTCACGCTCGGGGAGAAGATCGCTGCGCAGCTAAAGCCCAGTTTCGCGGAACTCGGACTGTCTCTCGACGGATTTGTCGTCGAAAATCTCTCCCTTCCCGACGAGCTTCAGAAGATTCTTGATCAACGCATCGGCATGGGCATGGTAGGAGACATGGGCCGTTACACGCAGTACCAAGTGGCTCAATCAATTCCAACGGCCGCGGCTAACGAGGGCGGTGGGGCCGGTGTGGGCGCCGGGCTCGGAGCCGGTGTGGCGATGGGCCAGGCCATGATGGACGCGTTAAAGAAAGCGGGCTCCACCAGCGGTGAACCTGGAGGGGCGGCTTCAACGGGCACATCGGCAGTATCTGCTGAAACCAAGTTTTGCTTGAATTGCGGCAAGCCGATTGCCAGAGTCAGCAAATTCTGCCCGGAATGCGGCCACGCGCAGCCGTAAGAGCCCTTCCCACTATGAATGGCGTTGAATGGATCGTTGAAGCTCACGGGTGTGATGCGGAGTCGTTACGCAGTCTCGACCTGCTTCGCGTTCTCTTCGATACCGTAATCTCCGAACTAAGACTCCGGCCCTTGGCCGAAACCTTGTGGCATCAATTCCCCGGAAGCGGCGGAATCACGGGATTGTGTCTGCTTTCAGAATCTCACCTGGCTTGTCATACCTTTCCCGAGTTCGGCTCCCTCTGCTTGAATCTCTTCTGCTGTGTACCTCGCCAGCCTTGGAATTTTGAAAAAAACCTCGTCGTTATGTTCTCCGCAGACTCGGTTCAGGTTCGCACGCTGAGGCGAAACTACACTGCCGTCGGATCAACAACTGTGACGAGGAGCTGTGCTCGATGACTCAACCCACCGCGAATTGTCCGAATTGCGGGGCAAAGATCACTTTCCGTTGGTCCGCCAGTGTCCAGACAGTGTGCGAATATTGCAAATCGATTTTGGTTCGCACCGACCTAGATCTCAAGAAGGTCGGCCAAGTAGCCGACCTGCCGCCGAACAGTTCCCCCATTCAGCTTCGAACCGAAGGCGTATATGGTCCGCACACGTTTGTCGCCGGCGGCCGAATCATCTACGAGTACGACCAGGGCAATTGGAACGAGTGGCATCTGATGATGAACAACGGGACCAGTGGTTGGCTGTCGGATGCCCAAGACGAATATGTCGTCACGTTTGCTGCACCGGGACGCACGCTACCGAAACAGTGCCGAGTCGGCCAGCAGTATACCTGGGACAAAGAGACCTACATGGTGGCGACGATCACGAAGGCCCACTATCGCGGTGTCGAGGGAGAGTTGCCATTTCAGTATTGGAACAAAATTGATGTCGTTTTCGTTGATCTGATGTCAGAGGCGGGCAAGTTTGCCACAATCGATTACGGGGACGAGGATCCAGTGCTGTACTTAGGGGAGTCGGTTCCGTTTGACAGTCTCAAGCTCAAGAACCTGCGCGCCTTCGAGGGATGGTCATGAGCGACCAAGGCCCGGTTCCGGCGGGCACGCCGCAGGTGAAATCGCTCAACTGCCCCAACTGCGGTGCAGGGTTGACGCTAAGGACGTTCGGGCAAGCTGTGACCGTGGTGTGTGGGGGGTGCCACTCCATTCTCGATGCGCAGGACCCACGCCTGAGAATCTTGCAGACATTCCAAGCGGCTACACGCGAGGACCCACCCCGTATCCCCCTGGGGACGCGCGGAACCATCCGTGGAACCAAATATGAGGCAATCGGATTTCAACGTCGTTCGATCCGCGTGGACGGCGTCAGTTACAGCTGGCATGAATATGTGCTTTTCAATCCCTACCAAGGGTTCCGATATCTGACCGAGTACAACGGACATTGGAACGACACCAGCACCCTGCGATCGCTCCCGACCCTCAGTCGGGGCGGAAACACCCTTACTTATCTGGGGGAGACCTACCAGCACTTCCAGACGGCAAACGCGGCCACCAACTTTGTTTTAGGGGAGTTCCCCTGGCAGGTCCGGGTGGGAGAATCGGCGGAGGTTTCCGACTACGTTTCACCGCCGCGTGTAATTTCCCGCGAAACGACGGGAAAAGAGGTCACCTGGTCGATGGGAGAATATATTTCCGGGCGCGATCTGTGGAAGGCCTTCCAGCTGCCAGGCGAGCCTCCCGCACCCAGGGGTGTTTTCGAAAACCAGCCGTCTCCCCTGAGCGCCAATGTACGCACGACCTGGGAGATGGTCGCTGTATTGTTGACTTTGCTGGTCGCACTTGCGGTACTTGTCTACGCAACGGCCCGTGACGAACCCGTCTTCGAGGATTCCTACAGCTACAACACCAACGGCGCGGGCGACGCCTCTTTCGTGACGGATATGTTCGAGTTGAAAGGGCATACCTCCAACGTTGTGCTGACCACCAGGGCCAATGTGAATAACAACTGGATTTATTTGAATTATGCGCTGATCAACCAGGATACCGGTCACGCCTACGATTTTGGACGCGAGGTCAGTTACTACCACGGCTACGATGCCGACGGCTCGTGGTCCGAAGGTGGCCAGAAAGACAGCGTCACGGTTCCCGCCGTGGAACCAGGACACTACTACTTACGAATCGAGCCGGAAAGCGATCCTCGCCATGGCAGCATTGACTACACGGTCGCGCTGCGACGAGACGTGCCCCAGGTCGGCTTCTTCTGGCTGGGCGGTCTTCTCTTGTTGATTCCTGCCCTCCTGATTACTTGGAGATCCATGAATTTCGAGCATTTGCGCTGGGCGGAAAGCGATTACGGCGGCGCACCCGAGGGCTCCCTCCTCAGCACGGTAGAAAATGCGGTGACTTCCGTTAAGGATTCCATCGCCAGAGAGGACGAATGAGCCGAATTGTTCTCCTGATCTATGGGATGGCGGTTCTCACCGCGGTCTCCTTCGCGGAATATCGCGGCTGGAGCCTTACCCGTGTCAACGAAGTTCCGAACGTCCCGAAATCCGTGCGCGACAGTCCCGGTTCGTACCGATCCGTCTACGGCTATTATCACCACTACACAGGAGGCAAGTAATGGGCAACCAGCTGATCAACGTGGTAAACGCAGTTGTCTACGCAGCGATTGGCATTGTGATCTTTGCCGGCGCCTTCCTCGTCATTGATAAAGTCACTCCTTATAACCTCTGGAAAGAAATTGTCCAGGAACACAACACTGCGCTCGCTATTCTGCTGGGGGCGATGTCGTTGGGCATTTGTGTCATTATTGCGTCAGCGGTTCACTGACATTGGGCATCCTGCTTTTCATCACGGTGTTGCTGATCGCCGCTTGTGGGCTGATTTATGAGCTCATTGCGGGCACCCTGGCCAGCTATCTTCTCGGCGACAGCGTCTTGCAATTCTCGACGATTATCGGCTGTTACCTGTTTGCCATGGGCATCGGAAGCGCACTGTCGCGCTTTCTTGACCGAGGCCTAGCCTATCGCTTTGTTTGGATTGAATTGCTGCTCGGGGTCGTTGGCGGCTTTTCTTCCGCCCTGCTGTTCCTGGCCTTCGCTTATACGCAGGGCTTTCAGTTGCTGATGTATGCCCTGGTCATCGTCATCGGCCTCCTGGTCGGTCTCGAAATACCCTTATTAATGCGGATCGTTCGGGGACGCTATCACTTCCGGGATGTTGTTGCCCACGTCCTTACTTTCGATTATCTGGGAGCACTCGGCGCATCTCTGCTTTTTCCTATTCTCCTCGTTCCCTATTTCGGACTGGTGCGTTCCGCCATGCTCTTTGGAATCATCAATGTGGCCGTTGCCCTGTGGGGCACCTTTCTGTTTGCGAACCAAATCGCGAAAGCCTCGACACTACGAGTTGTCTGCTTGGTCGTGCTCGTGGGACTCGGTGTTGGCCTGGCCGAGGCCAAGCACATTACCATGGCGGCAGAGGACAATATCTACGCCGACGAAATTATTCTTGCTCGCGACACACGGTATCAACATATTGTGCTCACCCGATTTAAGGACGACATTCGTCTGTTTCTGAACAGCCATTTGCAGTTCAGTTCGCGCGACGAATACCGCTACCATGAGGCGCTGGTTCATCCCGGTCTCTCGGCAATCCCGGCGCCACGTCGCGTGCTGGTGCTGGGCGGAGGAGACGGGCTTGCCGTCCGTGAAATCTTGAAATACCCACAAGTCGAAACCGTGACCCTGGTCGACCTCGACCCCGAGATGACGCGACTGTTCTCAAGCTATCCCATGCTCACCGCACTGAATCAAAAGTCGTTTTCCTCTCCCAAGGTTCACATTGTCAATGCCGACGCTTTTCCTTGGGTCGACGCTAACCGCGAGAGCTTTGACTTCATCGCCATCGATTTTCCCGATCCCACCAACTATTCGCTCGGCAAGCTCTATACCACCACCTTTTATAAAGCCGCAGCCCGTCATTTGAGTGCACAGGGGCTCATGGTGGTGCAAAGCACGTCGCCGATGTTCGCGCGCGACTCGTACTGGTGCATAGCGGAAACCATTAAGCAGGCCGGACTTCGAATCTTTCCCTATCATGTCTACGTGCCCTCTTTCGGGGAGTGGGGATTCGTGATTGCAGGTTATCGTGACTACCAGCAACCTACTTCCCTGCCCTCTGGACTTCGATTTATGGACGTCACAGGCTTGTCTGCCCTGTTTCAGTTTCCTCCCGATATGGCCCCGCTGCCCATGCCTCCGAATCGCCTGAACGATCAACTACTGGTGCGGTTGTATGACCGAGACTGGAAGGACATCAGCCATTGAGCGTTTCTCGACGAGAGTTCCTAGGCTCAGCCTGCGCTGCCCTTGTCGGACTCTCGATCAAAGGCGATAGGCCAATCGCCGGCTCATTTATAAACGAGTCTTTTCAACAAGGTCACCGCATTCGGGATCGCGCCAGCTTTGCTGCTCCAAAACACATTGTAAAAACTCCGGTTGTCATCGTCGGCGGTGGAATCGCTGGACTCAGCGCCGCGTGGCGTTTCGAAAAGAAAGGATTCAGCGATTTCTTGCTTCTAGAAATGAATGACCAGGCGGGTGGCAATTCGCGGTGGGGCGAAAATGAAATTACCGCCTATCCTTGGGCGGCGCATTATGTTCCTGTGCCCGGCCCCAAAGCCGTTCTGGTTCGCGAGTTGTTCGAGGACCTGCGCGTGCTGAGCAACGGCGAATGGGAAGAGCGCTATCTTTGTTTTGCACCGCAAGAGCGATTGTTTCTTTACGGTCGATGGCAGGAGGGCATAGAGCCTGCAATAGGACTGAACGAAAAGGACCGAGATCAGTTCCGTCGGCTGGAAGAACTAATCCATCGATTCCGTGCAACCGGTAACTTTACCGTGCCCATGGAAATCGGCTTTTCGGAAAGCAATGCGGATCTCGACCGAATTTCTTTCTCCGACTGGCTTCGCGCTCAGGGCATGGACTCCCGGGTTCTTAACTGGTACATGAACTACTGTTGCCGCGATGATTACGGCGCTACCACGGATCACACTTCAGCCTGGGCCGGTATTCAATACTTCGCGTCGAGGGAACCAGAAGAAAAAGGTCCACTTACCTGGCCCGAGGGAAACGGATGGATCGTACGCCGGCTGCTGGAGCGCGTAGGCGGATTTTGCCGTACCGGCCAGATGGTACACAGGATTTCGCAACAAGGGAGAACGATCCGTGTCTTTGCCGGCGATACGGAATACCAAGCGGAGTTTGTGGTCTTTGCCGCGCCTACGTTCTTAGCGCCCTACCTCATCGAAGGTATGGGTGGGTTACGAGACTTCGAGTACTCGCCCTGGCTAACCGCGAACCTTACGCTGGAACGCCTTCCGGCGGCCTACGGCGGCGATCCGACGTGGGACAGTGTAGTCCTGGAATCCCCGACACTTGGCTACGTGGATGCGACCCACCAGAGTCTGCGCACGCACGTCGACCGCACGGTGTGGACCTTCTATTGGGCGCTCGCGGAGGGGTCCGCTTCCGACAACCGCCAACTCCTGCTGAATAACGATTGGAATTACTGGAAGGAAGCGATTCTGCGGGACCTCGGACGCGTGCATGCGGATATTCGCAGTTGCGTCTCTCGCATCGATATTATGCGCATGGGCCATGCCATGGCTCGTCCCAAAGTTGGGGCGGTTTTCTCTGCGGAACGTCGCCGGCTGAAGGAGTCCCATGGTCGCGTGCTGTTCGCAAATTCGGACCTCAGCGGCTTCTCGATATTTGAAGAAGCTCAGTATCGAGGTGTTACTGCCGCCGAAACTGTATTAAAGAGTCTCGGTGGAGATTCGCCGAAGGTACGAAATCGGTGATCCGTGAATGCTATGGATGATCAGCGGTGCTGAACCGTTCTCTTCCATTATAGTAAGAGACGTTTTGTATTCGGAGGCCACCATCATGCTAGACCGCCGCACCTTTCTATGGACTGTCACCGCGACCACGCTCCTGGCTCGCCGTTTCGGCTGGGCTGCCGCCGAGCACAAGATCGAAAAGATCGGTCTACAACTCTATACCGTGCGTGACGCCATGCAGCGGGATTTCGAAGGTACGCTAGCCCAGGTCGCCGCCATCGGCTACCAGGAGGTTGAGTTCGCCGGGTACTTCGACCGCTCGCCCAAAGACATCCGTTCCTTGCTGGATCGCAACGGTCTCATTTCACCCTCCACCCATGTCGACTACGAGGTCCTTGGCGAGAAGTGGCCAAAAGAAATCGAAACCTCCAAGGTCATCGGCCAAAGCTACATCATCTGCCCCTGGATCCCCGAGGAAGTTCGCAACCAGCCCGATGGATGGAAGCGTGCGGCGGAAACCTTCAACCGGGCCGGAGAAGTTAGCCGGAAAGCCGGCATTCAGTTCGGCTATCACAACCACTGGTTTGAGTTC
>Ga0187780_10002895_pt1 | contig 12895 bp, 8 predicted proteins | sample 1015_Q2_SP10_20__FD_132429 | JGI IMG/M metagenome (GOLD analysis project Ga0187780, IMG submission 132429) | Tropical peat soil microbial communities from peatlands in Department of Meta, Colombia - 1015_Q2_SP10_20_MG | ecosystem: Environmental > Terrestrial > Soil > Wetlands > Peat | place...
CTAACTCTTTTCGGTGAATGGATCCATCCTCTTGAAGGATTTCCTTGTCGAATGCCCTGACGATCTCATTCCAGGCGGGTTTGTGGGGTTGAACCAGCTCCCTGGCAATCTGGTCTGCATCGATGATATAAGCGCCCTCTTCTCTTAAAACCTTGGAGACAGCCGTCTTTCCGGTTGCCGCTCCCCCTGTCAATCCGACGATAAGCATCCATTCTACCGAAAATGCCAAATCACAAAGTTCAACTTTTAAAGAAAACCCCCAATCATGTTTCGAATTTCAAAACCTTGACGTTGATTCGCATCTGGATTTTGGCGTTGATCATTTCTTCAATATCAGATATCGAGGCGCTGGACAAAGAGGGCATTTTCCTCGATGAACTGGCGTCTTTGCTCCACCTCATCACCCATCAAGATGCTGAAGATTTCATCGGCTTCGATGGCGTCCTCCACTTTTACCTTGAGGAGCGTTCGACTTTCTGGATTCATAGTCGTATCCCAGAGCTGTTCGGGGTTCATCTCCCCAAGCCCTTTATATCGCTGGATGCTCAGCCCTTCCCTTCCGAGGTGGTTCAGCGCTTCAAGCAGTCCCTCCTCGTGATCGATCGTCACTTTCTTTCCTTTCTCCACGAGGGTATACGGAGGCGGCGCCATCTCTTGGATCTCTTGACGGACCTGATAAAGATGGCGATATTCGACCGAAGCGATCAGATCCCAGTGAACGCGGCTCCGCACATTCTTTCCGTTCGATTCTTGCACCTCAAAGCCGAAGACGTTGTGCTCTTCGTCCCACGAAAGATCGAAGACTTCGAACCCGCTCTTTCTTAACCGCTTCTGGAGATCCGCGATTTTTCCCTTCTCCTCAAACGTCGACTTATTTCGAACTCCATTTTCAAGCAGGAATTTGATGAGGGATCGGGAATACCCTTTTTTCTGGATCCGTTGAATCAGATCATGGTAGGTGTATATTTTTTCCAAAAGCAAGCCCAGCCTCTTATCGGTCATCTTCTTGCCGGTGGACTGAACGGTGACCTCGCTCTTCTCGATGGCCCGGTCCATGAGAGATCGGTTGAAACCCTCTTCGCCCTTGATATAAGTTTCGCTCTTTCCCTCTGTCACTTTGTACAGCGGCGGCTGGGCAATGTAGAGGTGTCCCCTTTCGATCACCTCGGGCATATGGCGATAGAAAAAGGTGAGAAGTAGGGTTCGGATATGGGAGCCGTCCACATCCGCATCGGTCATGATGATGATTCGGTGATAGCGAAGGCGATGGATGTCATAGTCTTCCTTCCCAATGCCTGCGCCCAAGGCGGAGATGAGAAGGCGGATCTCTTCGCTCGCCAACATTTTATCAAACCGAGCCTTCTCCACGTTGAGGATCTTTCCCTTGAGCGGAAGAATAGCCTGGAAGGTCCGATCTCTGCCCTGCTTGGCTGACCCTCCTGCCGAATCGCCCTCGACGATGAAAATCTCGCTGAGCGCAGGGTCCCTCTCCTGGCAATCGGCCAATTTTCCAGGAAGGGAGTCCCCTTCCAGGCCTCCTTTTCGGCGGCTCAGCTCCCGCGCCTTTCGCGCGGCTTCTCTGGCCCGAGCGGCATCGACCACTTTGGAGATGATCTTTCTTGCGATGGCCGGGTTCTCTTCAAAGTAGCTGCCCAGTTTTTCATTGACCAGGGCTTCGACCAGGCCCTTCACCTCGCTGTTCCCCAGTTTTGTTTTCGTTTGTCCTTCAAATTGCGGCTCCGGGATTTTCACACTGATGACCCCTGCCAGCCCTTCTCGGATGTCTTCTCCGGTCAGGTTTTCCTTCGTGCCCTTCAGCAGGTTTGCGCTGGTTGCATATTGATTGATCGTCCGTGTGAGCGCACTCTTAAACCCGATGAGGTGCGTTCCTCCCTCATGGGTATTGATGTTGTTGGCGAAGGAAAAGAGATTCTCAGCATATCCGTCGTTATACTGAAAGGCTATCTCCAGCTCGATTCCGTTCTTGACGCCTTCCACATAGATGGGTTTGGGATGAATACAATTCTTATTCTTGTTGAGATATTCGATGAAGGAGAGAATCCCTCCTTTGTAAAAAAAGTCATGCCGTTTTTCCGAACGTTCATCCTCAATGCTGATGGAGAGTCCTTTGTTTAGAAAAGCCAGTTCCCTTAAGCGCTGGGAGAGAATGTCGAAGCTGAAATTGACCGTTTCGAAGATCTGGCTGTCGGGCTTGAAACGGATTTGGGTTCCCGTATGTTTGGTCTTGCCGATCACTTCGAGTTTGGTTTTGGCCTCTCCCCGTTCATAAGTCTGATGATAAACCTTGCCGTCCCTTCGTATCTCCAGGTCGATGAATTCAGAAAGGGCATTGACCACCGAGAGCCCGACCCCATGAAGACCTCCGGAGATCTTGTAGCTGCGATTATCGAACTTGCCTCCCGAGTGCAGCTTGGTCATGACGACTTCCACTGCAGGACGTTTCTCTTTCTCGTGCATATCGACGGGAATACCTCGGCCGTCATCTCTCACCGTAACGCTGTTATCGATATGAATCACCACATCGATCTTGGAGCAATATCCCGCCAGGGCTTCATCAATGCTGTTATCCACCAACTCATGAACCAGATGGTGAAGCCCTTCGGCGCTGGTGTTTCCAATATACATCGCTGGCCTTTTGCGGACGGCTGCCAATCCTTCCAGGATCTTGATCTGCTCCGCCATATATTTTTCTGGCTGGTCCTTCATCCTCTCTCCTTAGCTATAAACGAACTCTATCCGCTTTCACCCGCACTCTATTACCTAAAGCCTCATCGGCATGATGATGGAAATCTGATTGGAGAATCCCGGGCTAGAAGAGGAAGGTCTCAGAATCCCGGGGCTTCCTTCATCCTTGAGCTCCATCAGAACCTCTTCCGTATCCATCACGTTGAAGGCCTCGATTAAATATCTCGCATTAAAACCAACCTGAAGAGGAGTTCCTTCGTATACCACCTCGACCTCTTCTTTGGCATCTCCAAAGTCTTGATGCGTGGAGGACATCTCCACAGAATTTGTCCTGACAGAAAATTTTACTCCCTCCATCCTTTCGCTGGCCATGGTGGAAACCCGTTTCAGGCTGCTGATTATTCTCTCTTTTGCCATCACTAATTTCTTATCGTTTCCCTTTGGGATGACCTGCTCGTATTCCGGAAATTCTCCGTCGATCAGTCGAATCACCGTGAGAGATTTTCCCATCTTAAAGAATCCATGGGTGCCATTGAAATAGATTCCCATCTCCTCTTCCCCATCTCGATCTCCGATAATCCTCTTAATCTCCATTACCCCCTTCTTGGGAATGATCACTCCTTTTTCCTCAACGCCCCGGATTTTCTCATTCTCTCGATCAATCATAGAAAGCCGATGGCCATCCGTCGCCACCATTCTCAATGCGTCTTTTCCTGCTTGCTTCGCATACGCAAAGAGAACCCCGTTCAGGTGATACCGAGATTCTTCATTGGAGGCAGCAAAAACAGTTTTTTCAATCATCTCTCGAATGAGTCGACTGGAAACAGTAGAAAAATTTTCCTCTTGGTAGGCAGGAAGAGAAGGAAATTCTTCTGGATCTAACCCGGCAAGATTAAAAATGGATTTTCCACATTGAAGCGTAATCCATTGATTATCTTTCTTCTGGATATGGATGGCTTCCTCTGGTAATTCCCTCACAATTTCATAGAGTTTTTTTGCTGAAACAGAGGCTTTTCCTTTTTGATGAATTTTTGCGGGTACTTCTTCCCGGATTCCCGTTTCTAAATCCGTGCCAGTGAGATAGAGGGAGTTCTTCTCCCATTCCAATAGAATATGGGATAAGATGGGAAGCGTCGTTTTTCTTCCTGCGACACTTTGCATGAGGCTTAATCCTTTTACGAGTTCTTTCTTATCGATTTCGAAATTCATCGTAGTTGCCTCCTAATAATATTCTTTATATTTTTAATACATCACCGTCGTCTATGTGTGTGGAAATGATGAAAAAGACCCTAACGTAAAAAAAAGAAAAGACATTTGACCGTTGAACGTCCGCCCTATAGGTTTTGGAATTTCGATTCATTCTTGAAAAATAGATTCTTTCTTCCTTGTCCTCCCCATTAATTCACAGTGTCTCCACCGTATTTACCCCACGATGTGAAGATGTCGTTGTAAGGAGGAGCACCGGCTATAGATGAAGAAGGGTTTACGATTTAATTCGGCCATGCAAATTCTCTATCATTTCCTTAAAGGAAGTCTCTTTGGACATCTTCTCTTCGACTTTCTTGATCGAGTGAAGAACGGTGGAGTGATCTTTTCCGCCAAATTTATCTCCGATTTCGAGGAGCGACGCGTTGGTTAGCTTTCGAGAAAGGTACATCGCGATCTGTCGAGGAAGGACATAACCCTTATATTTTCTTTTCACCTTCAGATCTGAAATCTTAATATTAAAAAAATTGGAAACCACTTTCTGAACCAGATCGATCGAGACAAATTCCTCTTTGGGTTTGATAATGTTCTTCAAAACCTCTTTGGCCAATTGCACATCGATCGGTGCTTTGGTGAGAGAAGCGAACGCGCCGATACGGATAAGGGATCCTTCGAGAATTCGAATGTTGGAATCAATCTGAGAGGCAAGAAAGAAAGCGACGTCATTCGGAAGGGGGATGCTTTCGGTTTCGGCTTTCTTTCTTAAGATAGCCACCTTGGTTTCGATATCGGGCGGCTGAATGTCTGCGATCAAACCCCATTCGAAACGAGATCGAAGCCGTTCTTCGAAGTCAGGAATATCTTTTGGAAACTTATCGCTGGTGACAACAATTTGTCTCCTTGCTTCGTAAAGGGAGTTGAAAGTATGGAAAAATTCGGCTTGGGTCCTCTCCTTCCCGGCAATGAATTGAATGTCGTCGATTAACAGGATATCCATCTTTCTAAATTTATTTCGAAACTCATCCATTTTCTCATAGCGAAGCGAGTTGATCAGCTCATTGGTGAACTCCTCTGAGGAGGTGTAGAAAATTTTCCTCACATCCGGAAGAGTACGATGCTGCACGATATAGTTTCCAATGGCGTGGAGAAGATGGGTTTTCCCCAGCCCCACCCCTCCATAAATAAAGAGGGGATTGTAATTCTTGGCCGGTAAATCCGCCACAGCCAAGCAGGCCGCGTGAGCAAACTGGTTGCTCGCTCCGACCACGAAATGGTCGAACGTATATTTGGGGTTGAAGATCGGCTGGAAGGAATGGATGGCCGGCTGTTCGTAGCTTGGCGGAGGTTGCGAAATAGGATCCTTTCCATTGATCTTTTCGTTCCGGATTCGGAATTGCAGTTGGCAAGGCATATGGGTGAAGAGGGAGATGGCATCCTTAATATGCAGAGAATAGTGTTCGTTGATCCACTCTTTGAAGAACCGATTCGGGACCTCTAACTCAACCTTTTCTCCTTCGCTGGAGACAAAATGAATCGGTTTAATCCAGATGTCGAAGTTCTGTTGACCGACTCTTTCCTTTAACGCATCGATGGCCTTAGGCCATAAATCTTCCATGAAATTGACCTTACTGGTTTGAAGCATCGGAAAGGGGGTATCGATGGAATGGGCAGGACCGACCCCAAAAAGAAAACATATTCATTTTCAATTAGTTATAAGTCTCTTTGCACAACGTTTCCACAACTGTGGATAAATGAAATTAAAGACAAAGAGGGGATAATTTTTGAGGATTAGAGCTCTTGAAAATTCACGAGCTCAATATTAAATCCGTTCTTCAAAAAAATCAAGCCTTTTTTTGTAAAATTATTCTTTCTCCGCCAATTTGGCCACAGCGACCACCCTCTCCCCCTCTTCGAGCGTGATCAGCCTCACGCCTTGAGTGCTCCTTCCTTGGACGGGGATATCTACCGCTCGCAGGCGAATAATTTTACCCTTGTTGGAGATGACCATCAATTCATCTTCGTCCACGACGGTTTTGATTCCTATCACATCCCCAGTCTTTTGGGTTCTCTTCACCGTAAAGATCCCGGACCCTCCCCTATTCTGAACACGATATTCAGAGGCTTGCGTACGCTTTCCGTAGCCATTCGCCGTGACCGTGAGGATCTGAGTGTGGGGGGCAACCACTTCCATACCCACGACTTCATCTTGTTTTGAGATTTTTATTCCCCGGATCCCGCGAGCTGTACGGCCCATCTCTCTGATCTGGTTCTCTGGGAAATGAATGGCTTTCCCCATTTTTGTGCCAATAAAAAGATGCTGTTTTCCGTCTGCCAGTTTGGTGCAAATAAGCTCATCCCCCTCATCGAGGTGAATGGCGATGATGCCACCCGACCGAGGATTGCTGTACGCTTCGAGGGCCGTCTTCTTAATGGTCCCCTTTTTGGTCATAAAGGTGATGAACATCTCTTTGGCAAAATCTTTAAGGGACAGAATGGCCGTCACTTTCTCTTGAGGGCTGAGATGGAGAAGGTTAACGATGGCTTTCCCTCGCGTAAGGCGTCCCGCTTGAGGAAGTTCATGGACCTTCATCCAGTGAATTTTTCCAGCGTCCGTGAAGAACAGGAGATAATCATGTGTGGATGCGATGAAAAGATCCTCCACAAAATCTTCCTCTTTGACGTTGATCCCCACCTTCCCCTTTCCTCCGCGATGCTGACTCCGGTAGAGGCTGATGGGATTCCTTTTGATATATCCGGTGTGGGTGATCGTCACCACCATATCCTCTTCGGCGATCAGGTCTTCGACGCGGATTTCCGGGACGGCCTCTACGATTTTCGTCTTCCTCTCATCTCCAAAGGCCTCGCGGATGGAGACGAGTTCCTCCTTGATCAGATTGAGAACCAACCGTTCACTGGCGAGGAGGGCTTTTAGGCGATTGATCAACTTGATGGTATCTCCATACTCTTCCACTATTTTGCGTTGTTCGAGGTTGGTGAGCCGTTGGAGCCTCATCTCCAAGATCGCTTGGGCCTGCTCATCGGAAAAGGCGAATTTTTCCATCAGACGGTCCTTCGCCTCTTTGGGTGTCTTGGAGGCCTTAATCGTGGCGATGATGGCATCAATATGGTCAATCGCCTTTTTCAAACCCTCCAGGATGTGCGCTCTGGCCTCTGCCTTGGTTAGCTCAAAGCGGGATCTTCGGATGATGACCTCTTGACGATGTTGAATAAAAAAATGAAGCATCTCTTTGAGGGAGAGAAGCTTTGGCTGATTCTGATGGATGGCCAGGAGAATGATCCCGAAGGAGGTTTGCATCTGGGTGTGTTTATACAACTGATTGAGGATGACCTCGGCGACCTCATTCCGTTTCAATTCAACAACCACCCTCATTCCTTCCCGATCCGATTCGTCCCGGACATTGGAAATTCCCTCGATCGTTTTCTCGTCGACTAATTCAGCGATTCTTTCGATGAGCTTGGCCTTATTGGTTTGGTAGGGGAGCTCGGTGATGATAATGTTTTCACGTTCGCCCTTTCGATCCCTCTCAATGAGCGCTCTGGCCCGGAGTTGAATCACGCCCTTTCCTGTTTCGTATGCCTGCCGTATGCCCTCTTTTCCGTAAATGAACCCTCCCGTAGGGAAGTCGGGTCCAGGAACGTGTTCCATTAATTCCGCCACGGAGGCCTCGGGGGTTTCGATGAGCGTAATGATGGCATTGATAGATTCCGTGAGGTTGTGAGGCGGGATATTAGTGGCCATGCCCACAGCAATCCCGGAAGATCCGTTTACAATGAGGTTCGGGAATTTGGATGGAAGCACAGAAGGCTCGACGGACGTATCATCGTAGTTCGGGACGAAATCAACGGTCTCTTTATCAATGTCCGCCAGCATTTCGGCTGCGAGCTTGGCCATCCGGATCTCTGTGTAGCGCATGGCTGCCGGCGGATCGCCGTCAATGGAGCCAAAATTCCCTTGGCCGTCGATCAGCGGATAGCGAAGAGAGAAGTCCTGTGCCATTCTGACGATGGCATCATAGATAGCCATTTCCCCGTGGGGATGATATTTACCCATGACGTCGCCAGCGATTCTTGCCGACTTTTTATAAGGCTTGTCCCAATCGTTATTTAACTCATTCATCGCGTAGAGAACCCGGCGATGAACGGGCTTGAGACCATCACGCACATCGGGTAGGGCTCGACCGATGATCACGCTCATGGCGTAGTCCATGTAGGACTTTTTCATCTCGTCTTCGATATTGACTGGGATGTGTTCGATAGCAACGCTCATTGAAACTCCTGGAGAGAAGGCGGTCAAAAAGAGATCTTAGTCATCCTTTGAGTCAGATTATGGGGCAAGATGAACACTCGTCGGTCATTTCCGGAAGCCCTGCCTTCTTGGGAGAGGTACCTAAATTTCATTCCAAAATCTAATATAAAAACCCCTGTCCTGTCAACAAAATTGAGAGGCAATCTTGACAATAGGTCATAAATGTGGTTTAAAATTAAAGTTTAATCATTTCAGAAAATAAGCCACTCTAATAAAGAGGGATTCAATGAAAAGGACATACCAGCCGAGCAATCTCAGACGCAAAAGGACGCACGGATTCCTGGAGAGGATGAGTACCAGGAGCGGCCGAAATGTCTTGAAGCGGAGGCGAATGAAGGGAAGGAAAAAGTTGACCGTGTGAATCTTGCATTCCTGAAGAGGGTAGGGGAATCCGATCAGCAGATAGATGGGGATGAGGATCGCGGTGAAAGGACCCTTCAAGTTTACAAAAAAGGAGCGGATCACTCAACCTCAGGATTTCAGAAGGGTCATGAAATTTGGGAGGAGAATTTCCTCTCGAAGTTTTATCCTTTTCAAGCAAAAGAATGAGTGCGCATTCCATCGGTTAGGAATCGTGGCCAAGAAAGAAATTGGCCCAGCGACATTTCGGAATCGAATGAAACGGTACATTAGAGAATTTTTTCGAGTTCGTAAACATCACATCAAGGGATCTTATGATTTTATTTTGATGATCAAAACGGGATGTTCGATTCATCGGGGTCAGGAAGCGGAGGAAGAACTGGGTAGGCTCTTCATTTTATGAAAAAGGGAACATCTTACAAATTGATGGGAGATGGACTGATCATTCTGATTCGTTTTTACCAGCATACGTTTTCAACCCTCCTCGGACCTTGCTGCCGTTTTACCCCTTCGTGTTCCTCTTATGCTTTGCTATCGATCCGGCGCTTTGGAGTCATAGAGGGAGTCTTCCTGATGTTCAAGAGGCTTGCCAAGTGCCATCCTTTCCATCCTGGCGGATACGATCCGGTCCCCGAAAGTATCAAAAAATCTTAGGAAGGAGATTTAGAGCAAGGGAAACATGGAAAAGAGAGCTATCCTTGCGATATTATTGACATTTATAATTTTAATGGCCTGGTTGTTCATCCAGTCAAAATTCTTTCCCCCCCCACATAGTAAGACGCAACCTCAGGAAGCAAAAAAAGAGGAGAACCCTCCAGAGAAGACAGGAGAAAAAAGGACAGAATCAGGAGAACCGAGGCTCCTAATGGGAGGAAAATCCCCTGCCAGGCGAAAGGTCGTTCCGCAAAAGGAGGTAAGTATTGAAACCCAGAATTATTGGGCCGTCTTCACCTCGGACGATGCAAGATTGAAGCATTTTAAGCTCAAGAAATATGAAGACAGAGTCAAACAAAGCGCGATCGCGACAAAGCTGATCCAGCTTGTTGATGAGGTTCTTGGCAAGAAACCGGAGGAGCCGAAGAGCCCGGAGCCTTTGGACCTCGTTAATACAAGCGAGGAGAAAGATCTTCCTTTAGGACTGACTTTTAACGGCTCGAATCTGCCACCTGATGAGAATTGGGAGGTGGACAAAGAGCAGCTCCGTTTGCTCCAGAACGGTGAAAAGGGCGAAATCACTTTTTCGAAAACTCTGGAGAACGGGATAACCGTGTTGAAGCGCTTCACGTGTAGCGCTGATCTGTACAGCGTCAAGCTTGAGGTGGAGATTCAAAATGGCTCGTCGAAAGAGGTCAGGAATCAAGTGGGCCTTGAATGGATTGGAAAAGTTGAGTTGGCAAGGTTGGCAAAAGAGGGTGACAAGGATTACGGCCTGAAGTATACCTTCCTGAGAGATCAGAAGGTGGAAAAGAAGGAATTTGGAAAGACGGGCGGCTCAGGGTGCATGCCCGGTTGTGGATCCCAGAAGACGACCATCGAACCTTTTGAAACCGAACAGAAAGGGGATATCAAGTGGTTTTCTTTCGGAGGGGAATATTTCAGTGCCCTCTTAGTCCCTCCCGCATCGAAAGAGATCACCGTGGCAGTAAAAGGGTCTGAGAAAGAGATTCTGACGGCTGATGTTATGACCCCCTCTGTCACTATTCCCCCTCAGGGGAGGGTGAACGCTACCTACCAGATCTACTTAGGACCCAAGGATGAAAGTCGACTGAGAGCAGTGGGTTTCGGTGCGGAAAAACTGGTGGATTATGGCTTTTTTACGATTATTGCAAAACCTCTGCTTTGGTTCATGAGGCTTACTCACACGGTCACGAGAAATTATGGGTTTGATATCATCATTATCAGCATTCTGATCAAGATTATCTTCCTTCCATTGACGCAGATAAGCATGAAGTCGATGAAGGAGATGCAGAAGGTTCAGCCAGAGATGAATCGGCTCAAGGAACAGTACAAAGACGATAAGGCAAAGCTGCAACAGGAGATCATGCTCCTTTACAAACGGAGAAAGATCAACCCTTTGAGCGGGTGTCTTCCAATGCTCATTCAGATTCCTGTCTTCTTTGCGCTTTATAATGCCCTTCTGAATGGGATGGAGATGAGACATGCGCCCTTCTTCCTTTGGATTGTGGACCTTTCGGCAAAAGACCCAATCTATATTACCCCGATAGTCATGGGCGCAACGCAGTTCATCCAACAGAAAATGAGTCCTACCACAGGCGATCCGGCGCAGGCCAAGATGTTTCTGTTGATGCCCGTGATGTTTACCTTTATTTTCCTCAACTTACCATCCGGTCTGGTTTTATATTGGTTGGTGAATAATGTCTTATCCATTGCGCATCAATACTATTTGAACAAGAACGCATGAGGTTTGAGCCTTGGAAGAAATTGAGGTCGCAAAAGAACTGGCAAAGGGATTATTGGAGAGAATGGGCGTGAAAGCAGAAGTGGAAGGGTTTTTGAAAGAGGGGAACCTCTATCTCGAGCTCAGGGGGGATCAAGAGGGGATTCTCATCGGGAAGCATGGCCGCACCCTGGAAGCCCTCCAGATGCTCGTCAATCGAATGGTTAATAAACGGTTGAAGAACGCTATGAGAGTGGCTTTGGATGTCGATGACTATCGGAAAAGGAGAGCGGAAAGCATGGTTCAGATGGCCCTGCGGCTGGGTGACGAGGCAAAGAAAACGGGTCGTTCCCAGGTCGCCGGGCTGCTGAATGCTCACGATAGAAGGATCGTTCATCTTACGCTCAAGGAGGACCCCTTCCTTGAAACGGAAAGCATCGGGGAAGGGGAGTTAAAGAGGGTCAAAATTATTCCGTTGAAAAATAGGGATAATCCATTGAAACAATTTGAATAAGTGTGAACAGAAACGTTTCATCCATTTCTCCGAAAAACCTACCAAATCCTGACGAAGAGACGATAGCAGCGATTTCAACTCCATTTGGGGAGAGCGGCATTGGCATCGTCCGAATCAGCGGCCCCTCTGCCGAACCGATCGCCAGGAAATTGTTTAGGCCTAGAAAAGACCAATCATACTTTATCTCCCATCGTTTCCATTTTGGGGAAATCATAGATATTCAAAGTGGAAATCCTGTTGATGAAGTGTTGATCGTCCTGATGAAATCCCCGAAAACCTATACAAGGGAGGATATTGCGGAGATTCACTGCCATGGAGGCTATTTCGTTCTGCAAAAGGTATTGGAATTAGTGTTGAGAGAAGGAGTACGGTTAGCTCAACCCGGAGAATTCACAAAGAGGGCTTTCCTGAAAGGCAGGATTGATCTTACGCAAGCTGAAGCTGTCATTGATCTGATCAAAGCGAAGACTCAAACCAGTCTTGAGATAGCCACTCAACAACTGAGGGGTGCTGTATACAGAGAAATGGCCGAGGTCAAGGCAAGGTTGATTGAGAACCTATCTTTGATGGAAGCCCACATTGACTTTCCGGAAGAAGAGATTGAGCCGATTGCTTTTGGGAAGATGAGAAAAGACCTGGAGGCCATCGCTCGCCAGATAGAGGAATGGATCGATTCCTATGAAGAGGGAAGAATCTTTCGCGAGGGTATCTCCTGTGCAATCGTGGGGAAGACCAATGTCGGCAAGTCAAGCCTCCTAAATGTGCTTCTAAAAGAGGACAGGGCGATTGTGACACCGATCCCGGGGACGACGCGCGATGTGATTGAGGAGGTTCTGAATATTTATGGCGTCCCGGTGCGTTTGATGGATACCGCAGGTATGAGAAAACCTGCAGATTCCATTGAACAGGAAGGCGTGAGGAGGGCAAAAGAGCGGGTGGCTGGCTCTGATTTCGTCGTCTTAATGCTCGATGGAAGTCGATCCCTTGACGACGACGACAGAGAGATCTTCGCGGAAATCAAGGGTAAGAAGAAGGTAATCGCGATGAACAAAAACGATCTTCCCCTGAGGACTTCATTGGAAGAGGTGAAAATACTTTTTCCAAAAGACTCTGTTATCTCCATTTCCGCTTTAGAAAACGATGGAATCGATGACCTGAAGCAGGCGATCTATAGTTCACTAATTCGGCGAGAGGTGAGGACAACCCCAGAACATTTGATCGTGGCAAACATTCGGCATAAGGCTGCTCTAACCCAGGTGAGGAATAATCTTTCCAATGCAGCGAAGGGCTTGGAAGAGCGGGTTTCCCTTGAGTTCATCGCCTTTGAAATCCGCTCTTCGCTGGAGGCCTTGGGAGATTTGGTTGGAGAGACAGCGACAGAAGA
>Ga0187780_10002896_pt1 | contig 12894 bp, 9 predicted proteins | sample 1015_Q2_SP10_20__FD_132429 | JGI IMG/M metagenome (GOLD analysis project Ga0187780, IMG submission 132429) | Tropical peat soil microbial communities from peatlands in Department of Meta, Colombia - 1015_Q2_SP10_20_MG | ecosystem: Environmental > Terrestrial > Soil > Wetlands > Peat | place...
ATCGCCCAGACCGGGCTCTGCGCGTGCGCGCTCAGGCAGCCGAGCAGGCAGAGTGCCGCAGGCCAAGCGCGCATTCATCTATCCAGACGACTTCGGTGTGCAGCGTGCCGTCGGGCCGCAGGGTGAGCGTGCGGTAGCCGGGCGGGCGCGGGTCGACCGCGAACTCATCGGAGTGCGGCAGGAACTGCGCGCAGGTCGAGGGCGTGCCGAGCAGGCGCACGTTGCGGCGCAGGCCGTCGTAGCACTGATGCACATGCCCCCACAGTACCGCGCGCACGTTGCGATGGGCATCGAGGACGCGGAACAGATCGTTGGCGTTCGTGAGCCCGACCCGATCGAGCCAGCGGCTCGACATCGGGACCGGATGGTGGTGCAGGCACACGAGCACATGCCGTCCGGCGGCGCCGGTGAGCGCAGCATCGAGCTCGGCGAGGCTCGGATCGCTCAGGCGGCCGTCGGCCGAGCCGGGCACGCAGCTGTCGAGCAGCACGACCCGCCAGGCGCCGTGGTCCACCGAGCCGCCGACGACGAAGGGCTTGCGCGCGAGCTCGCGCCGCAGGGTGACCGGCTCATCGTGATTTCCCGGCAGGCAATACACGGGAGTGCCGAGCCCGGCGAACACGCGCACGAAGTTCGCATAACCACCCGGGTCGTCCTGCACCAGATCGCCGGTGACGAGCAGTGCATCGACCGGCCAGTCGCGTGCGCGCGCGTGCGCGAGCGTGCGCTCGAGCGCGGGCAGCGTCGCGATCCCGCGCAGCTCGCCACGCTCATCCGCATACAGGTGCGGGTCCGTGAACTGGATTAGTCGCACTACGTTCATTGGTTGGTCGCGAAGCGGCGCAGGCCGCGGCCGGTCAATATACTTTCCGACCCTCGAGCTCCCCCGGGAGTTCCGGCCGGCATCGCAAGCACGTCACGGCATCGTAACAGAGGGGTGATTGGGGCTGAGTGAACTGCATCATGCGCAAGCTCTACCGGGGCGGCGTAACTTGATGCAGTGCGCGTTTGCGGCAGCACATAATGTGACGCCGCGCGCGTGTGTGGCGATAACGATAAGGAGCCCGAATGTCCACTCGCAGCATGTCTCTGGCGCCCGACATTTACAGATATCTGCTCGAGCACTCGGTGCGCGAGCCCCCGGTGCTCGAGCGGCTGCGCGCGGTGACGGCAGACATGCCCGGCGCGGAGATGCAGGTGAGCCCGGAGCAGGGGCAGTTCATCGCGCTGCTCGTGCGGCTCACCGGCGCGCGCAACATCATCGAGCTCGGCACCTACACTGGCTACTCGAGCCTCGCCATGGCGCTCGCGCTGCCGCCCGGCGGGCGCCTCGTGGCGTGCGACGTGAGCAGCGAGTGGACGGCCGTGGCGCGTCGCTTCTGGCAGGAGGCCGGCGTTGCCGAGCGTATCGAGCTCAAGGTGCAGCCGGCACTCACGACGCTGGACGAGCTTCTCGCGCAGGGCGAGGGCAGCTTCGATTTCGCGTTCGTCGACGCGGACAAGGGCAACTACATCAACTACTTCGAGAAGCTGCTGCGCCTGGTGCGTCGCGGCGGCCTGATCTGCGCGGACAACACCCTGTTCGTCGCCAGCTCCGACATCGTGCACAGCGACAGCGCCATCGCCCGCGCGCTCAAGCGCTTCAACGATCACGTGCACCACGATGAGCGCGTCGATCTCGCGATGGTGCCGATCGGCGAGGGACTCACGCTGCTGCGCATCAGATGAGCCGCCGCAGGAGCGCTGCGTCGCCGCGCGTGCACCACGGGAGCGTGGCAGCCCGCGGCGCGGGTGGAAATCCGGTCACATTTCGGGTGAGATTGAACTCATGAGCACACACCGGGAGCTTGCCAACGCGATCCGCGCGCTGGCGATGGACGCCGTGCAGCAGGCGAACGCCGGCCATCCGGGCGCGCCGATGGGCATGGCGGACATCGCCGAGGTGCTGTGGCGCGAGGTCCTGAGGCACAATCCCGGCAATCCGCGCTGGCCGGACCGCGACCGCTTCGTGCTCTCGAACGGCCACGCCTCGATGCTGCTGTACGCGGTGCTCTATCTCACCGGCTATCCGCTCGGCATCGAGGAGATCCAGAACTTCCGCCAGCTCGGGGCGCGCACCGCCGGCCATCCCGAGCACCATCCCGACCTCGGCATCGAGACCACCACCGGGCCGCTCGGGCAGGGGCTCGCCAATGCGGTCGGCATGGCGCTCGCCGAGAAGCTGCTCGCCGCCGAGTTCAACCGACCCGGTCTGCCGATCGTCGACCACCACACCTACGTGTTCTGCGGTGACGGCTGTCTCATGGAGGGCGTCTCCCACGAGGCCTGCTCGCTCGCCGGCACCTTGAAGCTCGGCAAGCTGATCGCGGTCTACGACGACAACGGCATCTCGATCGACGGCGAGGTCGAGGGCTGGTTCCGCGACGATACGCCGCGGCGCTTCGAGGCCTACGGCTGGCACGTGCTCCCACGCGTCGACGGCCTCGACGCCGGGGCCGTGACGGCGGCGTTCAGCGCGGCGCGCGCCGAGACCGGGCGCCCCTCGCTCATCTGCTGCAAGACGATCATCGGCTTCGGCGCGCCGCACAAGCAGGGGACCAAGTCAGCGCATGGCGAGGCGCTCGGGCCCGAGGAGGTGGCCGCCGCGCGCCAGACACTCGGCTGGACGTACCCGCCGTTCGTCATCCCGCCGGAGATCAAGGCGCAGTGGGACCGGCGCGAGGCGGGTGCGGCCGCAGAGGCCAACTGGCGCACGCTGTTCGCGCGCTATCAGGGGCAATACCCCGCGCTCGCCCGGGAGTTCGAGCGGCGCACCGCCGGCGAGCTGCCGGCGAGCTGGCCCGAGATCGCGCGCCAGGCGCTCGCCGCGGCGGGCGCGCAGTCCAAGCCGCAGGCGACGCGCCAGTCCTCGCAGAGCGTGCTCGATACGATCGGCCCGGGTCTGCCCGAGCTTATGGGTGGCTCGGCCGATCTCACCCCGTCGAACAACACGCAGCGCAAGGACTCGCGCGTCATCACCGATGCAGATGCGACCGGCAACTACCTGCACTACGGCGTGCGCGAGTTCGGCATGACGGGCATGATGAACGGCCTCGCGCTGCACGGCGGGTTCATGCCCTACGGAGGCACCTTCCTCGTATTCTCCGACTACGCGCGCAACGCCGTGCGCCTCGCCGCGCTCATGCGCCAGCGCGTCATCCTCGTCTACACCCACGATTCCATCGGCTTGGGCGAGGACGGCCCGACGCATCAGCCGATCGAGCAGCTCGCCTCGCTGCGCGCGCTGCCGCACTTTCACCTGTGGCGGCCGTGTGATGCGCTCGAGACTGCCGTCGCCTGGAGCGCCGCGATCGAGCGTGACGATGGGCCCACGGCGCTCGTGCTCACGCGCCAGGCGCTGCCGCAGCAGCCACGCAGCAGCGAGCAGGTGGCGGCGATCCGCCGCGGCGGCTACGTGCTCATCGATGGCGCCGGGCCGCCGCAGGCCATCGTGATCGCGACCGGCTCCGAGGTCGGCATCGCCGCCCCCGCCGTGCAGGCCCTGAACGCCGCCGGTGCTCGAGTGCGCCTCGTCTCGATGCCCTCGACCGACGTGTTCGACGCGCAGGATGCGGCCTATCGCGATGCCGTGCTGCCGCCCGCCGTCGCGCCGCGCCTCGCCGTGGAGGCGGGCGCGCGCCTGAGCTGGTGGCGCTACGTCGGCACCGCGGGCCGCGTGCTCGGCATCGACGAGTTCGGCGCCTCGGGCAAGGGGCCGGCCCTGTTTTCCCATTTCGGCTTTACCACGGATAATGTGCAGCGCGAAATCCGCGCAATGCTCCAGTTGACTTAAGGGGTTCGAAGTCCATGCCTATCAAAGTCGGGATCAACGGTTACGGCCGCATTGGCCGCAACATCCTGCGCGCGCTGTTCGAGTCGCGCCGCACGGCAGATCTGCAGATCGTCGCCATCAACGATCTGGGCGATGCGCACACCAACGCGCATCTCACGCGCTACGACACCGCGCACGGCCCGTTCCCCGGCGAGGTCAAGGTCGAGGGCGACTCGATGATCGTCAATGGCAGCCGCATCCGCGTGCTGGCGGAGCGCGATCCGGCGAAGCTTCCCTGGGGCCAGCTCGGCGTCGAATTCGTGCTCGAGTGCACCGGGCTGTTCACCTCCAAGGCGCGCGCCGGGGCGCACCTTAACGGCGGCGCGAAGCGGGTCGTGATCTCTGCACCGGGCGAGAAGGACGTCGACGCCACGATCGTCTACGGCGTCAACCACGGCGTGCTCAAGGCCGGCTACAGCGTGATCTCGAACGCCTCGTGCACCACCAACTGCCTGGCGCCGGTCGCGAAGGTGCTGCACGAGAAGATCGGCATCAACGCGGGCGTCATGACCACGATCCACGCCTACACCAACGATCAGGTGCTGACCGACGTTTATCACAAGGACCTGCGCCGGGCACGCTCGGCGACGCAGTCGCAGATTCCGACCAAGACCGGCGCCGCCTCGGCCGTGGGCCTGGTGCTGCCCGAGCTCAACGGCAAGCTCGACGGCTTTGCGATCCGGGTCCCGACCATCAACGTCTCGCTGGTCGACCTGTCCTTCACGGCGCGGCGCGAGACTTCCGTGGAAGAGATCAACAAGCTCATGAAGGAGGCCGCGGGCGGCGCGATGCGCGGCATTCTCGCCTACAACGAGGAGCCACTGGTGTCCGTGGACTTCAATCACAATCCGCACTCGGCGATCTTCGATGCCACGCTCACCAAGGTGCTCGGCGGGACCTTGGCGAAGGTGTGTGCCTGGTACGACAACGAGTGGGGCTTCTCCAACCGCATGCTGGACACGACGCTCGCATGGTCGAAGGTGGCCTGAGGGCGGCGGCGTCGAGCCGTGCCCCCTCGGCACCCATGACCCCGGAAAGCTCTCGCCCATGAACATTCTGCGCATGGCGGATCTCGATCTGCGCGGCAAGCGCGTCCTGATCCGCGAAGACCTGAACGTGCCCGTGCAGGGCGGCGTCGTGACGAGCGATGCGCGCATCCGCGCCGCGCTGCCGACGCTGCGCCAGTCACAGGATGCCGGGGCGCGGGTGCTGGTGCTGTCCCACCTCGGGCGGCCCGAGGAGGGCGTATACGACGAGCAGTACTCGCTCGCGCCCGTGGCCGCGCGGCTGTCGGAGCTGCTCGGCAGGCCCGTGCCGCTGCGCAAGGACTGGCTCGACGGCGTCGACTGTCCGCCCGGCACGGCGGTGCTGTGCGAGAACGTGCGCTTCAACAAGGGCGAGAAGAAGGACTCCGAAGCCCTCGCGCGGCGCATGGCGAGGCTGTGCGACGTGTTCGTGATGGATGCCTTCGGCACGGCACACCGCGCCGAGGCGAGCACCCACGGCGTCGCGCGCTTCGCCCCCGTCGCCTGCGCCGGCCCGCTGCTGGTCGGCGAGCTCGAGGCGCTGGAGCGGGCGCTCGAGAAGCCCGCGCGGCCGCTGGCGGCGATCGTCGGCGGCTCGAAGGTCTCCACCAAGCTCACGGTGCTCGAGGCGCTGCTGTCCAAGGTGGATCGGCTGATCGTCGGGGGCGGCATCGCCAACACCTTCCTCGCCGCGACCGGCGTCGAGGTGGGCAAGTCGCTGCACGAGGCCGACATGCTCGACATCGCGCGGCGCCTCATGGCGGCAGCGCGGGCCCGCGGCACGGACATTCCCCTGCCGACGGACGTGGTGGTCGCCAAGGAGCTCGCGGCCACGGCTCACGCGGACATCCGCACGATTCACGACGTGGGGAGCGATGAGATGATCCTGGACATCGGGCCCGACACCGCCGAGCGCTTCGGCGGCCTGCTGCAGTCGGCCGGCACGATCATCTGGAACGGCCCGGTCGGGGTCTTCGAGCACGATCAGTTCGGCGAGGGCACGCGCGCGATCGCGAACGCCATTGCGCGCAGCAAGGCGTTCTCGCTCGCCGGCGGCGGCGACACGCTCGCCGCGATCGAGAAGTACGGCGTCGAGGACGGCATCTCCTACATCTCCACCGGCGGCGGCGCGTTCCTGGAGTTCGTTGAGGGCAAGACGCTGCCGGCCGTGGCCGCGCTGGAGGCGCGCGCGGCGCAGGCCGCGGCGGCCCGCTAGAGTCTGTAAGAGGAGCACCCGAGAGGATGGACAAGCTGCGCCGCACCAAGATCGTAGTCACCGCGGGTCCGGCCACCGATGATCCGGCCGTGCTCGCCGAGATGCTGCGCGCCGGCGTCGATGTGGTGCGCCTCAATGCCTCGCACGGCAGCCGCGAGGATCTGAAGCGGCGCCTGGAGCGGATCCGCGGCGTGTGCAACGTCAGCGAGTGCGTCGGGGTGCTGCTCGATCTGTCCGGACCCAAGATCCGCATCGAGGGCTTCGTGAACGGCCGCGTGCAGCTCGCCGAGGGGCAGCGCTTCGCGCTCGACACCGCCATGGACCCCAAGGCCGGCACCGAGAGCGCGGTCGGCGTCGCCTACCAGAACCTGCCGCGCGACGTGAGCCCGGGCGACACCCTGCTGCTGTCCGACGGCCAGATCGTGCTCGACGTGCAGCACGTCGACGGCACGCGCATCGACACGCGCGTGCGGGTCGGCGGCGAGCTCTCGGACCGCAAGGGACTGAACCGCCAGGGCGGTGGCATCTCGGCGCCGGCCCTCTCCGACAAGGACCGCGACGACATCCGCTTCGCCGCCCAGGCGGGCGTCGACTACGTAGCGGTGTCCTTCGCGCGCGATGCGGATGACATCGAGCAGGCGCGCGCGCTGGTGCGTCAGGCGGGGGGCGAGGCGAGCATCGTCGCCAAGATCGAGCGCCACGAGGCGGTCGAGAATCTCGCCGCGATCGTGGACGCGGCCGACGTGGTGATGGTGGCGCGCGGGGACCTGGGCGTGGAGATGGGCTACGCCGAGCTGACGGGCCTGCAGAAGACGATCATCCACCAGACCCGCGCCAAGAACCGCGTGGTCATCACCGCAACGCAGATGATGGAGTCGATGATCCAGAACCCGGTGCCGACCCGCGCCGAGGTGAGTGACGTGGCGAACGCCGTGATGGACGGCACCGATGCGGTGATGCTGTCGGCGGAGACGGCGACCGGGCGCTATCCGGTCAAGGCCGTCGAGGCCATGGCACAGGTGATCCAGGGGGCCGAGAAGTACCAGCTCGCCCACAGCCGCACGCGCCACCGCGTCGAGGGCTCCTTCCAGGGAAGCGAAGAGGCGATCGCGATGGCCGTCATGTACACGGCCAACCACATGAAGGTGCGGGCGATCGTCGCGCTCACCGAAAGCGGCGCGACCCCGCTGTGGATGTCGCGCATCCGCTCGGACATCCCGATCTACGCGTTCACGCGGCACGAGGCGACGCGACGCCGCGTGACGCTGTACCGCGGGGTCTATCCGGTGCTGTTCGACGTGACCGGGCCGCACAAGGTGGAGAGGCTGTACAACTCGATCTTCTCGCGGCTGCTTGAGCTCGCGCTCGTGAGCCCGGGAGACCTCGTCATCCTCACCAAGGGCGAGCTGTCCGGCGTGCAGGGCGGCACCAACTCGATGCAGATTCTCAAGGTGATCCTCTCCTAACGCCACGGGCGCGGATCCCCAAGACGGCTCACGCCCGCGCGGGCGGCCTGATGCGGAGGACTTGATGCGGCGGGCTCCCTGGGTGCGAGGCGTACTGATCGCCGTCCTCGTCGTCGTGGTCACGCCGCTCGCGCTCGCGCACCTCATGCTGCGCGCCTCGCTGCCGCAGCTCGACGGGCGGGCGAGCGTCGCGGGGCTCGCGGCACCGGCCAGCATCGAGCGCGATGCCCTCGGCGTCGTCACCGTCAGCGCCGCGAGCCGGTCCGACCTCGCCTTCGCGACCGGCTATGCGCACGCCCAGGACCGCTTCTTCCAGATGGATCTGGCGCGCCGGCTCGCGGCCGGGGAGCTCGCCGAGCTGTTCGGCCCGGTCGCGCTGCGCCAGGACGAGAGGGCGCGCCTGTTCCGCTTCCGCAGCATCGCCCGCACGCTCATCGCCGCTGCGCCGGCCGAGCACCGCGGGCTCATCGAGGCCTACACGCGCGGCGTCAACCGCGCGCTCGCGGGCCTTGCGGGCCGACCGTGGGAGTACTGGCTGCTCGGCGCTGCGCCGCAGCGCTGGCGCGCGGAGGATACGATCCTCGTCGCCTACGCCATGTGGTGGGATCTGCAGTACGGGGATTTCCGCACCGCGCGCATGCGCCGCGAGCTCGATGCGCGGCTCGGCGGTGAGCGTTGCGCGGGCGGCTGGAAGTGCGCGCTCGCCTTCCTCTACCCGCAGCGCACCCAGTGGGACAGCCCGAACGTCGCCGACGAGGCTGCACTCGCCGCCGCCGATGCGCGCGCCGCGATGCTCGGGCCCGTGCCGGATGCCGCGGCGCTCGATCTGCGGGCGCCACGGGTGGGCGCCGCACCCTCGAGCGGCGTGCAGCCGGCGCTCGCGGAGCTCCTGTGGCGCGCCACCGGCCTTGCGGCAGAGGAGGCGGGCGGCACCGCGCTCGGCAGCAATGCCTTCGCGGTCGCCGGGCGCCTGAGCGCAAACGGTGCCGCCGTGGTCGCCTCCGACATGCACCTCGGGCTGCGCGTGCCGACGACCTGGTACCGCATGCGCCTGCGGCTTGCGGGCGGGGCGCTCGATCTCAACGGCCTGACCCTGCCCGGCGCGCCGCTGCTGATCGCCGGCTCGAACGGCCACGTGGCCTGGGCGTTCACTAACAGCTACGGCGAGTGGCTCGACCTGAAGCCGCTCGAGTGCGCGAGCGTGTCCGACGCGCGCCTCGAAAGCGCCGCGGGCCCGCTGCCGCTCGCGACGGTGACGGAGACGATCCGCGTGCACGGCGCAGCGTCGGTCGCGCTGCCCGTGCGCTCGATCAGGGACGGGGCGATGGCCGGAGCGGTGCTGTTCGAGGTCGAGCCGGGAGCGCACCGCTGCTGGCTCGCGCGCTGGCTCGCACAGCTGCCCGCGGCGAGCAACCTCAACCTGCAGCATCTCGAGCAGGCGCTGAGCGCGGCGCAGGTGCTCGCGCTCGCCCCCGGGCTCGGCATGCCGCACCAGAACATCATCGTCGGCGACAGCGCCGGACACATCGGCTGGACGATCGCGGGGCGCGTGCCGCTCGATACAACGGGCGATGCGCGCCTCACGGCGGCCGCGGGCTGGCGGGGCGCGGACACCCAGCCGCACATCTACGACCCGCCGCTCGGGCGGCTGTGGACCGCGAACGCGCGCGCCACCGACGAGGAGGCGGGACTGGTCGCGATCGGCGGCGATGCGGCCCCGCTCGGCGCCTACTACGATCTCGGCGCACGCGCGCGCCAGATCCGCGACGACCTGCTCGCGCTCAAGGGCGGCGTGCAGCCCTCGGATCTGCTGCGCATTCAGCTTGATGACCGCGCGCTGTTCCTCGAGCGCTGGCGTGATGAGCTACTCGGCCTCATCGATCGTTCGGCCCTCGAAGCTGAGCCCGCGCGCGCCGAGTTCCGGCGCCTGATCGAGGGCTGGGATGCGCGTGCGGCGGCCGACTCCTGCGGCTATTACCTGGTGCGCGCATTCCGCACGCGGCTGCGGGACGATGTCTGGCAGCAGCTGCTGCGCACGCTCGGCGTCGCGGCGGACGCGCCGCCGCCGATGCAGTTCGAGGAGCCGCTGTGGCGCATGCTGAGCCGCGAGCCCCCACAGCTCCTGCCGGCGCCCTATGCGAGCTGGCGTGCGTTTCTCCTCGCCGAGCTCGATGCGACGATCGCCGATCTCAAGACTCGCTGCACGCAGCTCGCGCGCTGCCGCTGGGGCGCGCACAACCCGGTGCGCGTGCGCCACCCCCTGTCGGCGGCGCTGCCGCTGCTGGCACCGCTCATCGACATGCCCGGCCTCGCGCTGCCCGGCGATCACGACATGCCGCGCGTTCAGGACGGCGCGGTCGGTGCCTCGGAGCGCTTCGGCGTCGCGCCCGGCCACGAGGCGCAGGGCTATCTGCACATTGCGGGCGGGCAGAGCGGTCATCCGCTCTCACCGTACTATCGCGCGGGCTTTGCCGCGTGGGCGCAGGGCGAGCCGCTGCCGTTCCTGCCGGGCCGGAGCGAGCACCGGCTCGAGCTACGCCCCTCCCTCGGGCAGCCTGTACACTGACCGTCATGAATGCACGCTTCACCGGTACCGATCGCTACGTCGCAACGCCCGACCTCATGACCGCGGTCAACGCCGCGATCACGCTGCAGCGCCCGCTGCTCGTCAAGGGCGAGCCCGGCACCGGCAAGACCCAGCTCGCCATCGAAATCGCCGCCGCGCTCAGGCGGCCGCTGTTCGAGTGGCACGTCAAGTCGACCAGCAAGGCGCGCGAGGGGCTGTACGAGTACGACGCCGTCTCGCGGCTGCGCGACTCGCAGCTCGGCGATCCCCGCGTGCACGACATCGGCAACTACATCGTGAAGGGCAGGCTGTGGGAGGCGTTCGAGTGCCCGACCCAGCCGGTGCTTCTGATCGATGAGATCGACAAGGCCGACATCGAGTTTCCCAATGACCTGTTGCGCGAGCTCGACCGCATGGAGTTCTACGTGCACGAGACGCGGCAGCTCATCAGCGCGCAGCACCGCCCGATCATTCTCATCACCAGCAACAACGAGAAGGAGCTGCCGGATGCCTTCCTGCGCCGCTGCTTCTTCCACTACATCCGCTTTCCGGATGCGGCGACGCTCGCGCGCATCGTGGCGGTGCACCATCCGGCGCTCAAGCGCGAGCTGCTCGCCGAGGCCCTGAACGCCTTCTTCCGCGTGCGCGAGATGCCGGCGCTGAAGAAGAAGCCGTCCACCTCGGAGCTGCTCGACTGGCTGAAGCTGCTGCTCGCCGAGGACATCCCCGCCGAGGCGCTGCGCGACTCCGACCCGAAGAAGTCGCTGCCGCCGCTGTACGGCGCGCTGCTCAAGAACGAGCAGGACGTGCACCTGTTCGAGCAGCTGGTGTTCCTGCATCGCGGCAATCGCGCGTGAGGCACGCGCGCGACACCGTCGGCCCGGCAGGCGCGGCGCGCGGGCCGCGCATCCCCGCCCCATGCTGAGCCGCTTCTTCACGGAGCTGCGCGCCGGTGGCGTGCCGGTGAGTCTGCGGGAGTTCCTGCTGCTGCTCGAGGCGCTCGACGCGCGGCTCGCGGGCTACTCGCCCGAGGAGTTCTACTTCCTCGCGCGCACCTGCCTCGTCAAGGACGAGCGCCACTACGACCGCTTCGATCGGGTGTTCGCCGAGCACTTCGAGGGCGCGCAGCGCGCGCTCAAGCGGCTCGATGCGCTGCTGCCGGCACAGTGGCTGCGCGCCGCGGCCGAGCTGTCCCTCAGCGAGGAGGAACGTGCGCAGATCGCCGCCCGCGGCGGCTGGGAGGCCCTGCTCGCGGCGCTGCGGGAGCGACTCGCCGATCAGCGCGAGCGCCACGAGGGCGGCAACCGCTGGGTCGGCACGGCCGGCACTTCCCCCTTCGGCAATCACGGCGACGGCCCGGACGGCATCCGCATCGGCGCGGGCGCGGGCCGGCGTCGCGCCACGCAGGTGTGGGAGCGGCGCGAGTACCGCAACTTCGATGACTCAATCGAGCTCGGCACGCGCAATCTGAAGCTCGCGCTGCGGCGACTGCGGCGCTTCGCGCGCGAAGGCGCCCCCGAGGAGCTCGATCTCGGTGCCACCATCGATGCCACGGCGCGCAACGCGGGCCTGCTCGATCTGAAGCTGGTCGCCGAGCGCCACAATGCCGTGCGCGTGCTGCTGTTCCTGGACGTGGGCGGCTCCATGGACGAGCACGTGCGCCTCATCGAGCAGCTGTTCTCCGCCGCCCGCAGCGAGTTCAAGCACCTCGAGCACTTCTACTTCCACAACTGTCCGTACGAGGGCGTGTGGAAGGACAACCGGCGGCGCTTCTCCGAGCGGATCCCGACGCTCGAGGTGCTGCGCACCTACGGCCGCGCCTACCGCGTCATCTTCGTGGGCGATGCCGCCATGAGCCCCTACGAGATCACTCAGCCGGGCGGCAGCATCGAGCACGACAATCCCGAGCCCGGCGCGGTGTGGATCGAGCGCATCGCCGCCGCTTTCCCCCACCTCGTGTGGCTCAACCCCTCCGATCCGAGGCGCTGGCAGCACACCGCCTCGACCCGCCTGATCGAGGATCTCATCGGCGGGCGCATGTTTGCCCTCTGCCTCGAGGGGCTCGATCGCGCGATGACCGAGCTCAGGCGCGGCTCGCCGCCGGCCGCTGCCGGCCGGCCGGCGCCCAAACCGCCGCACCTGCCTGTCCCACCCGGGCCGCAGTAGCGCCGGAGCGTTCCGTGCGCCGCTTTGATGCACCTCACGCCTCGGGCCGGCCGCGCCCCCTGGTGGGCCTCGTGCTCACGGGCGGCGGCGCGCGCTCGGCCTATCAGATCGGCGTGCTGCACGCGCTCTCGGAGCTCCTGCCCCGCGGCCGCAATCCCTTCGGCGTGATCGTCGGCACCTCCGCCGGCGCCGTGGCCGCCGCGGTGCTCGCCTCGCAGGCGCTTCACTGGCGCAAGGCGGTCGCGGGACTCGAGGAGGTGTGGGCGAGCTTCCGCGTCTCGCAGGTCTTTCACGTCGACCGTCTGCACATGCTGCGCTCGGGACTGCACTGGATGCTGTCGCTCGTCTCCGGGGGACTGCTCCTCACCCCGCCGCGCTCGATCCTCGACAACTCACCGCTGCGCGAGCTGCTGCGGCACCACGTCGAATGGGGCGGCGTGCGCACCAGCATCGAGCGCGGGCACCTGCACGCCGTGGCACTGTGCGCGACCAGCTACACGAGCGGCCAGTCCGTGGCCTTCTACGACGGCATCCCGGAGATCTCGGACTGGGCGCGCTCGCAGCGCTGCGGCCGCCGCGTGAGG
>Ga0187780_10002897_pt1 | contig 12892 bp, 7 predicted proteins | sample 1015_Q2_SP10_20__FD_132429 | JGI IMG/M metagenome (GOLD analysis project Ga0187780, IMG submission 132429) | Tropical peat soil microbial communities from peatlands in Department of Meta, Colombia - 1015_Q2_SP10_20_MG | ecosystem: Environmental > Terrestrial > Soil > Wetlands > Peat | place...
GGTGTCTTGTGCCTGCGTATTTTCCTTCCGTGGGTGCTTGTAGGGTATTTCGTAGATTATGCTCGTTGTACGCGGAGTTGCACTGGAGCATTTCTGGGACTGTTGACGACGCAACCATGGCACAATTGGTGGTGTATCATCTGGATAATCCCCTATCTCTATCTGGTCATAGTATTGTTGATGGCTCGTACAGAGAAGAGTGTGCTGCAGAAAGCCATTGCAGGGACTTTAGCAACTGTGGTAGGAATGTATGTGTATATTGTGTTGCCTGCATTTGGGGTTCCTCTCAACGACACAACATGGAATTGGACCCTGGTGAGTCTTGTATTAGTGATACTGGCAATAAATTATCATATTATCTGGTTTACACTCCTGAGGATAACCGAATGGATAGGCAACTCAAGACGAGACTGGTTCTTTGCCGGTGGCCGTTTTCGGATTATCAATCATAGTCTGTATTCTGGATTGGGTGGAGCCGTAGCTGTAGGCATACTCACCTACGTCATAGGAAATCCTCTGGCAGCTCTTGTGTTACTTGTTTGTGGTCTTGTAGGAGCCGCAGTGTTTGCTCAAGTCTTGTGGGGAAGTAATGTCCTGGCACGCCCATATGGTTACTGGGGAGCAGTCATTGGAGGCGGAGTTGGCGGACTCGTCGTCACTTTTGCCTTTGGGATTCCTTTCACCACCATTGTACTGGCTGCGGTGCTCTGCGCTCCCTTTGCTCAAGCCATCGGCAGACTGCGCTGTTTAGTGCAGGGGTGCTGTCATGGCATCCCTACCACCAGGAACTTTGGTATCCGCATATGGCAAAGCCAATCAAGAGTGGTGGCCATTTCCGGGTTGAAAGGACAATATATTCTGGACACCCAGTTATGCTCAATCCTCTTTAATATACCATTGGGTTGCCTTCTCTGGGGTCTATGGCTGTCTCAAGGTGTGAGTAGTTCCTTTATTATAGGATTGTATTTCATCTTGACAGGCATAGAACGATTTACCGAAGATGCGTATCGCGGGGAAAAACAAACGAGATTCAGGGGAGGACTCAGAGAAAATCAATGGATCGCACTGGGAGCGCTCTTGATTGGCGTCGCTATAACCATGATTCCTACTTCCTTGCTAGCTAATCCAGCCGGTACATTGAATCTCGCATTTTTTGCCGCGGTGGTGGTCGGAGGACTCTTGACAGCCTTAGCCATGAGTATGGACTTTCCAAAATCGAAGTTGCGTTACTCTCGCTTAAGTGGTTGAGCAGTTCACAGAGAAAGTATATGTTCGCATCAAATCAAGTTGCCAGTGGAAGATAGTTCCCATCCTCCGTACGACAACTCAGCGAGGATGAAAGCGTAATCGCTGGTCAAGGTCACGACTGGCTGCAGTGATATGTTATTCCACTTTCTATCTCAAAGCACCACAAAATTCAAATGGAATGTTTTTAACAGACGCATTGTTTTCATTTGTAGAGATTACATTTTTCCCCCACAGGAGTTACAATCCAGTCTTCCGATGGGAGATATATTAAGACTAAATACGCCTTGGGAATGAATGTACAGGAGACTTCGCTGATGCGTGGGGTTCGGAGTATTTCTCGACCATTTCTCCTTCTTCTACACTCTAGTTCTGCCCTGTTAGCAGGGCAGTTTGGAAAGTCAATACCATTTTTTATGCTCACTACATCCAACACAACAGATAATGTATTCCAACTACGAGATGGGCGAGTACTGGGTTATGCCGAATACGGCGACCCTACAGGTACACCTGTCTTCTTCTTCCACGGCTTGCCCGGTTCGCGGAGGCAACGCCACCCTGATGATTCGATTGCCATCGAGCTAGGGGCACGCATCATCACTCTTGATCGACCTGGTTACGGCTTATCTGACTTTCAACCGGGCCGCACGTTGCTGGATTGGCCCGATGATGTGGCTCAAATTGCCGATGGGCTACATATTGATCAATTCGCGGCCATCGGTCTCTCAGGAGGTGGTCCCTACCTTCTTTCTTGTGCATACAAGATGCCTGAACGCTTAACCTCGGCAACCGTTATTAGTGGTATGGGACCGGTAGATAACCCCGAGGCAAGGAAAGGCATGATGGGCTCTATGCGCCTGGGACTTGGCTTGGCGCGAAGAGTGCCATGGGAACTTATACGACTGGTGCTTGAGCCACTTGCCGGGATGGTTCGACTCAATCCCACAGCAGCCAAAAAGTTGGTGCCATTGCCGGCACCTCAAGCTGACAAAGAGGCATTTGCCCGGCCTGAAGTACAAGCGATAGATCAGGAAGATCTTGCCGAAGCGTATCTTCATGGTGCGCGAGGCGTGTACTGGGAAGTCGTAACGCTCGCAAATCCCTGGGGTTTCCACCTCGAAGATATTCACAAAAAGATATTCCTCTGGCATGGCGATGAGGATACCACTGTCCCCATTCACATGGGAAGATACGTGGCACGCTCTCTTCCAGCCTGCGTGCCTACATTCTATCCTGGCGAGGGTCACACTCTCATTTACAATTACTGGCGAGAGATTCTGACGGTAGCTGTGGCTTGAACAGGGAGCAATCAATTAGCCTTGATTACACTGGCCACACCAAGAAGCATGGAAGGTGTGGCACAGAAAAACGCCGGTCTTTTGTGGAAACTCAGTTCTCTGTAAACCCACCATCGCTTGCTCTTTGTCTATGTGATGATATCGTGATGTGAGACTGCGCTGGGGTGATTGTGTTGTGATACGTATGCCACATACTTACGTTGGGAATGAATGACTTCTGATGCAGCGCTCCTCCTGGCGGAAAGGGAGAGTAGCCATGATATCCCAGACACATGGTGGCGAGAATCAACAAAGAGATGTAAAACCACTGAGCATCGAGAAACCGGTGCAGCGAAATAGGCTCTATTACCTCGACTGGTTGCGAGTGCTGGCTGTGCTTGGAGTTTTTGTTGCTCATACAGGAGATATCTTCGATACACTCTACTGGCATACCAGAAACGGTGGACAGGGCATTAGTTGGAATGCGCTTGCTACCTTCGGCGCGGAGTGGGGCATGTCGCTTGTCTTTTTGCTTGCCGGAGCAAGCACATGGTATGCACTTTTATACAGGTCGAGCAACCAATTTATCGGGGAACGCTTCAAACGATTGCTCATTCCATTTATCGTGGCTTTCATTCTTCTCTCTCCTTTTCAGGCCTATCTGCTGTCGTATTTTATCGCAAGTGGCTACTCGCTCTTTCACGGCACACTCTTACAATTTTTCCCGTATTTTTTCAAGCATATTCACATTGGGAGTGATCTGAGATTCCTGACCATCTATGGATATCACCTCTGGTTTCTGGCTTTCCTCTTTCTTATCTCCTTGATGGCTCTTCCTCTGCTCCTCAATTTGAAACAAGAACGAGGCATGCGGTTCATTTCATGGCTGGCCGCGGTTTGCAATAGACCTGCAGGACTTTTTGTGTTTGTCCTGCCTATCGCACTCATCCGGATGAGTTTGTGGGCAGTATTCCCCAGCTATCAAGGTTGGACAGATTTCTACAGCTGGTTTGTTATCTTTGTGTACGGGTTCATCATTTATTCAAATGACAAGTTCGGGAAGGCCATTCGCAAACAAGGAAAGTTTTTTCTACCTGTCGCGTTCATATGCACGCTGACGTTGATAGCATCAAATGTTGTTGGCGTCTTAAACGATTGGGAGAAGGCACCCGGCTTCTCCGGAGTCTATCTGTGCTACCAGTTCCTGCTCAGCATAGCCAGTTGGTCTATGACCGTCTCCGCGTTGTATTTAGCGATGCACTTCTTGAACTTTAATAACAAAGTGCTTCACTATGCCAATGAAGCTGTTTTACCATTTTACGTTATACACCAGCCAGTGATTCTTATCATCGCATTCTATGTTCTGGCATGGGACATCCCTACAGGTGTGAAATATCTGTTTGTCAGTTCGGCTGCTCTGATTGCCACACTTGTGTTGTATGAGCTCTTGATACGACGATTCAAGCCATTACGGTGGCTCTTCGGTATGAAGACTTCCCGGCCGCACCTGCCAGTTCATACGCTCCAATCCTGAGCTAAGGTAACATAACGCATACATCAAACCGGAGCGCCAGGAGAACATGTGAATGTTCTCCACAAAAGTAGGGTCGTCAAAAGGTAGAGCAAGTGTACATCTCACAATACGAGATGGAGTAAGAGTATTCACTAGCTCACTGTAAGCTGGTGATGGTTCATATATTGTCTGTATGATAGGAGCTGGCTGCGATGCGCATAGGAATCATTGCACTCGGTTCACGTGGCGATGTCCAGCCGTATGTGGCACTGGGCAAGGGATTGAAGCAGGCAGGCTACGAGGTCGTCCTGCTTACTCACGATCCATATCAGAGATTGGTTCTAGGTGAGGGATTGGAGTTTTTCGCGATTGGTGGCAATCCTCACACCATTGTAGATCAGGTGATGAATGACGCCAGGGTGGGTGAAAAACCAAACGAGTTCGACTTTTTGCGCAAGCTGGTACCCCTCATCAAACCACTCTTGCACGAAATTGTGACGCGATGCTGGCAGGGGTGCCAGGGAGCTGATGCGCTGGTGCTCAATGCGTTGGGAATTGTGGTGGGTGTCCCTATCGCTCAGAAACGCGAGATACCCGCTTTTCCCGCATATTTGCAGCCGATGACGCCAACAAGGGAATTTCCAGCGCTTTCCTTTCCAGCAGTCCCGAACTGGCTGGCTCCGGTTCGACCCTCGTATGATCTCCTCTCAGCGGAGTTTCTGGACTGGATGCGCTGGCAGTTCTACCGATCCATGGGCAAAGTCACTCACCAGTTGTTGGGAACGCCCATGAGCTCGCCGATCAGGCAACTTCAAGAGCACCAAACGCCCATCTTTTATGGTTACAGTGCAAGTTTTGTGCCTCGCCCTGCTGATTGGCCTGACTATTGCCATATCACCGGTTACTGGTTCCTTGATAGCCCTTTCGACTGGCAACCACCGGCTGACCTGCAAGCGTTTCTGCAGGCCGGGATACCTCCTGTTTACATCGGCTTTGGTAGCATGGGCAGTGGTGATGCGCACCACCTGACGCAACTGGTGGTCAGAGCGCTGGCGCTCTCGGGACAGCGCGGCATCTTGTTAACCGGCTGGGGAGCCTTGAAGCAAGAGCAGTTACCCGAGTTCGTCTTTGCCATAGATGAGGTGCCGCACGACTGGTTGTTCCCACTGACTGCGGTGGTGGTGCATCATGGTGGGGCCGGCACAACAGGCGCGGGTTTGCGGGCCGGGTTGCCGACCATCATCGTACCCTTTATCAGCGATCAACCTTTCTGGGGTGAGCAAGTCTACCAACGAGGCGTGGGTCCCAGGCCGATTCGCCAGAAGCAGTTGAGTGCAGAGGCTCTGGCCGAGGCTATCACCACGGCAATCAACGACCAGGGGATGAGGGAACGTGCAGCAGCATTAGGAGAGAAGATCCGTGCGGAGAATGGCATTGGCAATGCGGTTCGGTTAATTCAACACTACCTGCACTGAAGCAGAGAGGGGTTCCACGTTGATAACCTTCAAATGACGATTCGCCTGTATAGGTATGTTGTGCCTGGTTTCATGGACTCTTGTGGGTTTACGTTGCTCTCAGATGCCCACGAGTTCAGCCTGAACCTCGCCACGCTCGCGTCGAAGAGAGCATTGAGCACATAGCCCTGTTTGTGAACGAGATAGCAAGGTCTCAGCGTGGTCGCAAAAAGTTCCGAAACAGAGGCACTGAGTCTTTCATGTCCATCAGTCACGATGAGATCGTTGCGCGTTGCGCCTCTTGAGCGCAGGTCTTGGAGAAGGCATGCCCATCCCTCTTTGCTATTTTCTGCGCAAGCGCGGCCGACTAACACCTCTCGGTTTCTGGCCAGATCGACACACTACCGGCGGTGAAAATGATCATGGCAATGATCTTATCTCCATGCCGAACGCCAAAATGCGCCAGCGTCCTGCTCTGTCTTTTCAAGATGTCCCCCTTTATATATCGTAATAATGCGAATATAGCGGCGAGAAATACAGTTGTGGCTCTTTTCCGATTGGATTGTATACAAAGCTAATGTTGTTAGTAAAGGAGGATGTGCGTATTTACTCTCATACTTATATGGAAAAACTATTTAACCGTCACGTATAATATGCTAGTTAAAGTTACTGTGACTGGACTTGCAGTGAGCCATAGTAGAAACGCTCGTTGAAATTTATTTCTAGTATGTATTGCAAAAAGTTTTGCGGAGAATCAAAATGGCTCAGTTCAGACGAGAATTATTTCAACCCACCAACTTTAATCTGGCATTTGAACAGATGTGTAATTTTGCAGCAATTGCGAAAACACGCAATGCAGACGATACACTCAAGCAGTTAATCCTCCAATGTTTTGTAGTGTTGCCAAATGAAAAGTTTCAAAATGCAAAAAGCTTAACTGATGCAATAACGGTGTTCGGATTACAGGTACCCGAATTTCAAGTACAAGTAAGCTTAAACAATCTCATAACCGAAGGACGCCTTCAACAATCTGCCGATTCCAACCTGGCTCTACCTAATGGTACGCGTATACTGTTGAAGCAACGAATAGATGATGCAAAGACTCTTGAGGAACGAGTAAAGCATGCCTGGTTAGAAAATATTGCAAGAAGATTTCCAAGTTTACCTCCAGAAAAAATTTGGGAAGGACTTCAAGGTTATCTAGCCAGAACATTTCGATGTCATGGATTACAAACAGCTGCGCTCCTGGATAGTTCCATTGACATTGCACCGGCATACTCGGAAAGTATTTTTTCACTCCTCAATGAAAGTCTACATGAGATATTCCCTCCTGCATTGCGCGCTCCTGCAAGAGAAGCTATTTTAAGCTTTTTTGTCAACCAGAAAAATAATCAGGATCAGAAGATGTACATTGAGCAACTCGAAGATGGAGTGTTTAACTACTTCTCACTGATGGTAGATCCAGAGATCGCGGCGAGGTTGCAAAAACAGCTGAATAAGCTAACCATATTTCTCGACACGAATTTTTTATTTAATATCCTGGGTATTGATGAGAACAATTATTATGTAGATATTTCCAAAGAGATTGTCTTGAATATTAACAAATACAAATTACCTTTCAGACTCCGTTATCATCCGGCAACCGGTCGTGAGATGCGCGAAACAATCTTATTACATGAAACCGAACTTAGGAAGCAGGAGAGAGCATCTTTCCATAGAAATGGAGCGACCCCGCTGGATGCTGAGGCATTTCGTAAACGATATGAGCATGTAGAAGTGCTCCTGAAAGACCAAAACGTTACAGTATACAGGTCACAATTCCAACAAAAAGATGGGCGTATAGAACTGCTCGAAAAATACCGTAATTTCTTAGCTACTCGAGGTAGGATGAAACCTAATGTGGTGATTGAGCATGACATGGATGTTCTGGATGCTGTGCATCACATACGATCGAAAGCAACATCTACATTGGAGGCAGAAGCACTATTTCTAACATGTGATATTCTGTTGTATGTGTTTGATTGGGAGATGAGCAAGCAGCAAAATCGTTCAGCTTGTACGGTACTGCCTGACAGCTTCCTACAAGTCATGCTTCCATTTGTCTCTTCAAATGATAACTTTGATCGATCATTCGAGGAGACATTTGTTATCCCTGAATTTCGAGCAATTGAAAGTAAGTCTAGTGAAGCTCGAACGAAGATGTTAAGCTATCTCAAAGCATATGAAGATCTACCGATTGAAACCGCAACAAAACTGCTTTCCAATGACTTACTGCTGGAGCCTCTGCGTCCTGCGGAGGATGAGCAATTTCATCAATACCTGGATTCGATTGTACAGGAACAAAAAGTTGCAAGTCTTTTGGAGGAAAAAGTTGCTGTTGATAAGCAGCTAGAGAAAGAATTGGCAGAAAAAGAAGCTATTGAGAAACAAAAAGAGATTATTGAGAAACAATTAGAACAGGAAAGAGCCCAACGGGAAAAGGAGAAGGCCAGGGCTGATGAAGAGGAAGCCAGGGCGGATAGGGCTGAGCAGCTCCTGCGTAGGAAGGAAAAAGAGTTAACCTTACCTGTAATGTATACAGAAAGAGGAAATGGGCAAAGTCAGGACGAAATCTATCAACAAAGACAGGCCAGGGAGGTCGCAGAGAGCCGAGCTAAAGAGGGTGAATTCGCAAAAGTAGAAGCGGAACGTAAAGTTGAAATCTATGTGACAATACTCTCAATAATGGTGAGCCTCATGCTCGTTGGTCTATTCGAATTCGCGATAAATTATCTACTCAAATGGAATCATGCACATAGTGTCGGGTTGCAATTAGCGGTTGATGCTTTGATCGTTTGTATTATTTTTGGTGCCTTCCACCCGAAATTGCGCGTGCATTTTTGGGGGGCAGGAGCAATTGCTTTTGTGTGTGCGATTTTTCAAATGTTGGGTTGAATAGGCGCGGGATTTTGTCATGTACTAATTATTGGTGGCACTTCGCTTGTTTTAAGCCCGCTGGTAGTTGGTGGATCCGTTTAACAGCACTTGTCTTGACGGTGGGCTAATGCTCACGTATACTGTGGACACGAAAGAGATAATGTTTGTACATATGCAACAGAGTAATTATTACCGATCTGCCCTACAGGTGGGTGGAGCGGTTCCTTGCGAGCGCAAACGATAACATCACTCCAACCTCATCCCGCATGTAGGGCAGCAGAGTTGATTGCTCTGCTGCTTTTTATTGTCTGAATATCTCATTGAGGAGGAGAGGCATGGTCACACCGGCATCAAACATTCTAGAACAATTCGCAAGGACGACTGAAGAGGTTGTTACGCTGCAAGAACTGAAGGAGCTACTTAGCTCAGGAAAGCAGTTGCGTATTAAATATGGGGTAGATGTGACCGCGCCATACCTGCATACAGGTCATGCTGTCAACCTGTGGATGATGCGTATGTTGCAGGATCTGGGACACAAATTGCAATTCCTGATTGGAGATACTACTACACGAATTGGTGATCCGAGCAGGAGAAATGCCTTGCGTCCGATAATTCCCTCAGAAGAGATAGGGGTAATTGAAGTCCGTATTGGAGATGTGTTTCGTGACGGAAAGTGTACCTGGTTTCGACTGCGTGTAGATTGCTTATGATGTTTTATGTCTTAAGCAGCTATACTTTAGGGTAAGGAAATCAGGAGCCTGCTTGAGAGCGGGACTGGCTCCAGCGCCGCTCATGATGTTTGTGAAAGCTGAAGAAAAAGAGTGGAAGTTTGTTTGAAGCATAGAGGGAGGTTCGCATGCTGAGAATAATGGGGGATCGATATGACGGAATCACATTATGACGCTGGTATGAAGGTACGCAAGGAGGTACTCGGTAGCGAGTATGTGGAGCAAGCTCAAGCTCGGACAACGGAGTTCGATGCTGACTTCCAGCGCTATATTACAGAGACTGCGTGGGGTTCTGTCTGGGCACGTCCTGATCTGGATAGGCGAACGAGAAGCCTGGTGACGATTGCGATTCTGGCGGCATTAGGGCGTGAGGAGTTGGTGATACACTTACGGGGTAGCCGTAATATTGGGCTTGATCCGCACGAAATTGCCGAGGTGCTCATGCATGTGGCTGTGTATGCAGGCATTCCTGCTGCTAATGCTGCGTTTGCCGCGGCAAAAAAAGAATTCGAGAAGCCAATACCAGAAGTGGGAGATGTCACAATGGAGAGTCAGGAGGGAGTATGAAGAATATCACAACCTGTGATGGAGCAAAACCATATGCCGGAGAGTATTGATACATTATTCGGCACTACTAAGATGGCTGAAGTTTTTTCTCTCGAGGCTCATGTCCGTGGAATGCTGTCTTTTGAAGCTGCGCTTGCTCGTGCAGAAGCTCGCGTTGGGATTATCCCGGAGTATGCTGCACACATAATTGTTAGTAATTGTAACGCGGATTTGTTCGATGTTGCTGTGTTGTATCGAGAAGCCAGGACGGCTGGGACACCCGTTATCCCCCTCGTGCGTATTCTCACAGAAAAAGTTGGTGATGGCGCAAAGAAGTTTGTGCATTGGGGAGCTACAAGCCAGGACGTGATAGATACTGCGCTGGTGCTACAGATGCGTGATGGCATTGACCTGCTGGTGGGTGGGCTGCTCGCTGTGTGTGAGGCGTGCGAGCAATTAGCTGAACAGCACAAGTCTACCGTGATGGCCGGCAGAACCCTCTTGCAGCAGGCAGTGCCGATCACCTTTGGTCTAAAGGCAGGGCGATGGTTGGCTATGACGGTCCGGCAGGTGCATGCACTACGTGAGCATCGAAAGCGATCCCTGGTGGTGCAACTGGGAGGCGCTACCGGGACACTTGCCTCGCTTGGCGAACAGGGGATCGAGCTAGTCACGTTGCTTGCAGAGGAGCTGGGGCTTGCCGCTCCTGAGCTGCCCTGGCACAGCGAACGAGATCGAATCGGTGCGATTGGCGGAACACTCGGGGTCCTTGCAGGTGCGATGGCGAAGATAGCGAGTGATGTTGCTCTTCTCTCCCAGACAGAGATTGGTGAAGTGTCTGAGGGGACTGGGCAAGGGAAAGGTGGATCGTCAGCGATGCCCCAGAAGCACAATCCAGTCGATGCGACCTTTGCGATGGCAGCCGCGCGGCTGGCTATTGGGGAAGTCCCGGTGCTGCTTTCAGCGATGACACAGGAGCACGAACGCGGTGCCGGAGGTTGGCAGGCGGAATGGGAGGCACTGCCCAACCTGTTTCGCTACACTTCAGGTGCAGTCGAGCATGTTAGGGAGATGTTGCGTGATCTTGAGGTCGATCCTGCACACATGATTGCAAACGTGGAGCTGACACAAGGATTGATTATGGCAGAGTCGCTGACGATGGCACTTGCGACACATGTTGGAAGACCTGAGGCACAACGAATGGTCAAGGAACTCTGTGCTCGTGCGGTCAGTTCACGAGTGCACCTGCGTGAGGTTGCCGTAGAGGAGGAGCAAGTACTTCGCTTTCTCTCCTTAGAAGAGATCGATCGTGTGCTTGATCCAGGTGCATATCTGGGAAGTACGAATGTCTTCATCGACCGTGCTCTCGCATCTTACCGGGAGGCCAAGGCCTTTGGGGAAGTAACATAAATTTTTTCTCCAAATGTGTGCATATAGAGGGTTATTTGTGATATGATGTGGGAAGAATACTATAATGAAATATGGTAAGTAATGTGCAGGAGGCATGTGAGGAGGTTATCTCTATGCATATTATCCATGGAACGTGGATTCCAGACGACCCAAACGAATTTGTCCAAAGGGGAGCTTTTTACCTGTGGGTGGAGACGGATACACCAGAGGGCAGGTCGCGTAACAATCTCAACAACATCCACCCCAGGCACCTGGCACAAGCGGCTCTGGCGACGTTTCTGACGGAGAAACTGGGGATGCAAGAGCCTATTCCAGGAGCTTTGTCACGCACTCTTTGCACGAAATACTTTTTACTCCCAACGGCTGCGGAAAAGCCTTCTCCCTCTTTCGAATTGCTGCGCTATATGGATGAGGAGGAGCCAATAGAATTCAAATTGGCACCGTGGCAGGTCAATTGCTTCAGGGTTGCGGATGTCATCACAGCGCTGAACGAGATCCATTTTATCGCTCTTAATGCGGCTGAAGATTTCCAACTTGGGGCGGACCTGCTGTTCTGGCACCAGTATTCGCAGGCGATAAAGAGTATTATCGCCAAAGACCAGTATATTCCGGCACTGAAGTATCAAGTGACCTCTTCTGCTCTAAACAAGAGCAAAAAAGCGAAACCAATCCCAGGTTTCGAGATTCACCCTGCGTGGGAATTGTTGTCTGATACATATGAAAAGAATATCCAACGCTATGTAGATGCAATGCCAGGAGCCTGTGCCGCAGGGTTGAATAGTATCGGTGAAGGCTGCGGGCTGTTTGACAAAGAATCCTTGTTACGCCACTTTTCAGAATGTCTTTTGCATGACATTGTAACTGGAACAGCATTTACCGGGAAATTTGACCAGCAGATCGCAGACACACTTTTATACAGGTGTGTCTATCCATACCGACCGGTTCTGATGCAATCTACTTCTGAGAAGAATCTTGAGGAGTATAAGCAATGGTTAACGTGGCGTACGAACCTTACCAAAGCTCACACCGAGTCCGGTTTCACGCTGTGTTTCCGATTGGAGGAAGCTTCGCCCAGCGATATCGATAATTGGCACCTGCACTTCCTTGTCGCAGCCAAACACGATCCGTCACTCAAATTAAGTTTAGAAGAGTATTGGAATCTTCATCCACGGGAGAGGGCCGAGGCGGCTCGACCTTTCGGGCGAGACTTCGCGAAAAATCTCTTGCTGGCACTGGGTTATGCCGCACGAATCTATCCCACAATTTGGGATGGAATGGCTACGGACCAGCCGAGCGGGTGCATACTTACAATGGACGAGGCGTTCGAGTTCTTAAAAGAGAGCGCCTGGGTACTTGGCGAAGCTGGCTACTCGGTGATAGTTCCGGCATGGTGGACACCTGATGGACGCCGCCGCACGAAGGTCCGCCTCAAAACTTCTGTAAGTTCACCCAAGGGAGGAGCTACGGTCAGTAAAGGCCACCTCAGTCTCAATACTATCATCTCGTATGAATACCAGCTGTCGGTTGGTGGGCAGGTAGTTTCGGAAGAGGAGTGGGAACAACTCGTCAATGCTAAAACACCACTGGTCCAGTTCCGAGGGCAATGGATGGAGCTGGATCGCGATAAAATGCAGCAACTTTTGCAGTTCTGGCAGGCACACCAGCATGAAAAATCGGAGATCACTCTCCTTGATATGTTAAAGATTGGCAGCGAGGCCGGAGATGACCTGGAGTGGGACCATGATCAGAGTTTACGTGACATGCTATCAAGGCTGCATGACAAAAATGCATTCGCGCCTATTA
>Ga0187780_10002898_pt1 | contig 12891 bp, 15 predicted proteins | sample 1015_Q2_SP10_20__FD_132429 | JGI IMG/M metagenome (GOLD analysis project Ga0187780, IMG submission 132429) | Tropical peat soil microbial communities from peatlands in Department of Meta, Colombia - 1015_Q2_SP10_20_MG | ecosystem: Environmental > Terrestrial > Soil > Wetlands > Peat | place...
CTACGCGGAATACCAGCGAGCAGTAGTAGTGATTTTAACGAAAACTCATGCCTTAATTCATAGACAACTTTTACTTTGTCTCGTTTCGTGATTTTTCCTTGTTTTGAACTAAGGCATTCAACTTTTTTAGATAAGCATTTTCCATGCGTAAACGCTCTAGCTCAGCTTGAAGTTCTTCAATAGATCCTTTAACAGATGGTGTTTTCTTTGTTTCTTTTTTCATAGATGGTCGCCCCTTTTTCTTTGATTCCAGGGCGTCTAGTCCTTGTGATTCGAATTGAGTCCTCCATTTACGAATTAAACCAGGAGAAGAAATGTTGAAAATCGTAGCTGTTTCATTCGGTGACGTCCTATTGTCATACATATAGTTTAGTACGTTTAGTTTAAACTGTCCCGAATAACTTGTATATGACTTATTAAGCAACCCATCAATCCCATTTTGCTTATATTGAGCTACCCAGTTCCTCACTTGAGTATCAGATGTTCCGAAAAACTTACCAATAGAACGAAAACTTTCCTTACCATCTAAATAGCGCTTAACTGCAGCTAATTTATGTTCAGTAGTAAATTTTGTCATAAAAAATGCACCTCCAATTGTTAGTCGTGTCTAACAATTGGGGTGCATTACAATTAATAGAAGAGCCTTTAGTTTATTGTCTATTATTTTGCCTCAATTAGACCGTAACGGCCGTCTTTTCGAGCATAAACGATATTTGTTTTATTTGTTTCACCATTTAAGAAAACAAAGAAGTTATGTCCAAGCATATTCATTTGAAGAACAGCTTCTTCTGGATCCATTGGTTTTAAATCAAATTGTTTCGTACGAACTAATTCAATTTCGTGCTCATTGTCTTCAACAGCGACACTAGAATCAGTTCCTGTCGTTGCAAACATATATTTCAAAGAACCTTTTTCTCTTTGCTTATGATTAACTTTTGTTTTGTGTTTTCGAATTTGACGCTCTAATTTATCAACCACAAGGTCAATTGCAGCATATAAATCACTGTGTGCTTCCTCTGCACGAAGTAGCATATACGTAGCAGGAATAGTTACTTCAATGCGTTGCTTGTCAGCATAAACTTTACAATTTACTCTAACATCTAGTTCTTGATCAAAGTAGCGTTCTAATCGCGCTAACTTTTTCTCAACATACTCACGAATAGCTGGAGTCACTTTCACATTTTCGCCTCTGACATTTAACAACATAGGGTATTCCTCCTTCATCGAGCTGGATAACTTATCTATATCTTTAAGCTATCCTTACTTATATTCTACACGATTCTGAATTATACCTCTATTAATATTTTGTCCAATTTATGAAAAGTTACAATTTTCTACAAAACGAACAAAGGCCTACCCAATATGAGTAAGCCTTTGTAGTCCGAATCTATATAAGCAAAGAATTTACTTATTAACGGAAATTAAATTTTTGTAACGTTAGCAGCTTGAGGTCCACGGTTACCTTCAACGATTTCGAAGCTAACTTCTTGGCCTTCTTCTAACGATTTGTAACCATCAATATTGATCGCTGAGAAATGTACAAATACATCGTCTCCATTTTCGCGTTCGATAAATCCAAAACCTTTTTCTGCATTAAACCATTTAACTTTACCTTGCATTCAAATCCATTCCCTTCAATATGAAACTTGTGAAATTTATTCTCCACAATTTGACTATACCAAAACTAAATAGGACAAGTCAAAATCAGCTTATCGTCTTTTTCTGCAGTCATTCGACAAAAACAGTAAAACAAGGGAAAAGTTATAAGGATTAAGGAAAAATGGGAGTAAAATTGGGAAATGGATAGTGAATCGTAGTTTGCAAGATAAAAAAAGCATTCCATTTGGAGGTGGAATGCTTGAAAGATTGATTTATTCTTTTTTGTCGAAGAAGGCAGAGACATTGTTTAGAGATTTGTATGGGTTGATGTACTGTGTATGTACTTTTTTCTTACCCATTAAACCAGTTATGTCTATTTTAATTAGATCGCGCAATTTATGCATGGCAGGTTCAACCCCTTGATTCAATTCCATAATCTGTTTTCCAATTAATTTGTCTTCTTCTGTAACTGGTACTTGAAGATGCGTTATTAATTCCTCACGCTCATCTAAAAAACGCTGAAGAGTTTCAATATATTTATCTCGTTCATCTTGTTGTGGAAGGACTTTAAGATGTTCAGCTAATTTTTTTGTAATGGAATGAAGTTGAACGAAAATATTCATTAAATACGATCACTTTGTTGATATGTTTTTTGTCGGTTTAATTGAATAACTTCCTTCCAAGTATCACGAAATTGAACAACAAAACCTTCTACTTCATCTAAAATACTACTATCATTTTTGAGATTTGCTTGAATTAATTGACGGTGTAAATAATCATACAAAGGCATTAATTGTTTAGAAACCTCTTGTTCCATGTTTAAAGTTATCATTAGTTCTTGGATGATTTTTTGCGCTTTTATAAGATTCGTATTTTTATCTTGCATACGAGACTCAGTAATAGCTAGTTTAGCTAAATGAATAAATTTTAAACAGCCATTATATAACATTAAAGTTAATTCACCAGGAGAAGCTGTGTTGACTGCGTTTTGCTGGTAATTTTGTAATGGATTCATCATTGCCATTTACATGACCACCTTAATTATCATTATTTATTACTTAAAGTATTGTGCAAGCGATGCACTTTGTGAATTTGCATTTTGAATCGCTTGATCCATTGCATTGAATTGAGTATAGTAACGATTTTCAACTTGTGTTAAATGATCTTGAAGATTACTGATACGAGTATCTAAATCAGTCATATTTCTACCTAGAGAGTACATTGATGGCCCATACGAAGCCTTACCCGCTTTTAGTGCTACACTATCAATTGCACTTTGCAAAGAATTTTTTAATCGTATTGCCAATCCTTGTTGAGATGAAGGAGCACCAGTTGTAGCACCATTCGCTGTAAATAAATTACTAACTGATGTAGGATCATTCGTTATAGCTTGCTTTAATTTATTTTCATCAATGATTAATTTCCCATTATCCAAATAGTTTGTGCTTGTTGTAATTCCTATCTGGCTTAACTGATTTACAGCACTTGATAATCCAGAGACCGGTGAATATAATTGGGAACGCATCGTATTTAATACACCTGACAAAATGCTATCATTATGAAGCAAACCAGTTTGTGCTTGGTTTTGCCATGCTGTAATGTCAGCATCTTTCATGGCTGATTTTTGTGCATCAGTTAATGGTGGGTAATTTCGATCATGTGTTTCATTTATTTTATCGTTCATTTTTTGAATTAAATCATTATATTTGTCTACAAATGCTTTAACCGAATCAAAAACACTTTGAGTATCAGTTGCTGTAGAGATTGTAACTGGCGATGGTGAAGTTTGTTTTAAAGTGTAGGTCACATCTCCAAGTGAAAAGGTGTTTGATTTACGGGATGTAGTAAGACCGTTAATAGTAAAATTTGAATCAACCCCAACAGTTTCTTTCCCATCTTTTATCACAGAGTCCATATTCAGTACTGAGCCTATATTCAACACAAATTGAGAAGGATCTGTCTTAGAAGGTGTTGAACCTAAACCTAAATTGTTTAAAAAATTTGTTGTATCACTATCGTTTGCTATAATTTGTGCACCAGAACCAGTATTTTTATTAGTAAATACTACCTTTTGTGATACTGAATCATATGATGCTTTTACACCAAGATCAGAACTGTTAATTTTATCTATAACACTATTTAAAGAATCCGTCCCATCAATGTCTATCTTTATCGGAGAGGAACTTTTAGTTCCATTTGGCTGGACAGTATCAAAACTTAATGTCAATGGACCGTTTACCGTATTTCCAGAAGCAAACGAATAACTATTTAATGGATCATTAGCTACTACAGGCGTTTTATCTGATTTTGTAATTGCTGTTGCAGATGCCCATATTGCAGTTGAAGCAAACCCTAAATTACTCAAAAAATTTGTTGTATCACTATCGTTTGCTATAATTTGTGCACCAGCACCAGTATTTTTGTTAGTGAATACTACTTTCTGTGTTACGTTATCATAAAATGCACTTACACCAAGATTAGAATTATTGATTTTAGTAACGACATCATTAAGAGAATCAGTCGTTCCATCAATTTTTATTTGAATAGGGGTAGCACTTTTAGTTCCATCCGGCTGAATCGTATTAAAATTTAAAGTTAAAGGCCCATTTACATTAAGCCCTGAAGCAAATGAAAAACTACTCAGTTTATCGGTAGCAACTATAGGAGTTGAATCTTGTTTAGCAATTGCCGTTGAAGATGTCCATCTTGCACTTGTAGCAAGTTGAGTAATACTATCAATCGTATTAACTGTATTACTACTCCCTCCCTTTGAAACTGCAGAAACAATTGAATCATTAGTACTTGAAACAGTCTTAGCATTAAACGTAGACTGTAATCCTACTCCACCAACAATTAAATTACGAAAATCACCCATCAACGAATTCATATCACGATATTGTTGGGTTTGCCAATCCAACGTTTGTTTCTGTTGTTTTAATTTATCTAACGGAATATTTTCTGCATCCATTAGCTTTTTAACAGTAGCATCAATATCAATTGCACCACTAAAACCTGTTATACGATTAATTGCCATTATTTCTCACCTCAAATTTTTTTATCTACTAACAAACCTATATGTGTCATCATATCTGCGTAAATATCTAACATTTTCTTTGCAGGAATCTCACGAATAACTTCATGAGTTGTACTATTAACCACTACTGCGTAATAGCTATGTGTCTTTTCATGTAATTTAAACTGTACATTTGTATAAGATGGCTCTAAAAATTGATTCATCTTATTGATAACTTTTTCTAACTTTTCTTTTGCCACCTGTTTATCATCATTAACTTTTTTCGGTTCATTTTGTGGAACCTCTTTTACATCTTGGCTTTGTTGTTGTGCAGGGATGTTAGGAACTTGGCCAGCCATTGTAGATGATGAAATACTATTCAACATCTTTATTCCTCCCTTTATTGAAATACACTACTTTTTATATCGGTAATAGATAGAAAATTTGTATAGAAGGAAGCTGCAAAAAATATATACACTAATTTATTTACTTCAACAAAAAAAGAACCCGATTATACACGGATTCCTTCCACTTTTTAAATATCTAAAATATTTTGCTAATTCACATTTCATACATTTTAGTTGTTTTGAAGACTTTCTCTCCTTGACATCATCCACTCACACAATGAAAAATCCTCTTCTGTATCAATATCAAAAGATCGACTTTTTGACATAACATATGCCGTTGTTTGCTCTGTTAAAAAAGTTTTAGTTTCAAGTAACCACTCTGTTCGTGCAACATAAACCGCACCATTCAGAGCATAAACATCAGGAAGGTCTTGTCGGCGTGTTACGATAGCATTTTGTTGAATTAAAGGCTCTATTAAATCCTTCTCTTTTAGGGTATACATCCAGAAAGGTGATTTTTCAGGTTTCGTTACACTGACACATGAAGATGCCATGTTTTCAAATAAACGCTCAATACAAGCATCAATATCTTCTACAATCCTTAGTGGAGAAGTTGGCTGAAGAAGAACAACGTAATCATAATTTGGCAATAGTTTTAATGCATGAATAACAGGATCAATCCCAGGTGTTTCATCAAGTGCAAGATCTTGCGGTCGAATAAAAGGTACGTCACACCCATAAGCTTTTGCTACTTCAATTATCTCCGAATCTTCTGATGAAACGATTAATCTATCAATATATTTCGACTTTTTTCCTTCTTCTATCGTCCAAGCAATTAATGGTTTGCCAGATAAATTTCGAATGTTTTTGCGAGGTACACCTTTGGATCCACCTCGGGCTGGGATAATCGCAAGTACTGTCTTTTTGTTAATCATACCGATCCCCCACTAAATTCAAAGTTTGCTTTTTCATAATCATCCACTCGTCCAATATCTAACCAATATTCTCTCAGTGGAAATGCTGATACAGCTTCATTAAGCTCTATTAACTTTTCAAAAAGAAGAGGCATATCATAAAATGCATTTTCTGGAACAACATTTAAAACATCTGGACTCAACACATAAATACCAGCATTAACAAAGCTTTTTTGAATCGGCTTTTCTTCAATTGATAATAACTGATGACCATTTGTTTCAATCACACCAAAAGGAATTTGATACTCATACTCTCGAACACACATTGTTGCTATCGAATTGGTTTGATTATGGAAATTAAGAAACTGTTCATAATTAATTTTAGTTAGTATATCCCCATTCATAACAAAAAAAGGTTGATTTGGTTTTTCCGTTAACAACGACAATGCTCCTGCTGTTCCTAACCTCTTTGATTCTTCTAAGTACGAAATATTCACTCCAAGATGGCTTCCATCCTGAAAATAGTTTTTAATTATATCTTTCTTATAATTAACCGATAATATAAAGTTAACAAATCCAAACTCTTTAAAACTTCCAATTATTGTTTCTAAGATTGGCTTATCTCCAACTTTGAGCATTGGTTTGGGAATATGGTCCGTCAAAGGACGAAGCCTTGTTCCAAGGCCACCTGCCATCAATATAACCGTATTCTCTTTCATTAAAGTTATATCTTCATCATCTGCGAAATAGATATGTTGGATTTGTTTTTTTTCATTCACAACTGGTAATTGCTTCAATTTTAGCTTACTCATATATTCTTTATAGTAAAGTGCGGGCTTACCTACTTTTTCATACACAGGAAACTCATTCATAACTTCTTTAATAGGTGCATCCAAAGAAAGGCCCTTTAATATCCCTCTACGAATATCCCCATCTGTCACTGTCCCAAGAATACAATTTTGATTATCAACTACAGTAGCAAATTGCATGGTTGTTTCATCAATTATTTTCATCGTATGCATAATGGTTGTATATGGAGAAATCAGTATGTCTTTCCAATTCTTCATAGTCTACACTTCCTTAGCAGGTACTCCGAACGCTTTACTGTAATCTTTTATATTTTGCAGCACGAGCGATCCAGCACCGATTAACACACGACTTCCAATCTGAACATTTTGAATAATAGTCGAACCTGTACCTATATGTGTTAAATCGCCCACAGTTACATTACCAGAAAGAGTCGCACCTGGCGAGATATGACAATGTTTTCCAATTCGACAATCATGATTAATGCTAGAAGATGTGTTTATAATAGTATTATCGGCAATTTCTGCAAAAGCTTCAATGACAGCTCCTGCCATAATTTGGACACCTTCATTTAAAATTGCGTATGTAGAAATTATTGCATTTTGGTGAATGACTGAAGAAAAGGTATAGCCTTTGTCTTTAAACTGATTAAATAATTTTTCTCTAATAGATGAAACATTTACTGATCCTATACCTAAAACAAGTTCAATTTCTTCATTGTCATATTTCTCAATTTCATCGTCTGTTCCCAAGTACGGAATACCATAAAGATTATCTTGATGTTCTGGTGCTGTAAAACCAATGACTGAGTAATTTTTTAGTAACAATATTTCTGTCAATACCGATGCATGGCCACCATTTCCAATCAAAATAACAGGTTTATTCGTCAATGAGATCATCCTCTTCATAACACTTGGATGCTGTGGTACCAATTATGGACCAATATTTAGATGGACCCATGCCACTTCCAGGGCGTTTTATGGTTAAATTTTCTTCAGTAAAAATTTCTCCAACTTGAATCGGTTTTGTAGCTACCAAACTTTTCCTTGCAGCTATTTTATTGTTTTGTTCATTGATAGTAGGCTTTTTATAGCCATCTCCTAAAGATTGTTCAATAATACGAATTGCTTTCACCAGTTCAGACAATTCATCAGGTTCTAAAGAAGCACGATGATCTGGTCCTGGCAAAAAGCGACTAATTGTAAAATGTTTTTCAATAACTTTAGCTCCACGTGCAACTGCTGCAACTGGAACATAAATATCTTCAGAGTGATCTGATAATCCAACATTTACTTGAAACTCATTTTTTAAGTGATCCATAGCCAGCAGATTAATATCATTGTATGGTGTTGGATATTCAGTCGTACAATGCAATAACGATACATAATCCTTTAACAACTTCTTTGCTATTTTCGTATGATAAAATTCTTGAACAGCCTTTATTTGCACTTTTTCTTCTGGGTAAGCTAGCCCGTAAGCAATAAAAGATAACGCCTCATGAATATCTTCTAAAGTAGCCATACCAGTCGATAAAATAATCGGTTTCTTTTTTGTTGCAATATAATGAATGAATGGTGTATTTGTTATTTCACCTGAAGGAATCTTTACTAAGTTAACTCCAATTTCATCTACTAAAAAATCGACACTTTCTTGATCAAAAGGTGTCGATAAAAATTCAATTTTCTTTTCATCACAGTAAGCTTTAAGTTGTTCAAATTCGCTATAAGAGAGCTCTAATTTTTTCAACATATCAAATTGCGACGTTTCTGATCCGATATTTTCCACTTGATAATGTGCCTGTCTAGCTTTTTTTGTTACAAGGTTCTCCGTCTTAAAGGTTTGAAATTTAACTGCATTTGCACCTGATTCCACAGCTAAGTCGATTAGTGTTCGTGCAAGTTCAATGGACCCATTATGATTTACCCCTGCTTCAGCAATGATATACGTTTTCATTACAATACTCGCTCCTTTACTAGCATAAAAGCTTCAGCTGCTCTGACACCTGCAGCAGCTCCACGTAGTGTTGCAAGCGCCCGAATTGCTTGTTCACTTCTTGGAAATGGATGTGGGGCTATTTCTGATTTGTATATGTTCATATTCTCTATTTTTTTCTCTAGAAACTCACTTATATCAACAAATACATTTGGACGGAATCCATTTGTATCAGGATCTATTACAAAGTCTGTTTCTGATAATGTTTCGTATACTAACACTTTCTCCACGGTTGGATAACGAAACCATTTAGTACAAGCAACTGTAGCATCAAAAACAATGTGGTGGTCTGAATGAATATCTCCTCTATATGGTACATAAACAATTTGTGCATTTGTTTCCTTAACAACCTTCCCAATTGAAGATATTATATTTTCTGTTGGGATAGTATCAAGTTGAGCAGTAGGAAACTTCAAGTGATTAACACTATTAAACTCAATCTTATTTGCTACTTCATAAATCTCTTTTTCTCGTGTTGATATTCGCTCTTTTGAAAAACCTTGTTCTTCAAAAATATGTGTAACAATTAACCAATGTATTTGATCACCATTATTTTTATGTTTGTAAATAACCCCTCCACACCCTAAAATTTCATCATCAGGATGAGGAGCTACTATTAATACATTACTCACTTTTTTGCCTCACTTAATATGTTAGTTTTTTTGCTAACAATTTTTCTTTAGTTGGAAATTTCCGTATGATTGAAACACACCTTTCAGCCATATAGCCATCCCCATAAATATTACGATCATTTTGTATTTCTTCTTTATAAACGATATCATAAAGAACTTTATATAAGGCGTTTTCGATATCATCACGACTAGCATCTACAAATTGAACATTTTTTCCAGCAAGTCTACCTTTTTGCCTTTCCCCTACATTAATTACAGGTAAACTTAAAAAGGGGGCTTCGTGTAATCCTAATGAAGAATTCCCAACTAACACACTAGCGTGTTTTAATAAATTTATAAAAAGATCCCTACCCAAATTATTGTAAGATATAGCTAAACCATCATTTTCAAATTTTTGAATTACTTTGATAATTCCTTCAAAACCTGGATCACTATTTGGATATCCAATAAAGATCTTTAAGTTTTGATTGACTAATGATTGTAAAATCAATTCTAATTCTTTTTCACCGTCCCCAATTTGTGAACTTAAAGGATGGTAGATAACAATTGCATATTTCTCATTGATTCTATATCCTAGTTTGTTTTCTAACTCATTCCTACTCATATTAGGAACCATTCGAATTCGATCAACTCCACCGCTACCAACTGTATGTATACGCCACGGCTCTTCTCCAAGTTTTATTAACCGTTCAGAATGTTCCTGTCTCATTGTAAAATGAACATGGGCAAGCTTACTAGTAGCATGACGAACTTGCTCATCAATGTCTCCTCCTAAAGGATTTGTATGATCTCCACCAGCAAGATGAATTACAGGAATATTCATATAACCAGCTGTTAAAGCACCAATAATAGACTCTTCTCGATCACCTATAACAATAAAATAATCAGGTTGTTCTCTATCTAGTACTTGTGTTAGTGATTGCATCAAAATTGCTGAGGATTTAGCCTTTGCAGACAATCGATCTGAATACAATAAATTATCAATTTTTTCTACAATGCAAAAACCGTCTTGTTCAACTTGATGAATCGAATAATTATGTAATGGAGAAAGATGGGCCCCCGAAACAATTACACCTAATTCAAAGTCATCAGCTTGCTCTAGTTGTAATAATAAAGGATACAATAAATCATATTCTGATCGTATCCCCGTCAAAGCAAATATCTTAGTCTTCATAAACTACCACCCAATGTCTACTAGTAACACCATCAAAATTAAAATAATACTCACCAACAGACAACTTCTTTCCTGGAAAAAATGTTGGCAAATCTTCCTTATCTAATATGATACAAGTAGCACCTTTTTGAGAAGGTACATTGGAACTATATAAATAATCTCCAATTTTATTACTTAATTCATGACTATAATCTTGGATAGCTGCCATTGTACCAATAAAAAGACCACCCTTTTTAAGTACTCTTGATATTTCATCCATCGTTTGGTTAAATGACTCTAAATCGTTGTAATATAAAACTTGCCAAGCAACGACTAAATCAAAAAAATTGTCTTCATAAGGTATTTTTCCATCTTTGATTATATTGATATTAGCGGTAATATTTTTATCTTTTAATTTAGTTTTTACAATTTGAAGCGCACTCTCACTTACCTCTACTCCGTGTACGTCACACCCTTTTTCAACAAAATGAATTAAGTTTGCTCCTGAACCAAATCCATAATCTAAAACCGTGTTTATATGTCTTTCATTTTTATATCTATTAAATAACCTAACTAGCATTTCATTAGGATACATTAAATTAGATTGCCCAGATGAATATAATTTCTCCCAAATTAAAGTATTTTTTTCAAAAATATTAGACACTTTTTATTCCTCCGTAAAATATTTATTTATTTCTTTTTTTGATGCATTCATAAAGTAATCCAAAATTGATAAACCTGAAATAAAATTATTGTACACCTGTTTATAAACTGGTGGATTTGACTTTAAATATACTAATTTAATATCATTACGTAAGAATAAATCCTCATTCAAGTAAGAAAGAGCACCCATACCTGTTAGATACCTATCGCCATTTAGTTGCTGACAAATATCTATAATTAAATCATTATTTTTGCCAGACACATTTAATGTAGACGCTTGATATAATTCAGTCTGGATATCTAATTCTCTAAGAAAAAAACTGATTAATTCCTGATTTATATCAATAAGTAAATCATATTCTCCCATAAACAAATCATTTAAAAGGTATTTGTATTCATTCCAATTTTTCGACTTTGCATAATTCTGTTCTATAGATTTCCAATGGCTTTTTAAAATATGTTTATCGGTTATCTTTTTTTGATCAATATTCTCATCGAGCTTTTTATTAATTGGAATAGTTAACCAAAAATCTTTTTCTTTATTCCTAAGTTTATTTCTATTCTGAACACCGTTTTTTTGAAATTGTACATTATCTAAAAAAATAAATATATCTGAATTTGCTATTTTTTTGAAATAAGGTGGCCACGGTAAATACTGGCTTTGGTGTATAGCTATTGTTTTCATAAATTTCCCCTAACCTCCTTGCTATAAATAACAAATTTCCACTAAAATATTCTTTTATAAAGTAATGATAAATTCTTTTCATTCATTATTTAAAAAGGAGTACTAGGTATATTGATTACACTAGAACTTAACCTAGTTGTTACTTCTAAATTACTCTTCGGTGAATTAGAGTAAGAACTTAATAGATGCAATGGTTCCCATACAGGTCTTGACATTAAACCTTCATCATTTAAAAATTCTAATATGGAATTAATGCTGTGCTTCTCTTGATCTATTAAAATGGTTTGTAACCAATAATTACTTATCGCAAAACTGGGTTCCGTAAATAGCTTAACTCCTGGAACATCTTCAAATAATTTTATATATGAATTAGCGAGTTCTCTTTTTGAAGCAAGAAAGTTTTCCATATTTTCTAACTGTGCACACCCAAGTGCGGCATTAATATTTGGCATCCGATAATTATAACCAATTTCATCATGGCGGTATTCCCAACGATGAGGAATTTTAGCCGTTGTAGTGATATGTTTTGCAAAGTCAGCTAGCTTTTCATCATTTGTTAGAATAGCCCCACCACCTCCAGTGGTTATAATTTTATTACCATTGAAACTGAGTGCTCCTACTTTCCCAAAACCGCCAGTATGTTTCCCCTTATAATAAGAACCAATTGATTCGGCTGCATCCTCAACAAGTACCAAATTGTATCGCTCACATAAATCGATTAATGGGTCGAGGTCTACAGGATGACCAAATGTATGCATAGGAACAACAGCACGAATTACTTGCCCTGTATGTTTATTTAAGAGCAGGCCATTTTTAATCTCTCCTATTTCTCTAATGTGTTCTTCAAGTTTTACAGGGTCAAGACCAAGCGTTTGTTCGGATACATCAACAAAATGTGGAACTGCTTGTAAATACGAAACGGCATTTGCTGTTGCAATAAATGTCAGTGCTGGCATAAAAACCTCGTCATTCGGTTTTACTCCAGCAATTTTAAGTGCAATATGTAAAGCCGCTGTACCATTTACAACAGCAATTGCACGTTTTACCCCTGTATAATCTGCAAGCCTTTTTTCAAACTCATCTACA
>Ga0187780_10002899_pt1 | contig 12890 bp, 11 predicted proteins | sample 1015_Q2_SP10_20__FD_132429 | JGI IMG/M metagenome (GOLD analysis project Ga0187780, IMG submission 132429) | Tropical peat soil microbial communities from peatlands in Department of Meta, Colombia - 1015_Q2_SP10_20_MG | ecosystem: Environmental > Terrestrial > Soil > Wetlands > Peat | place...
AAGATCCTCACCACCTGCCCCCACTGCTTCAACACGTTGAGGCACGAATACCGCGCCTTCGGCGGGAACTACCAGGTCGTCCACCACGCCGAGTTCATCGCCGACCTGATGCGTTCGGGCAAGGTGCGCCCCGGAAAGACGCTGGAGTTCAGCGTGACCTATCACGATTCCTGCTACCTGGGCCGCCACAACGGCATCTACGACGCCCCCCGCGAGATCCTGGACGCCATCCCCGGGATGCGCCGCGTCGAGATGACGCGCGCGCGGGAGCGGGGCTTCTGCTGCGGGGCCGGGGGCGGGCGCATGTGGATCGAGGAGCGCACCGGCAAGCGCGTGAACGTCGAGCGGGCCGAGGAGGCGGCCGGAATGCACACCGCACTGGTGGCCACGGCCTGCCCCTTCTGCCTCACCATGATGTCCGACGGCCTGGGCGCCATCGGGAAGGGGGAAGAGGTGCGGGCGGCGGACATCAGCGAGGTCGTCGCCCGCGCCCTCTGACCCCGTCTATCGTCTGTGGTTTGTCGTTTGTCGTTGGCGGCAAGCCACGGGGTCCGTGGCGTGGTGCTGGAACCGAGAGGCATGGGGAACGACAAACCACAAACGACAAACGAGAAACCACGGCCGGCCCGACAGGTGGCCGGCCGGGCGCAGCTCAGCAGGGGCCTCGTCCAGGTGTACACCGGGGGCGGGAAGGGGAAGACCACGGCGGCCCTGGGGCTGGCCGTGCGCGCCGCCGGCCACGGCCTGCGGGCCATCGTCTTCTGCTTCATGAAGACGCACGGCACGTATGGCGAGATCCTGGGCGCCGCCCGGTTCGCGCCGGAGATCACCCTGCGTGCCGTCGGCCGCGAGACCTTCGTGGATCGGGAGAACCCCGCCCCCGAGGACGTGCGCATGGCGCGGGAGGGGTTCGCCGAGGCCCGCCGGGCCGCCCTGAGCGGGGAGTACGATCTGGTGGTCCTCGACGAGCTCAACATCGTTCTCGACTACGGACTGGTGCCGGTGGATGAGGTCCTCGCGCTGTTCCGGGACAAGCCGAAACAGGTGGAGATCGTGCTCACGGGCCGGTCCGCCCCCGCGGCCGTGTTGGACGCGGCGGACCTGGTCACGGAGATGGTGGAGCGGAAGCACTATTACCCGGAGGGCGTGTATGCCCGCCGGGGCATCGATTATTAGCAGGCTGCTGAAAAAGGCCCATCTGCGGCGTTGGCGCCCTCGCGCGGCGCTGCGACGTACAGACCCAGTACGCCTCGCGCCTCGCTGCGCGCGCCGCCCTGCATCTGGACCTTTTTGAGCAGCCTGCGAGGGACTGGGTTGTTCAGCAACCGGCTGGGGGGCTTTGGCGTCGCCGACCGGCCATTGCGTTGAAACGTAGGGGCGGGCCTTCAGGCCCGCCCGCGGGCCGACCCAAAGGTCGGCCCTTACGAAATGGCGAAGGCTGAGGGGAACGACATGTACGATCGGGAGGCGCTAGACCGGCTGGACCGCGAACGGAAGCGGTGGGAAGCGGAGACCCTCGGGCCCTTCACGAGGGAGAGCCCGGAGCGCACCACGCCGTTCACCACCGTGTCCGGCAAGCCCATCCAACGCCTGTACACGCCCCTGGACGTGCCGCAGATGGACCATGCGCGTGACCTGGGGTTCCCCGGGGAGTACCCGTTCACCCGGGGCGTCTATCCCACCATGCACCGCGGGCGCTTCTGGACCATGCGGATGTACTCCGGCTACGGCTCGCCCGAGGAAACGAACCGGCGGTACAAGTTCCTCTTGGGCCAGGGGCAGACGGGCCTCTCCGTGGCCTTCCACCTGCCCACCCTCATGGGCTACGACTCGGATCATCCCATGGCCGCCGGCGAGGTGGGAAAGGCGGGGGCTTCCATCGACTCCGTCGAGGACATGGAGGTCCTCCTGGAGGGGCTGCCGCTGGGCGATGTGACCACCTCCATGACCATCACCTCCACGGCGGCCGTGGCCTGGGCCATGTATATCGCCGTGTGCGAACGCATGGGGATCCCCCACGCGCGCATCGGCGGCACCATCCAGAACGACATCCTGAAGGAATACATCGCCCAGAAGGAGTTCATCTTCCCCATCCGCCCGTCCCTCCGCCTGGTGACGGACACCATCGTCTTCGGCAGCCGCCACTTGCCGCGGTGGAACACCATCAGCATCAGCGGCTATCACATCCGGGAGGCGGGGGCCACGGCACTCCAGGAGATGGCCTTCACCATCGCCGACGGGGTCACCTACGTGGAGGAGGCTATCCGGGCCGGCCTGGACGTGGATGACTTCGCCCCCCGCCTCTCGTTCTTCTTCGATCTGCACAACGACCTCTTCGAGGAGATCGCCAAGTTCCGGGCGGCCCGGCGGCTCTGGGCGCGGCTGATGCGAGAGCGCTTCAAGGCGAAGAACCCCCGCTCGTGGATGCTCCGCACCCACTCGCAGACGGCGGGCGTCTCCCTCACGGCACAGCAGCCCTATGTGAACATCGCCCGCGTGGCCCTGCAGGCCCTGGCCGGGGTGCTGGGCGGCGCCCAGTCCATGCACACCAACAGCATGGACGAGGCCCTGGCCCTGCCCACCCAGGACGCGGCCCTCATCGCCCTGCGCACCCAGCAGGTCATCGCCCACGAGAGCGGCGTCACCAACACCATCGACCCGCTGGCGGGCTCCTACTTCGTGGAGAAGCTCACTAACGAGATGGAGGAGGGGGCCGTGGAGTACCTCCGCCGCATCGACGAGATGGGCGGCATGGTGCGGGCCATCGAGATGGGGTTCCCGCAGCAGGAGATCGCGGACTCGGCCTATCAGTACCAGCGCGCCGTGGAGCGGGGGGACAAGGTGATCGTGGGCGTGAACATGTTCGAGGATCCGGAGGAGCGGCGGCCCATCCCGATCCTCATCATCGACGAGGAGCTGCGGGGCCGGCAGGTGGCCCGCCTGGCGCGCCTGCGCAAGACGCGGGACAAGGACCGCTGGCAGGAAGCCATGGACGCCCTGCGGGCCGCCGCCGTGGGCCGGGACCCCTGGGGGAAGGACCTGCTGATGCCCAAGATCCTGGGCGCCGTGCGGGCCCGCGCCACCGTGGGCGAGATCGTGGGGGCCCTGCGCGAGGTCTGGGGCGAGCACACGGAACCTTCGATCATCTGACGGCTGATCGCCACGCGGGAGGTTTCGGGAGCCATGGGGGAGGACCGAAAGATCCGCATACTGGTCGCCAAGCCGGGGTTGGACGGGCACGACCGGGGGGCCAAGGTGATCGCCCGCGCCCTGCGGGACGCCGGCATGGAGGTCATCTACTCCGGCCTGCGCCAGACGCCGGAGATGATCGTGAGCGCCGCCCTGCAGGAGGACGTGGACGCCATCGGCATGAGCTGCCTTTCGGGGGCACACATGCACCTCTTCACCCGCGTCATGGAGCTCCTGCGGGAGAAGAACGCCGGGGACATCCTGGTGGTGGGCGGGGGCATCATCCCGGACGAGGACATCCCGAAGCTGAAGGAGGCGGGCCTGGCGGCCGTATTCACCCCGGGCAGCTCCACCCAGGACATCATCGCGTTTGTGAAGGCCAACGTGAAGCGCCCTGCAGCAATGAGCAATGAGCAATGAGCGCTGAGCAGGGGTCCAGCTCCTCTAAAGCCGGCACCCACTCGTTGCTCATTCCTCATTGCTCGTTGCTGATCATGGTACGCGAGTTCGCTGATCGGGAGGTGCAGCCCGCCGCCGCGGGGAGAAAGGGGACCTGAAGGATGCGACCTGTATACGTGGTATCGGGCGGGGTGAGCAAGTTCGCCAAGGCGCGGCCGGACGTGACCTTCCAGCCCATGGTGAAGGAGGCCTACGACTACGCCCTGCGGGACCTGGGCCTCGAGCACCGGAAGTTCGTGGAGGTCGCGGACGGGTCCGTGGCCTCCTACTTCTCGGACCACTTCCAGCGGCAGCTCATGTCCGGGATCATGGTGCAGGACTACCTGGGGTTCTGCCCCAAGCCCAGCCACCGGGTGGAGGGGGGCGGGGCCACCGGCGGGCTGTGCTTCCAGGAGGCGTGGAAGTGCGTGGCCTCCGGGCTGATGGACGTCTGCGTGGCCTACGGGTTCGAGACCATGTCCCACGTCCAGACCTGGAAGGGAAACGAGTTCATCGCCCTGGCCTCGGACGTGAGCTTCGACTACCCGGTGGGGGGATTCTACTCCGGGTACTACGCCATGATGGTGGTCCGCCATATGAAGGAATTCGGTACCACCGTCGAGCAGATGGCCATGGTGTCCGTGAAGAACCACAACAATGCCTTCTACAACCCCTACGCCCAGAAGCGGCAGGTCCTTACCATCCAGGATGTCCGCGACGCCCCCATGGTGGCCTGGCCCCTCACGCGGCTGGACATCTGCGTGATGTCGGACGGGGCGGCGGCCACGATCCTGGCCAGCGAGGCGGGCCTTGCCAAGCTGGAGAAGGCGGCCGGCCGGCGCCTGAAGCCGGCGAAGGTGACGGGCATCGGCCGCGGCACGGACGCCATGCGCATGGCCGACCGGCCCCACGGGAAGGTGATCCTGCTACCCCACGAGCGGGCCAGCGACTATGCCGCCCTAAAGTACCCCGGGATCCATTCGTTCCGCGCCGGCCGGACGGCCAGCAAACTGGCCTACACCATGGCCGGGATCAGCAACCCGCTGGAGGAGATCGACTTCATCGAATTGCACGACGCCTATACCTCTTCGGAGATCCAGACCTACGAGGACATGGGGCTCTGCCGCTACGGGGAGGGAGGGAAGTTCGTGGAGGCCGGCCATCCCTTCATGCCGGGGCTGGACTACGGGCTCTCGCTGCCCAAGCAGGGGAAGATCCCGGTGAACCCCTCGGGCGGTCTCATCGCCTGCGGGCATCCGGTGGGGGCCACCGGGCTGATGCAGGCGGTGTTCGCCCTCTGGCAACTGCAGGGAACCATCAAGAAGCATTTCAAGACCGACAAGCTTCAGGTGAAGAACGCCCGGCGGGGCGCCATCCACAGTCACGCCGGCACCGGGACCTACGTGACGGTTTCCATCCTGGAACGGGTGAACTAACTGTTCAAGGGCTCCGCCCTTGATATTCCGGGTTCCCTGTTCCCGGTTCCGAAATGAGACGGCCCGCCTGTTTGAGCTGGGAACCGGGAGCAGGGAACCGGGAACCAGGGGAGCGGGGACATGGGCGAGGGGACGGCCGGGGCCGGCCCCTCGAGGGGAGCGAAGCGATGGCCAATCGGAAGAACGGGAAAAGTCCGGCCAAAGCGGTGGCGGGCGAGCCGGAAGAGGTGAAGGCCGAAGAGACCCTGGACGGGACCGTGATCTACAACGTGCCGTTCCCCCGGGACCTCCAGGCCCTGAAGGGGATGGCGCCCATCATCGTCAAGCACCCCTATGCCATAGACTACATTCATAGCTACGGCCAGGACTCACCCTTCTTCGCCGGGCTGGCCAACCGGAAGCTGCTGGGCACGCACTGCAAGGCCTGCCGGTACACCTACGCCACGCCCAAGGCCCACTGCATGTACTGCGGCGGGGAGTGCGACTGGGTGGAGCTGCCCCAGGTGGGGCAAGTGCACACCTTCACCGTGTGCCAGTTCGGGAGCGAGGAGTTCCTGAAGGAGACCCCGTTCGTGCTCATCCTAGTCGAGTGGCCGCGGGTGAACACCCTGTTCCTGTCGCGGCTCATGGGCGTGGATCCGGCCAAGCCTTCCATGGAGTGGGTGGGCATGAAGGTGCGGGCCAAGTTCCGGCGCCTGAGCAAGTTCAAGCCCACCGACGTATACTTCGTCCCGGCGTGACCCGGCGCGGGCACGGAACGGCCGCCTAGCAGGAAGCTGAAGACTCACTTTCGCGCAGGCTGCTCAAAAAGGCCCAGATGCCAGGCGGCGGGTGATGCGCGGCGCGAGGCGTACTTGGCTCGTACGTCGCAGCGCCGCGCGAGCGCGCCAACGCCCTACCCGCTGCCGTCCCGTCGGCAGCGGGGAAAGCTGTCGGGCCTTTTTCAGCAGCCTGCTGAAGGGGAGGGCATGGATTTCGAGCTGACGGAGGGGCAGCGGGCCATCCAGCGGATGGTGCGCGAGTTCGCCGAGCGGGAGGTGCGGCCCGCCGCCGCCGAGTACGACGAGCGGTCCCAGTTCCCGTGGGAGCTGGTGCGGAAGATGGGGCCCCTGGGGGTCCTGGGCATGGTGGTTCCCGAGGCCTACGGCGGGGCCGGTATGGACACGGTGAGCTACGCCCTGGCCATGGAGGAGATCGCCCGGCACGACGGGGCGTTGGCCCTCACGGTGGCATCCCACAACTCCCTGTGCCAGGGGCACCTCCTCATCGCCGGCAGCGAGGAGCAAAAGCGGAAGTACCTGCCGCCACTGGCGCGGGGCGAGGTGATGGGGGCCTGGGGGCTGACCGAGCCCGGTTCGGGCAGCGACGCGGCGGCCATGCGGACCACGGCCGCCATCCAGGGGAACCACTGGGTGCTCAACGGGTCCAAGAGCTTCATCACCCAGGGGAGCGTGGCCCAGACCTATGTGGTGCTGGCCGTCACGGACGCGTCCCGGGCCACCCACGGGATCTCCGCGTTCATCGTGGAGCGGGGCACGCCAGGGTTCCGGCCGGGGCGCCCCGAGCACAAGCTGGGCCTGCGGGCCAGCGACACCGCGCAGCTCTTCTTCGAGGACGCCCGCATCCCCCGGGAGAACCTGCTGGGCGAGCTGCACCACGGCTTCATGGATACCCTCAAGGTGCTGGACGGCGGGCGGATCAGCATCGCGGCCATGGCCGTGGGCTTGGCGCGCGGCGCCCTGGAGGAGAGCCTGCGCTATGCCGGGGAGCGCCGGCAGTTCGGCCGGCCCATCGCCCAGTTCCAGGCCATCCAGTGGAAGCTGGCGGACATGGCCACCGAGATCGAGGCCGCGCGCCTTCTCACGCTCCAGGCCGCCGCCCTGAAGGACAGGGGGCGGCCCAGCACGCGGGCATCGGCCATGGCCAAGCTCTTCGCCGCGGAGGTAGGGATGCGGGCCTGCGCGCAGGCCGTCCAGATCCACGGCGGCTACGGCTACCTGCGGGACTTCCCCGTGGAGCGGTACTTCCGGGACGTGAAGCTGTGCGAGATCGGCGAGGGCACCTCGGAGGTCCAGCGCCTGGTCATCGCCCGCCAGCTCCTGGGCCGGGACTTCGCCTGATCCGCCCGAATGCGGCGCCGGACCCCGCCCGCCCGCCGTGCCCGCGTGACCCGCCCCCGGCGCCCCCCGCGCCAAAGGGGCCCTTGGGCTGGACAACGGAAAATCCCATGTGGTATGAATCCGCCACCTCAACCCGTCGGGCGGCGTCTGCCTCGTATGGACCTGGCCAGGAAGATACTCGCGGGTGATGTCCGGTCGGTGGCCCGCCTGATGAGCCTCATCGAGAACGGCGAGGCGGAGGCCATCCGTGCCCTGAAGGACCTCTATCCCCACACCGGGAAGGCCCACATCGTGGGTATCACGGGGCCGCCCGGCTCCGGCAAGAGCACCCTTACCGACCGGCTGATCGAAGCCTACCGCGCCTGCGGGCGCACCGTGGGCATCGTGGCAGTGGATCCCACGAGCCCCTTCACGGGCGGCGCCATCCTGGCGGACCGGCTGCGCATGCAGCGCCACTACCTGGACGACGGTGTCTTCATCCGCAGCATGGCCACCCGGGGGCATCTGGGGGGCCTGGCCCGCGCCACCAACGACGTGGTGGACGTGCTGGACGCGGCCGGCAAGGACGTCATCGTCGTCGAGACCGTGGGGGTGGGCCAGGCCGAGGTGGAGATCGTGAAGGCCGCCCACACCAGTGTGGTGACCACGGTGCCCGGCCTGGGCGACGGCGTGCAGACCATCAAGGCCGGCATCATGGAGATCGGGGACATCTTCGTGGTCAACAAGGCAGACCGTGAGGGGGCGGACCGGACGGTCCGGGACATCGAGATGGCCCTGATGATGAACCCGGCGCGCGGCCCCTGGACGCCTCCCATCTGCCGGACGGTGGCGACGAAGGGCGAGGGGGTGGAGGGTTTGCTGGAGGCCATCGAGGCCCACCGGAAGTTCTTCCTGGGGGCCGACGGCCTGCGCGGCAAGGCGCGCGAGCGCACGGAGCATACCTTCATGGAGCTGCTGCGGGAACGGCTTTCCAGCCGCGCGCTGGATCGCGCCGGCGGCAACGGCACCCTGGCCCGCCTGCTGGATCGCATCGTCCGCCGCGAGACGGACCCGTACACGGCGGTGGAGGAGGTGCTCAGCAAGTTGGGGCTGTGAGCGGGCAAACCTCTGCCCAATGGGATCGGGAACGGGAACGGGTACGGGAACGGGAACGGAGTGAGAGGTAGGATGGCGAGGGACGACTACTTCCGGTGGGCCAATGGCGCCTTCGATCGGTCCCGGGTCTTCGACAAGCCCGAGGCCCTCAAGGGCATCCGGGTGGTGGAGCTGTGCACGCTGATCCTGGGACCGGCCACCCCCGACTTCCTCGGCGAGTTCGGGGCCGAGGTCATCAAGGTCGAGCTGCCCGGGCCCGGCGACACCATGCGCTACGTGGCGCCCAACGCCTGGTATTGGCGAAACCTGTGCCTCGGGTTCGCCACCCAGAACCACAATAAGTACCACGTGGCCATCGATGTGCACCACACCGAGGGGAAGGAGCTCTTCGAGAAGCTGGTGCAGAAGTCGGACGTGGTGGTGGAGAACGTGCGCCCCGGCACCATGGACCGCTGGGGCCTGGGCTACCGGCAACTCTCGGCGCTGAACCCACGCCTCATCTATCTGGCGGCCACGGGCTTCGGCCAGTGGGGCCCCTTCTCGGTGGGGCGGGCCTCCTACGATCTGCTGGCGCAGGCCGCCAGCGGCCTGGGGGCCATCACGGGGTTCCCGGGGCGGTCCCCCATGAAGAGCGGCATCTATATGGGCGACTACTTCGGCGCCCTGATGAATGCCACGGCCATCCTGGCGGCGCTCCATAGCCGCGACCGCACGGGGGTGGGACAATTCATCGAATTCGCCCAGTGCGAGGGCCTCCTGCGGGCGCTGGATTGGACCTGGGTGTACCAGGGCCTCACGGGCAAGGAGCGCGGCCGCTACGGCAACCGGGACGTGGCGATCAGCCCTTCGGATATCTTCCCATGCAAAAACGGCTTGGTGGCGATCGCCGCCGGGCAGGACGAGGAGTTTGCCGGCCTCTGCAAGGCCATGAAGATGCCGGCCTTGGCGAGGGATAAGCGCTTCCGAACCCTCAAGGACCGCTTGAAGGAGGCCCACAACGAGGCCTTGAACAAGATCATCGCAGATTGGGCCCGCACGAAGACCGTGCAGGAACTGGATGCCCTCGGGGCCCGCTTCGGCTTCGCCGCCGCCCCCGTCCAGAACGCCAAGGACCATATGGAAGACGAGCACCTCCGGTCGCGCGGGGCCGTTTGGGAGTACGAGGATCCGCTCTACGGGCCCATGGTGGAGTACGGGCCGGCGCCCAAGCTGTCCGCCTCCCCGGGCCGATTCAAGTGGGGCGCCAAGCCCGTCGGGTTCCACAACGAGTACGTCTTCCGGACCTTGTTGGGCCTGACCTCCAGGAACCTGCGAGACCTGGAGGAGAAGAAGGTGATCGGGAAGTGGGCCGATCGCATCGGGGCCAAGCCGCCCGACGACTGGAGGCCCGGCGAGGGCGAACTCTTCTAATGCGGAGTGCGGAACGCGGAATGCGGAATTCTCGAAAGCACACCCGCGCTGGGAACTGGGAACCGGGAACCGGGAACCGGGAACGGAGTTGAAAGGGATGGCGGGGGATCTCGAGAATACCACGGGGACGGCGGATACGGACTGGGCGGCCTGGATCCGCGAACGCACGGAGCCGGCCGACGTGTACAAGCGGCCGGAGGCGCTGGACGATCTTCGGGTGGTGGACGTCTCCAGCGGCAGCATGGCAGGCGCCTTCTGCTCCTCCATTTTGGCGGAGTGGGGGGCGGAGGTGGTGCGCGTGGAGCCGCCGGGCGGGGACGTGCTGCGGCAGTTCTCTCCCTTCGGGCTGGAGCATGGGGGCACGGGCCTGGCGTATTTGGTGGAGGGCCGCAACAAGTTCCACATCACCTGCAACCTGCAGAAGAAGGAAGGGCGCGACCTGCTGGCGCGCCTCGCCGCCAGGGCCGATGCGCTCATCGAGACGTTCACGCCGGGCCGGATGGACCGGTGGGGGATCGGCTACCGGCAACTGGCCGAGCGCAACCCGCGGCTGGTCTACGCGGCCCTCAGCACCTACGGCCAGTTCGGGCCCAAGGCCCGGCGCAACGCCGCCAAGCCGGACTACGACGTGGCGGACCAGGCGCTCTCCGGGCTCGCGTACATCACGGGCGAGCCGGCGGCCGACCCGAAGAACCCTCAGCCCTACGAGACGCCCACCAAGGCGGGCAACTGGATGGGGTGGTACGCGCAAGGGGCCTGGGCCGCCTTCGGCATCCTGGCCGCCGTGAACCACCGGCGCGCCAGCGGGCGAGGCCAGTGCGTGGACGTGAGCGGGGCCGAGGCCGTGATGCGGTTCTGCGAGGACATGGTGACCTGGTACGAAAAGGGCCAGTACGTCCGCCCGCGGTTGGGCGTGATGGATACGGCCGTCTCGCCCTACAACTTCCTACGCTGCAAAGATGGCTACCAGATGCTGGCCGGCTTCTCGGACGTGAACTTCCAGGCCCTCACCACCATCATCGGGCGCCCGGAGTTGCGGGAGGACCCCCGGTTCAAGACGTTCGTGAAACGGGCGGAGAACCGCCAGGCCCTGCACCACGAACTGGAGCGATGGACCATCCAGTACACGTCCCAGGAGATCCTGGACAAGGTCCAGGACTACGTGCTGAACAAGCGGGGGCCGGGCATCGTGGCCACGGGCCGGGTGAATTCCCCCGCGGAGACCTTCGCCGAGGGCCACTGGTGGGAACGGGGTTCCCTCATGACCGTGGAGGACCCCGTGTACGGGGAGCTGCCCATGCAGGGCCAACCCTGGAAGGCCACGGGGACGCCGCCCCGGATGAAATGGGCCTGTCGCTCGCCCGGGGCGGACAACGCGCACATCTACCTGCGGCACCTGGGCATCGGGCGCCGCGCCCTGGCGGCCCTCCACAAACGGGGCGTCGTCTGACCGCATGTTTATGGTTTGTCGTTCGTCGTTTGTGGTTAGGCTCTGCTGGGAACTGTGAGGGGGAAGCTGGGCGACATGGGGCGCGAGGGTAGTCTGCGGCGAGAGAACGACAAACCACAAACCACAAACGACAAACAGGAACTGGCCTGATGGACGTGGTGCTTTCGGGGGCCGGCGAGTTCCGGGTGGATCATCCGGATGCGGTGCGCGAGCACATGCGGGACCGGAAGGCCCGGGCCATGGTCAACAAGGTCATGGACGCGGCCGAGGCCGTGCGCCGCTTCGTGGCGGACGGGGACTACGTGAGCTTCGACTTCTCGTCCTTCACCCGGGGGCCCGCCTGCCTGATCCGCGAGATCATCCGCCAGCGGCGGAGAGACCTCTGGTACTCCGCCAAGTTCACCCTGATGGAATCCACGCTCCTGGCGGCCGGGGGCTGCCTGCGCGGGCTGGACGCGGGGTTCATGGGGCTGGGGAACTACCTGGGGCGGCAGGTGGTGGAGGGCCGGCTCAAGGTCTGCGAGTGGAGTAACGGCACCCTGACGCTGCGCCACATGGCCGGCGCCATGGGCGTGCCCTTCCTGCCCACCCGCGCCCTCCTGGGGAGCGACACCGTCCGGTACTCGGGGGCGAAGGTGGTGGAGGACCCGTTCACGGGCGTGCGCATCGCACTGGTGCCGGCGGTGAACCCCGAGGTGGGGCTGGTCCACGTCCACCAGTGCGACGTGTATGGCAACGCGCGCTGCTTCGGCCCCGGCGTCTCGCCCCTGGAGACGGCCATGGCCTCCAAGAAGACCATCCTCACCACCGAGGAGATCATCTCCACGGACGACATCCGGAAGGATCCCGGCAAGACCACCATCCCCTACTTCGTGGTGGACGCCGTGGTGTACGCGCCCTACGGGGCCCATCCCGGCGGCGTGCAGGGGATGTACGAGATGGATCAGGAGCACTTCCTGGAATGGATCGCGGCCGAGCGCGACGGCAGGATGGACGCCTACCTGGAGAAGTACGTCACCAGCGTGGCCTCGCACACCGAGTACCTGGAGAAACGCGTGGGCGTGGAGAAGCTGATGGCGTTGAAGCGGGAGGCCCAGATCAAGGAGGGCTACCGCTGAGCCGCTTCGCGGCGTTTCTCGTTTGTCGTTCGTCGTTTGTGGTTCAGCACCCCGGATCCCACAACGACAAACCACAAACGACAAACTACAAACACTTCTGAGGGAACGATGGAGTTCACCCAGGCCGAGTTCATGATCGCGCAGACGGCCCGGCTGATGGAGAATGGCCGGACCGTCTTCATCGGCTACGGGATGCCCCAGATCGCCGCCATCCTGGCCCAGCGCCTCCACGCGCCGGACATGGTGCAGTTCTACGAGTTCGGCGCCATCGGCTCGCAGCCCGAGACGCCCTTCGTCCGCTTCACCATGGGCGGCCCGCGGAACTGCTACCGTTCCCTGGCCTGGACCAACATGAACACCATCTTCGCCGGCGCCCAGCTCGGTATGGTGGACCTGGGGGTGCTGGGAGCCACGCAGGTGGACCTGTACGGGAACGTGAACTCGACCATCTTGGGGGAGGACTTCCACCGGCCCAAGAAGCGGTTCCCGGGCGCGGGGGGGGCCAACGAGGTCCTCTCCTACTGCTGGAAGACCATCGTGGTCATCCTGCACGAGCCGCGGCGTTTCGTGCCCCGCGTCGATTTCATCAGCTCGCCCGGCTTCTTGGACGGCACCCCGGGGGCGCGCGAGCGCG
>Ga0187780_10002900_pt1 | contig 12887 bp, 15 predicted proteins | sample 1015_Q2_SP10_20__FD_132429 | JGI IMG/M metagenome (GOLD analysis project Ga0187780, IMG submission 132429) | Tropical peat soil microbial communities from peatlands in Department of Meta, Colombia - 1015_Q2_SP10_20_MG | ecosystem: Environmental > Terrestrial > Soil > Wetlands > Peat | place...
CGGGGTCCAAAGGTCGCTTGATGCTGACAGGGCAGAGGGGACCTCTGGCGCTGACGAGGCGCAAAGGTCACTCGATGCTGGCAGGGTACAAGGGCCACTTGAGGCTGACAGGGTACAAGGGCCGCTTGAGGCTGACGGGGTACAGGGGACGTTTGGCGCGGCCGGGATGGCGGAGGCGCAGGACCCGGATGTGATAGAGACGCCCCGGCGTATCTGGGGGCCGGGGATCCGTCGGATACCGGGCCGCGAGGGGCCGACCCGCGTGCCATCGGACGGCGACGCTGCTGCCCCCGGAACACCAGCGGACGATGACGGCGAGCACTTCATCCCGCCTGCGCCGCCGCCGCTGCCCAGGCTCGACCCGCTGGCCAAAGGCGCCTGGGCCGCGCTGTTCGGCGGTCCCGGCTACCTGGTCGTGGCCACCGCAGCGGACTGGTCGGTGTCGGGTCTCGCCGCGTTCTGCGCGGTGGCCGCGTTCGTGGCCGGGTTCGCCATACTCGTGCTGCGGATGAACGATCCCGACTCCAAGGGCCCCGGGGGCCCTGACGACGGGGACGACGGCGCGGTGGTCTGAGGCGCGGTGGCATCAGGCCCGGGGGCCTGGCTAGCCGCGCGGGCAAGGTCGGCGGCGCCGACGATGCCCGCGTCCTGCCCTAGTTGCGCGACCCTGATCTCCGCGAGCGGCCGGTGGCCTCGCCCGGCCAGGGCCCGCTCGAAGGCCGCACGGGCCGGGTCCAACAGCAGGTTACCCGCCTCCGAAACACCACCGCCGATCACGAAACAGGCCGGGTCCAAGATCGCGGCCAGGTCGGCCAGGCCCTGGCCCAGCCAGCCGCCCACGGTCTGGAAACAGCGGAGCGCGGCCGGATCGCCTTCGGTTGCCGCGCGGGTGATCTCCGGCCCCGAGATGCCCTCCGGGACTCCACCGCCCAGCTGGAGCAGCCGCATCGCGCCTACCGGAGTGCGCCTGGCGAACTCCCGCGCCTCGGCGACCAGCGCGTTGCCGCTGGCGTACTGCTCCCAGCAGCCCCGGTTCCCGCAGCCGCACAGCCGCCCGTCCGGGACTACCCGGACATGCCCGGGCTCGCCGGCGATGCCCCATCGGCCGCGGTAGAGCTCGCCGCCGATGATGATGGCTGCCCCGATGCCCGTCCCGACCGCCACCAGCATCACGTCGCGATATCCGCGGGCGGCCCCGAAGCGCGCCTCGGCCCAGGCCGAGGCGTTCGCGTCGTTCTCCACCACGACCTCGCGTCCGAGGCGCTCTTCGACCCGCTGTTTGAGGGGCTCGTCTCGCCAGGCCAGGTTCGGCGCGAACAGCATGGTGGCGCGCTCGCGGTCGACGAACCCGGCGGCGCCCAGCCCGATCGCGGCGACCTGGCGGCCGGCGAGCAGTTCGGTCACCACGTCGGCGATGGCCTGTTCGGTCCGCGGCGGGCTGGCGGCCGGGGTCGACCGCTTCAGCTTCGCGATGATCTGGCCGGTCTCCTCGACCAGGCCCGCTGCGACCTTGGTGCCACCGACATCGACGCCGATGGCCAAGGTCACGAGGCGACGTCCCCGCGATCAGATTCAGGCGGGGGAGGTGTTACCTCTGGACGTTCGGATGAACGGTTTTGATCTTGGGTCCTCATGAACTGGTCGAAGGCGGAGAAGAAATCCTGCGCGACGGAGGCCAGGACTCCGCCGGCGTCGGCGAGGCGGGCACCAAGACCCGGGCCCGACAGCCGGGCTGCGCGGGCCGCCTGGCAGACCGGGCACCACTGGCACTCGGGTGGCTCGTCGGGCGGCAGCTCGTTGGTGGCCGTGTCCCACACGTCACCGCTGGAGCGCCTCTCCTGGCCCAGCGACCTCTTGACCTGGCCGGCGACCTGGTTGGCCATGCTGCGGGCGCCCGCGCGCATCAGCCAGCGCTGGAAATCGGCGACCGGGTCGCTGACCCTGCGTGACTGGCTACCGCCGTCGGACTGGCCGCCGGGTCGCGACTGGGCCCGGTTGTTTCCGGGCTGCCCGCCGCCGGTGGTTCCTCGGCTCTTGTCGTTATTCGGCTGGCCGTTGCTTTTCGGCTGGCCGTTGCTTTTCGGCTGGCCGTCGCCTTCGGGCTGGCCATCACCGTGGGATTCGGACACCTAATGCCTCCTACCCATGATCGTACCTGCTACCACTGCAAGACGAATGGGGCGCCAGTGGCACGGAAATGTCCCACGTTCAGGCACTCGGTGACGCCGACCCTGGTCCTGCGGGCCAGCGGTTGGTGCACGTGCCCGAAGATCGAGTACCTCGGCCGGGTGGCCCTTATCGCCTGGAGAAGGGCCACGCTGCCCTTCTCCAGGCGCCGCGCCGCGGTGTCGTAGAGGAGCTCAGGCACGGCGGGCGGGATGTGCGTGCACAGCACGTCGACCTGGCCGACCGCCTCGATCTTGGCCCGGAACTCGTCCTCGGTCATCTCGTTCGGCGTCCGGTAGGCCGATTTCAGCCCGCCGCCGACGAAGCCGAACGTCCACCCGTCCAGCTCCACCTTGCCGCCATCGACGACGTGATGTCCCGGCTTGATGTGCCGTTCCCACATCCTGGGAACGTCGACGTTGCCGTAGGTCAAGTAGGCGGGTTCGGGCAGGGCGCCGAACAACTCCGCGTACTGCTTGGTGATCGCCGCCTCAAAAAGGCTGGCGCGAGTCTCGGTCTTCTGCGCGAACAGACGGGCCGACAGTTCCCTGGCTTCGTCGAATCTTCTCGCCGCGCGCAGTTCGACGTACACACGCGCGGCCTCAGCACCGAACAGGTCGGCGAAGATGCCCTGCCCGTAATCGGCGTAGTCGAGGAACAAAAGCAGATCGCCCAGGCAGATCAGCGCGTCGGCGCCGTGCGCCGCGCCCAGCAGGGCATCGGCACGCCCGTGTACGTCGCTGACCACGTGAACTCGCATGTCACCACGGTACGGCCAGCCCGGATCCGCGATGACCGCCGCCTGATCGTCGCAGGGGGGAAATGGCCGGCGACCGTCTTAAGCTTGTGCTGCTATCTAGTGAACTGGACGGAGAAGCCGTGCGCGAATTCAGCATTCCGGCCCTGGCGGAGATTCCCGCGACCGCCAATCTCACCAATGTCGTCTTCCGGCGGGCGGATGAGCAGCCGCAGGCGGTGGTATTGCGCAGGCCAGGACCGGCCGGCCTGTCCGGGGAGTGGACCGACGTGACCGCGACCCAGTTCAGGGACGAGGTCGTCGCGCTGGCCAAGGGGCTGGTCGCCGCCGGGATCGGTGCAGGCGACCGGGTCGCGCTGATGTCGCACACCTGCTACGAGTGGACCCTGATCGACTACGCGATCTGGACCGCGGGCGCGATCACCGTACCGGTCTACGAGACATCCTCGGCCGAACAGGCCGAGTGGATTCTGTCCGACTCGGGGGCGCGCGCCTGCTTCGTCGAGACGGTCGGCCTTGAGCAGCTCATCGACGGGTTCCGCGATCGGGTGCCAGCGGTTGAGCATGTCTGGCGCATCAAGCCTGGTGCTGCTGAGGGCGAGGCATCGCTGGCCCACCTGATTGAACTCGGCGCGGCAGTCGGCGATGAGGTCATCACCGGGCGAGCCTCCGCGACCAGGGCGTCCGACCTGGCCACCGTCATCTATACCTCGGGCACCACCGGGCGGCCCAAGGGCTGCGAGCTCACCCATGAGAATCTGCTGGCTGCCGTGCGCAACGCCTTTCTCGGCCCGCTGACGGTGGTGACCGAGACGAGGGATGCGGACACGCTGCTGTTCCTGACGCTGGCCCACGTCTTCGCCAGGGCCATCCAGGTGGGCTGCATCGAAGCCGGCATCGTGCTCGGGCACTGCGGGGACCTGACCGCGCTGCTGCCCGCCCTGGCCTCGTTCCGGCCCACGTTCGTCCTCGCGGTACCCCGGGTGTTCGAGAAGGTCTACAACGGCGCCGAGCAGAAGGCCATCAGCGAGCGGAAGGGGGCGATCTTCGGCCGCGCGGCCCGGATCGCGATCGCCTACAGCGAGGCGCTCGACTCGCCGGCACGCCCGGGGTTCGGCTTGCGGGCGCAGCACGCGCTGTTCGACCGGCTGGTCTACGCCAAGCTGCGGGCCGCGCTCGGCGGCCGGACCAAGTACGCGGTCTCCGGCGGCGCCGCGCTCACCGAGCGGCTCTGCCATTTCTTCCGCGGCATTGGCGTCACCGTGCTGCAGGGCTACGGCCTGACCGAGACGTCCGCCGCCGCCACCCTCAACCGGCCAGACCGGAACAAGATCGGCACCGTCGGCCAGCCGCTGCCCGGAGTGCGAATCAGGATTGCCGAGGACGGCGAGATCCTGATCGGCGGGACGATCGTCTTCCCCGGCTATTGGCGCAATGAGGCGGCGACCAGGGAGACCTTCGCCGACGACGGCTGGTTCTGTACCGGCGACATCGGCGAGCTCGACGAGGAAGGATTCCTGACCATCACCGGCCGGAAGAAGGAGCTCATCGTCACCGGTGGCGGCAAGAACGTGGCGCCGGCGGTGCTCGAGGACCGGCTCCGCAGCCACGCCCTGATCAGCCAGACGATGGTGGTGGGCGACGGCAGGCCGTACATAGCCGCGCTGATCACGCTGGACGCCGAGGCGCTGGAGCCATGGAAGGAAAGATACGGCAAGCCCGCCGAGGCGACGATCGCGTCGCTGCGCGACGACCCGGATCTGATCGGCGCCATCCAGGCCGCGGTCGACGATGCCAACCAGGCGGTATCCCGGGCCGAGTCGATCAGGCGGTTCAAGATACTCCCCGATGACTTCACCCAGGAGAACGGCCAGCTCAGCGTCAAGATGGGCATCCGCAGGAGCGTGCTGTACAAGGACTTCGCCGACGATATCGAGGCGCTGTACTCGTAGCCGGCCGGGCGCGGGCCCGGCCGGCTACGGCTGGTTCGGGCCAGAACGGGCCCGGGATCAGATCAGGAACTCAGCCTGGCTGGCGGACGCCTAGGTCTCTCGGGCTAGAAACGCACCTGGGTGTTCCGCAGGCTGCTCACTCGGGTCTGGGCGTCGTTGCACTCGGCGACGATAGCGGCGACGCGCCGGCCGACGCGAGCCAGCGGACCCCGCACGCCCTGCGTCACGTTGTTGTTCATCGTTCCTCCTCGGTTTCCGGCCATCTCTTCGCCGGTCACTATCGAGTTTCGCGTTAAGGCCCGGCTTGCCGCATCGGAGGAAATCCCTATTTCTCCTGCTGGAAGGGGTCTTAGCCGGGTCCGAGCCTGGCTTATACCTGGCTGGCGGGCTAAGCCTGGGCTCAGTCGGCCAGGATGGTGGTCAGGCGGGCGGCGGCGAGTTCCCAGCTCCATTCGCGGTCCACCCAGGCCAGGCCCTTCTCCCCCATGGCCCTGGCCCGGCCCGGATCCTTCAGCAGTTCGATGACCCGCGCCGCCGCCCCGGACATGTCCCGGACGACGTAACCCGACTCCCCGTCCAGGATGGCGTCGGGCGCGCCGCCGGAGTCGCCGCCGATCACCGGCAGGCCGGTGGCCGATGCCTCGAGGTAGACCAGGCCGAGGCCCTCGACGTCGAGCCCGGCCCGCCGGGTCCGGCACGGCATCGCGAACACGTCCCCGGCGTCGTAGTAGCCGGGGAGTTTGGCCCACGGGACCGGTCCGGTGAACAGGATCGCGTCGCCGACGCCGACGCGCCGCGCCAGCCGCCGCAGGTCACCGGCGTAGGGGCCGTCACCGACGAGCAGGAGCACCGCATCGCTGACCTCCGCCAGCACCTGCGGCCAGGCCCGGATCAGGGTGTCCTGGCCCTTCCGGCGGACCATCCGGGACACGCAGACCACCACCGGCCGGCCGGCCAGCCCGAGCCGGTCCCTGACCGCCTCGCCGCCTGCGCCGGGCCGGAAGAACGTCACGTCCACGCCCGGCGCCAGCCTGACCATCCGCTTCGCCGCCTCCGGGGACACGGCGCGCGCCAGCCGGACCCTGAAGTACTCGCCCAGGTACGTCACCACGTCGACCTCGTCGCCGATGCGCCGGAGCAGGGCGCGCGCACCCGGCAGCACCGCCCAGCCCGCCTCGTGGCCGTGCGTCAGGGCGACGGCCCGCCGCACGCCGGCCCGGCGCAGCGCGGGTGTGATGAGGCCGAGCGGCGCCGCCGCGCCGAACAGGACCGTCTCGCAGCCATGCTCGCGGGTGATGGCCGCGGCCCGGCGGGACACGGCCGGCACCGGCAGCATGAGCGACGTCGGATGGCGGATCACCGGGAAGGGCTGCTCGGCATCGAACTCGGCCGCGCCCTTCCAGGCGGGCGCGTATACGGTCACCGTGCCCTGCGGGAGCCGGCTGGCCAGCGCGTACACGAATGACTGGATGCCGCCCTGGCGCGGCGGGAAGTCGTTGGTGACGATCAGCGTGCGGGGCACCGCACGAGTGTATAGGGACCGTCAGGGATCCGGGCCGCTCGCTGGCCGGTCAGGCGCTCGCGGCCAGGCGTTCCGCCTTCCTCTTCTCGTGCTCGCCGTAGGCCAGGGCCAGACGGACAGGCCCAGCGCGCAGGCGTACGGCACCACCTTGGAGAGGACCAGGGCGATTCCGGTCGTGGTGGTCTCCACGATCGCCAGGCGCGCGGCGACCTCGACGATGTAGCCGACGCCCCAGGCCGCGGTGATCACCCGGAATGCCCGCCGGAACGCCGGGTACCGCCACGCGCCGATTACATCGCGGCCCCCTGGGGCTGTCCGGGCCGAGCAACTCCACCGCGAACCGGTAGATCAGCGGTTTGCTCATCCGCAGCGAGCCCAGGCAGGCCAGGGCGAACACTAGCGACGGCACCGCACCCTCGAGGAGATACAGCCGGGCGTTGTGACTGATGAGTCCCAGCACCGTACCGACTGCCAACCCGGCCAGGACGGCCACGCCGATGATGTCGAGCCGCCGGTCCACCAGGGCGCCGGTGATGATGCCCAGCGCGGGAAAGATGCCGCTGATGACAAGCGCCGCCACGGTGCTCATCCCGGCCGATCGCAGCAGGGCGTAAGTGATGAGCGGCCCGCCCAGATCGAAAACCGTGATCATCGCGATCTGCCGTACCCGGCTGAGCGGCCGGTGCGGTGGCGTGGGCGGGTGCGGCGGACTTCCCGGCTCGGGGCCATCGTCCACCCGACCAGGCTAGGTCAACCGCGCCGCAGCCGGCCAGCGCGAGCCCGACTGGTCCGGGGGCCAGTGATCTGGCCGGGGCGAGAGGTGGCCCGGGATGGCGCCGACGTGGTTACGGGCGCACCGCACCGTCGAGGTTTTCTTCGTACCAGCCCTGCAGGGGGACCCGCTCGACGTACTCTCCCGGCACCGGCGCGTCGATGAGGTAGCCGTTGCCTACGTAAATGCCGACGTGCCCCTCGCCGTTGAAGAGCAGCAGGTCACCAGGTTCGACCGAGGACATCGAGACGTGCGGCAGGCCGGCCCACTGCTCGTAGCTGTCGCGCGGTATCGCCACGCCGGCGGCCGCCCACGCGGCCTGGGCCAGCCCGGAGCAGTCGAAGCCCAGGTGGCACGGGCCGGTGCCGCCGTAGACGTACGGGCAGCCGAGCTGCGCGTAGGCGAAGGCGACGGCCTTTTCCGCCTGGGTCGAGGTCGGCCCGCTGTACGTCGGGGTGGTGGTGCCGTTGCCGCCGAGCGAATTGCTCTTGACCGTCTGCTGCTCTGGCGCGGTCAGGCTGTCCAGCGTGGCCTGCTCCGTCGCGATGAGCTTGTGAATGGAATCCTTGTGGTCGGTGAGCTGCGTGTCGAGCGTGGCGATGCTGTCCTGGGTACGCTGCAGTTCCTGCTCGACGCCGGCCAGCTCGCTGGCGTCGGCGAGGAGCTGGGCCGTCTCGGCGGTCTGGTTGCCGGATATCTGCAGCAGCATTGAGCCCTCCTCGAGGAACTTAGGGAGGTCCCCCGAGGTGAGCACGCTGGCGATGGATGTCGCCCCGGTATCCTCGAACGTGGCGGCGGCAAAGGCGGCGACGCGCTTGCGCTCGGTCTCGTATTGGGCGTTGGCGTGATTGAAGGCGGCGCGCACCTGGCCCAGCCTGACGTGCGCGGCGGACAGCGACTCGCTGACCTGATCGAGTTGCTCGCTGATCTGATCGTACTGCGACGTTAGCTGGTTCACCCGGGCCTGGACCTGCGCCACGGTCGGTTGCGGAGCGGCGCTGGCCCGGGAGGCGAAGACGGTAAGGCCGCCAGCCGCCACCAGTGCGGCCGCGACCGCGACACCGCGGCGAAGCCGGGACTGGTTGCCCGCAAGCCGCGTATCCATGTGCCTACCACGCTCCTTGTCATCCCACGCACCATTTGCGTAGTCGTCTAGGTCCTAGGACCCCGGTTCCTGGCCAGGCAACATTTGGGGCAAGCGTAGTGAAGGCAATTGGGCGGTACAACCGATTCACGAAACTCCAACTACTCCATTACGATGTCCCGATTCACCGGCGCGAGCGACATCGAGGCGCTACCATCACGACGCTTTCGCGTCAGGGAAGCCGGCCGAAGTCCAGGTCCGCGTGCCAGCGCTGGTCGATGTCAGCCGGAGCGGCGGCACCAGGCCCGCATCCGCGAGAACGCGGAGCGCATGTAGCTCCGCCGCCCCGAGGTAACCCGTCACGTTTCGTGATTCGATGACCGCAACAGCGCAATCGCGGCATCCGATACCACGCATCTCGCACCGGCCGCAATCAATCGTCATGACGTCTCCTATGCATTCTGTGAATGGACGGATACACGTTAACGGCACCCTCTGACATTTCCGGGAAGGGCTGGATCTGGGAGTGCGTGAGGTAAGGGCCGACGCGCCCGGAGGCAGCAGCGCGGATGGGCAGGCCCACGAGGCCGCGGGCACGGCGCAGGGCCTCGGCGCGCCTGCGGCGAAAATGTCAGTGGGCGGCTCTACCGTGGGGTGCGTGATGAGGCCGACCGTGATGCCGAGGGAACCACGCGGGCACGGATCGGCTGAGGTCAGGTCGGCCCGACTGGCGTTGGCGGGGCGGGGATGGGTAGAGGCCGAGCCGGCTCGGCTGGAGCCGGCACGGGCGGAGCCGGCTCGGCTGGAGCTGGCACGAGCGGAGCCGGATCGGCCGTACCTGGCTGGGGCCGAGCTGGCTCGGTCGGAGCCGGCCTCGGTCGGGCTGCCTCGGCAAGACCTAGCCGAGGTGGAGTTCGTGGTGATCGACCTGGAGACCACGGGATGGTCGCCGGAGGCGGCCGCGATCACGGAGATCGCGGCGGTCAGGGTGTGCGGTGGGCGCCGCCTGGGCGAGTTCTCCTCGCTGATCAACCCCGGCGTGCCGGTCCCGCCGGGTATCGAGGACCTGACCGGGATCAGCGACTGGATGCTGGCCGCGGCGCCGAAGCTGGCTGCGGTTCTGCCGGGCTTGCTGGCGTTCGCCGACGGCTGCGTGCTGGTCGCGCACAACGCGCCGTTCGACGTCGGCTTCCTCAGCGCCGCCTGCGCCGAGTGCGGCCTGGCCTGGCCCGGCTTCACGGTGCTGGACACGGTCATGCTGGCCAGGCGGGTGATGGACCCGGACGAGGTACCCGACTGCAAGCTGGGCACGCTGGCTGGGTTCTTCCGGGCCCGCACGGCGCCGTCCCATCGCGCGCTGGCCGACGCGCGAGCGACCGCAGATGTCCTCGGCTGGCTGATCCGGCGGCTCGCCCATCGCGGCGTGCGGACTGCCAGCCAGCTCAGTGCGTGGCCCGACGTAGTAGCGTAAGCGCCAGCCGAGACAACCCGGCTACGACAGTCTGGGAGGCATCACGTGGTCACCGCGATCGTCTTGGTGCGGGCAGAGATCCAGCGCATTCCCGAGGTGGCCGAGGAAATCGCCCAGATCCCCGAGGTCAGCGAGGTGTACTCGGTCACCGGCGAGTTCGACCTGGTGGCCATGGTCCGGGTCCGCGTCCACGAGGATCTTGCCGACGTCATCCCGGGCCACCTGAACAAGGTCCCCGGCGTCACGCACACCGAGACGCATATCGCGTTCCGCACCTATACCCGGCACGACCTTGAGGCCGCCTTTTCCCTGGGCCTCGGGGCCGAAGCCTGATCCGCTCGCCGGCGCGCAACCACGTGGTTGTCACAACGACGTGCACCAGACCACGTGGTTGTCACAACGACGTGGTTGGCTGACCGGCAAGGGGCTTGGCGGGTTCGCTGGTCTTGGGGTTTTAAGGGGCTAGGCGGCGGCTTACTTCTATCCAGCGGTCCAGCAGGGCGCGGGCGGTGCCGGAGTCGACGGCTTCGGTGGCGCGGGCGTAGCCGTCGGCGAGGGCCGAGGTGACCGCGTCCGGGCCGGGCACGCCGGCCGCCGCGGCCAACGCGGCGGCCGCGTTCAGCAGCACGATGTCGCGTACCGGGCCGGGCTGGCCGTCCAGCACGGCCCGGGCCACCGCCGCGTTGTGCGCCGCGTCACCGCCGCGCAGGTCGGCGACTGACGCCCGGGGCAACCCGAGATCCGCAGGCGAGAACCGAGTCTGGGCCACCTGGCCGTCATGTACCACCCATACCGTGGACGGGCCGGTCGTGGTGAGCTCGTCGAGCCCGTCGGAGCCGTGGAACACCAGGGCCGAGCAGCCGCGCCCGGCCAGCACGCCCGCGATGACGCCGCCCATGACCGGGTCGAATACCCCGACCGCCTGCGCCCTGGGGCTGGCCGGGTTGGCCACCGGGCCGAGGAAGTTGAACACCGTCGGCACGCCGAGTTCGCTCCGGGTCGGGCCCGCGTACCGGAGCGCCGGGTGGTACAGGGGCGCGAACAAGAAGGCAACTCCGATGGTGGCGGCCAGTTCCGCGGTCGCCTCGGGCGGCAGGTCGATGACCACGCCGAGTGCCTCGAGCACGTCGGCGGCCCCGCAGGCCGACGACGCGGCCCGGTTACCGTGCTTGATCATCCGCGCGCCGGCCGCGGCCGCCACGATCGTACCCATGGTCGACACATTGACCGTGTGGGCACCGTCCCCGCCGGTGCCCACCAGGTCGGTCAGGTGACCGGACAGGTGAATTGGCGTGGCGTGCGCGAACATGGCCCGGGTCAGGCCGGTCATCTCGGCTACCGAGGTTCCCTTGATCCGCAGCGCGACGGCGAAGGCCGCGATCCGGGCGGGCGTCGCCGCACCTTCCATGATCTCGTTCATGGCCCACTCGCTCTCGTCGGCGGTGAGCGAGTCGCCGCGGATCAGCGCGCCGAGCAGCGCGGGCCAGGTGGTGCGGGAATCCATGGGCAGGCCCCCTGGGGTGACGGAGCTGGGAAGGGAGGATCGCTGCGGGTCAGCCGGTGACGGCGGCCCGCTCGCGCATAAGCCCGGCCAGCTCGTGGGCGAGTGAGACGGGATCAATGGGATGGCTGATCACCGCGTCGGCCCGCGACCAGGCGGCCAGCCAGCCGTCGTCGGCCCGGCCGATGATCAGCAGCACCGGCGGGCAGTCGTAGATCTCGTCCTTGGCCTGTCGGCACACGCCCATCCCGCCGGCGGGCTGGGCCTCTCCGTCGAGCACCATGACGTCGGCGCCGCGGGCGTCAAGCAGCCGGAACAGGGCGGGCTGGGTGGCGACATCGATGATCTCCGCATCCGGCACGTCCATGGCGGGCCGGCGGCCGATAGCGAGCTTGATCTGAGCCCGGACATCCGCGTCGTGACTGTACACAACGACCTTCATGACAGGAATGCTATCGATAGCCGTACCAAGGCGGGGGGTCGCGTAGCGATCGCCTACAGGTTGTCGTAATAATTGCTTCGTGGCGACAGCAACCGTGCAGACGAGCCCGCGCTCGCCGGCCAGCAGACCCAACCTGGTGAGCGTCGGCACCATAATCTGGCTCTCCTCGGAGCTGATGTTCTTCGCGTCCCTGTTCGCGATGTACTTCACGATCAGGTCGGTGGACAAGGGCCAGGGGCTGCCCTGGCCGGGCGCGCACCTGGACATCAGGCTCAGCACGATCAACACCCTCGTGCTGCTGGCGTCCAGCGTCACCTGCCAGATGGGCGTGTTCGCGGTCGAGCGCGGCCAGATCAAGCGCACCAGGTCGATCTTCCATCCGATGAGCTGGGGCCTGCGGGAATGGTACGTGCTGTCCTTCCTGATGGGGCTGTACTTCGTGCTCGGGCAGGGCTACGAGTACCTGGACCTGATCAGGAACCAGGGACTGACGCTCTCCTCCAGCGCCTACGGCTCGGTGTTCTACATACCCACCGGATTCCACGGACTGCACGTCATCGGCGGCCTCATCGCGTTCATCTTCCTCCTCGGCCGGACCTACGCCGCTAAGAGACTCACCCATGAAATGCAGGTCAGCGCCATCGTGGTGTCGTACTACTGGCACTTCGTGGACGTCGTGTGGATCGGCCTGTTCACCACCATCTACCTCATCCACTAGTCAGGGGACAGCGAGTGAGCTGGATCAACGCCAAGCGCAGGCGCCCGGTCGCCGGCTACGCGGCCCTGCTGGTCGGGCTTGTCGTTGTCACGCTGCTGTACGGGGTCCTGACCCGTACCAGCGCACAGGCAGAACCGAACACGGCGCTGCAGGACATCGCGAACGGCAAGCTGCTGTTCGACGCGAACTGCTCGAGCTGCCACGGTCTGGAGGCGCAGGGCACCAATGAGGCGCCGAGCCTGATCGGCGCGGGCTCGGCCGCGGTCTACTTCCAGATGTCCACCGGCCGGATGCCGGCCAAGGAGGTCGGCGCGGAGAACGAGCGCAAGCCGACGCTGTTCACCGAGCAGGAAATCCTCGACATCGCCGAGTACATCCAGTCCATCGGCGGCGGCCCCCAGATTCCGACCCCCGAGCAGGTCTCCACCGTGGGAGCGGACACCGCGCTCGGCTCGCAGCTGTTCAGCGCCAACTGCGCGCAATGCCACGGCTTCGCCGGGGC
>Ga0187780_10002902_pt1 | contig 12886 bp, 11 predicted proteins | sample 1015_Q2_SP10_20__FD_132429 | JGI IMG/M metagenome (GOLD analysis project Ga0187780, IMG submission 132429) | Tropical peat soil microbial communities from peatlands in Department of Meta, Colombia - 1015_Q2_SP10_20_MG | ecosystem: Environmental > Terrestrial > Soil > Wetlands > Peat | place...
CCTCGGGGTCGTCCGCGTTCACGACGACCCACTTGTCGGCGGTCCTAACCATGGGGTCGACCGGGATTAGGCGCAGGTAGTGCTTTTCGACCAGTACCGCGAGCGTCGGAGGGTACTTGCCGGTGTCACCGTAGAACCTGTCGATCGATTCGCGCAGCGTCGAGAGGTCTTGCTTCAGAACTGCTTCCTTCGAGCGATCGAGCGAGCGGAAGTAGCGCGGCACCGCGACCGTGAGCAAGGTCGCGATGATCGCCAAGAATAGTTTCGTAACGCAATCGGCCTTCATAGTTCCCTCATTTCGGCCGCCAGTGCCGAGGATACCGGCTGATTCCGATCAAGATCCGGATATGGTAGACGGAGTTTCTTACTCCTGTTAGCATGCGTGCCGGATGCGAAAGGAGCGCCATGTCCCACCACCTAGATTCACCGATCGCTCGACAGGACATCCGCCTCGACGTAACGGACCTCTATGTGTTCCGCGGGCAGACGGGTACGGTGTTCGTCATCAATGTTTGCCATTCGATCTTCGGTGCCATTCCCGTGCCTGGTTACCACCCAGAAGGAATGTACGAGTTCAAAGTCGATCTCAACGGGGATGCCATCGAAGAGATCACCTATCGGCTCACATTTGATGAGCGTGACAAGAATGGAAAGCAAAGGTACGTCGTGCGGTGTGTGAAGGGCCCGGAGGCCATCGACCCGCATTCACCCGGCATAGTGGTCGCTGAGGGAACAACCGGTGAGACCATATCCTCGGCTGCCGGTTTGCGCGTGTGGGCGGACAAAGCAGGAGACCCGTTCTGGATTGAGCCCGATGTGTTGCACGCTGTGGGCCACGCTTTCCAGGACGGCACCACGGTGAATTTAGCCGGTTGGGATGCCGCACGCGCGAAGAACCTGTTCGCGGGCCACACGGTGTATTCGATCGTCTTGGAGGTACCCGATCAGGAGTTGCTCGCCGCTACCGGTGGCAATCGCCGGGTCGGAATTTGGGCAGTGTCGACCCTTGCTACCGACGCTGGCGGTTGGCGCTCGATTAACCGGGTAGGCCTTCCGATGATTCACCCACTCTTCACTCAGTACAACGAAGATCTGGGAAACCGTCTGAATGCGGGCCGTCCCCATGATGACTTTGCGACCTATGGACAGGCTGTCACGAACGCGATCGCCGGGGTGGTCACCGCCAACGGCACCGCTGAAGATCCGCGCGCTTATGCCGAAAAAGTGGCGCACCGAATATTCCCCAATATTCTCCCGTATGAAATCGGCACGCCGGCGGCGTTTGGTTTTGCCGACTGGAATGGCCGCTCGCTTACAGACAACGCGCCAGATGTGATGTTCTCGCTTGCCGCGAACACTCCCGTTCGTCTCGGGATCGGCAAAGAATCGGTCGCTTCGAAACCATCGCGGACCTTCCCGTACGTTCCGGCCGTACTCACGGGGGCCCAGCGAGACGCGGCCTGAGCAAGATTTTCCACCTGATCCGCCACAGGCTCGTCGGGTGCGACAGCCAACCACAATAAGCGGAGAAAAGTGGAATCTTGACGATGGCGCAATGCCACGAGGCCGGGTTCGTGGCAGATGCTAGGAGACCCCATAGGAAATGAGTGCCTTGCCTCCCTAAAACTCCGAAGTAACGCATCTTCCCTGCCCCGCCAGCTTATCGGCGGCAAGATCCCATAGAATGGGACCTGTTCCCATACTTGTTCGTGGATTGTCCAGCCATGGCCACTCCAGCGCCGCAGCGCACGCGACAAAGTCACCAATGGGTGAATGGCGTTGTCGAGGGAGGCTTCGTGTTGTCCCTAGCCGGACTGATATTCCTGGTCCTGAATCCTTTCTGGCGGCTGAACGCCAGTGGCTTCCTCGACCAGCGGGTATTCTGGTGGAACGGCGCCGCTCAGTTCCTAACCGGCGCGGGGTTCCTGACTTTGTCCTTAGGGATCGTTGGCTTGGGCGCGGGGCTTCTATCGCGTTGCTTTCCCGGCCGCCCCTCCTGGCCGTACCTGATCGCGGCACTGATTATCTTCGGTGTCGTTGTCTGGGCCGGTCTGAACGGCTTCACGCGGGACTTTATAGCCCGCTTTGAGTGGAGTTCGGCCGATGGCTTCAGCGTATTCCGTCTTGATCCCTCCGAGGCAACCGTCCCCACCGCATCTCCGTCAGAAAACGTGCTTTGGAGAACCCTGGTCGGCATTCAAGTTCAGCCGTTGCTCCGGGGCTACTTCCGACTCCTCGATTGGCAACGCGTCAAAGGGCAGGTCGGGGTAGCCGTGGTTCGCGTCGTTCCCATTGCTTGGCCGATCGCGCTCGGGCGTGAAGGGGAGACCGTAGAGGATCCCGATCAAACTCCCCTGATGCAGGCTGCTGCCAACGGCGATGTCAAGAAGGTGAAGCAACAACTGGCGGCGGGTGCTGATGTGAATGCGCGCGATCAGAGTGGGCAAACTGCACTGATCATCGCCTGCCGCACCCCGCATGTGCCGCCCGAGTTGGTGAAGGCCCTGCTGGCGGCCGGTGCCGATGTCAACACCCGCAGCCGTAACGACTATACCGCGCTGTCCTGGGCCACCGCCCGCGACAACCGGGAGGTCGTACAACTTCTCCGTCGTTCCGGCGCCAGACCGTAGCTTTCAACTGACTTTGATTGCGCGGATCGCCTGATGGGCAAGTGTTATCCGCCGTCGTAGTCCCAAATGCCAAGCGGGACAAGGGTTTTTCAAAAACAATCCGGCGATTCAACGAACATTCACCGCGTAGTAATCATTCTGTAACAGAAGCGACTTAGGGTACCGCTACGCTTGGGGATGGAGTGCCAAAAGCATACCTATCTTTGGAGGAAGATGATGGATATTGGAAATCTGTGTGGAACTGCCCGCCGCTATGTAGCGCTAGGGGCCGCCCTTACAGGTACAAAGAGCCGAAATCGGGCCCACCGAATTCGGCTCTCTTTTTGGTTTCCCGCACAAGAGGCTTCCCTGCGTTGCACCTGGGGTTTAAGGTGCGGCGAGCAATCGTTCGAGCTCGGAGCGAAACCGGCTTAGCTTTTCGAGCCGCTCGGCCGTAGCATCGATGATTTCCTGCTTCGCCTGGAAAACCTTCTGCCCCCTAACCTCGGTCAACACCCCCAAGGCATCCCCAATTTGCCAGCCGGGCGTGCCCAGCATCTGCAGTCCGTCCGTCCCGGCTATGAGCAACGCGATACAGTTGTCTCGCACCACGCCGACGCAGTTGGGAAATCGCTCAAAGGTTTTCAGTTCAAAGCCGGCGAGATAGATTTGCTGTAATTGCTGGGCTGGGTCAGGCATAAGGAAGTTGCATCTTGGGAGGATCGACCCACGGGCAGCGCTGCGATAGGGTGTTGCTGTAGCCCGCGATCGCTCAGGGTTTCATGGCAGATGTGGGGGCGCGAGAGCACTTCACATCTTATATCGGCCCAGGTCCTCGTCGTTGAGGTTCTCCAACCACTTGCGCAGCTCTTCCTGGCTGACTCGATCGGAGGAGCTGGCCGCCAGCTTTGAATTCTTCAGGACTTCGTCTTCCACGAAGATCGGGCAATCGACCCGCAGCGCCAGCGCCAAGGCGTCGGAAGGCCGGGAATCAATGCTGATCACGTGCCCGTCGCGCTCGAGCCAGATCACCGCGTAAAAGGTATCCTCGCGCAACTCGGTTACCACCACCTTGTGAACCTGGGTATCCAGCCCGGTCAGGACATTCTTGATCAGATCGTGAGTCATGGGCCGCGGCGTGCTCACCTTTTCAATTTCGAGCGCAATTGCGTTAGCTTCGTAGATCCCCACCCAGATCGGCAACACCGTGTCACTACCCGAATCCTTCAGGATCACGATTGGCATGTTCGTCACCGGATCCATCATTAAGCCGCGGATTTTCATTTCGACTTCCATCTGTGTTCTCCCGCCCTGTCCCGGAACCTTCGCTTCTTATACCACCATTTCGCCCGCCAGGCTGTTGGGAAAGCACTCGGTGGTAACCACTTGGACGAAGTCCCCGAACCGAGGTTCCCTTCCCGCTGCCGCCGTAAAATTCAAGACCTTATTTTGCGAGGTGCGGCCAGTCCATTGCTGGCGTGACTCGTTTCTTCCTTCAACCATTACTTCAATAGTAGTTCCAATATATCTATTATTAGATAGCTTCTGTATCTCCCTCTGTTTCTCGTTCAGTATCGCCAGGCGGCGGACTTTTTCCCCATCCGGAATTCGATCTTCCAGATTCAAGGCGGGAGTATTGGGTCGCGGAGAGTATTTGAAGCCGAAAATTCCGTCGTACTGAACTTCCTCTACCAGCGATAGAGTTTCTTCAAACTCGGCCTCGCTCTCACCCGGGAATCCGACGATGATATCGGTGGTAATGCTGATCTTGCGTCGTGCTCGCTTGATCCAGGAGATGCGCTCCAGATACTGCTCGCGGGTATAGAGCCGCTGCATAGCGTCGAGCACCCGGGTCGAGCCGCTTTGTACGGGAAGGTGAACGTGGTCACACAGGGCAGGCACGGCCTCGATGGCCGCGATAATGTCGCATCCGAAGTCCCGGGGATGGGAAGTCGTGAATCGCACCCGCCTGATTCCGGAAACTCCACCTACGGCCGCCAATAACTCGGCAAAGCTTTTTCTTCCAGTAGGATCCTTGTAGGAATTTACGTTCTGACCGAGCAACTGAATCTCCTTATACCCCAGCTCAGCCATCTGGCGGGCCTCGGCCAGTACCGAATCGGAGGGCCGGCTGCGTTCCTTGCCGCGGGTGAAGGGCACGACGCAATAGGCGCAGAATTTGTCGCAGCCCTCGATGATCGTGATGTAGCCGCGGTGCGGATTGGTACGGGCGGTGAACTCGGTTTCAAAGCACTCGTCGGTCTGGCGATCATCGAGACCTGTAACTCTCTGTCCCGCCTCGATTTGGACCAACATTTGCGGCAGGTTGCGGTACGAAGCCGATCCACACACCAAGGAAACATGGGGCGCACGGTCGAAAATCTTGGTGCCCTCCTGCTGGGCCACGCAGCCAAGCACGCCAAAGCGCTTCCCCTGAGCCTTGAGCCGCTTGTGGTCGGCGAGACGATGGAAGACCTTCTGCTCGGCTTTATCGCGAATAGAGCAGGTGTTGTAGAAGATCAGGTCGGCCTCTTCCATGCTAGAGACTTGGCGATACCCCTGCGAGATGAGCGTGCCGATGACTCTTTCCGAATCGTGCACATTCATCTGGCAACCGAAGGTCTCTAGATAGAAGGTCTTTTGCGGCATGCAAAATAAAGTATACGCTGAATGCCGAAGCCGCCCCTAATGCCGGAACACAGCTACGCAAGCGGGAACCGGCAGACGAGGATGGAGTTTAGAGAGGCGGGTGGAGCACGGTTGGTTAAGGCGCGAACTCACTAGCTTTTTAAGGGACGCTGCCGGGCGGCCTGGTCGCAGCTTCGGTTGCTCCCAGTTGCTTGAGTGCACCCACAACATCGTTACGAACCTCAGTTCGCCTCTGCTCGGTGTCGGACCAGGACGATAAGGGCGCCTGGTGGGAATCGATCATAACTAAGGCTTTCTCGGCATACTCGCGGGCCCGGTCTTTCTGTCCGTCGGCCAGATAGGCGTCCGCAAGGCTAGAGTGCGCGTCGGCCGAATCTGGATACGCCAGCAGGTTGAGCTTGAAGATCTCAATGCCGACTTTCCTCTCCATTTCGGCCTCCTGCTGATGGCCGGCTTTCTTCTCGGCATCGGCTAAGCGCATGTGGTCCTCGCCGATGATGTCTACGTTGACTTCTGGCCACAACTCGACCTTAGGGTCTTTGTGCCGGGCTTCCTTCAATTGCTGTGTGACCTGAGCGACCCCGCCGGGCATCTCAATTTCATTGAGGATTACGGCTGAGGCCACGGCATCGGCTGGGGCGTGGCCCGGTGTTCTGATCAGCGTGGTGACAAACCAATCGACGATGGTGGCGGGCAGCTCGGGATGGCGTTCGAACAAGTCGGTTCCATGACTTCCGTTTGGAGGGACTTTGCTCGCATCGGAGGTCTCATACCACAGCCACGGCGCTTTCGGCCCGATGTAATGGATGAACTGTTTTTGCGGGCTGGAGGAGCAGTCGTAGAGCCACTCCATCGCCTCTACTGTCGGAGGGTATTCGTCCTCATCGGACACGACGAACAACCCGGGCAATTGCGATGCCTGGCGCAGGAATCGCAGTTGCGGCAGTAACGTTTCTCCCGACATTAGTACCAGCGATTTCACTTCGGCATGACGGCGGGCCATTTCCACCGAATTGTCCACACCCAGCCATCCGGCTCCTCCCGCGCCGATTCCATCGCGCTCGACGCCTGGCTGAGAAACCAGATATTCGAAAGCCCTGTCCAGGTCGCCATCCTGGTACAGTTCTCTCGCCTCTTTTTTGCCGCCGCTCTCGCCATAGCCGCGCCCATCGATGGTAAGCGTGTTGATGCCCTCCGACGCCAGTTCCCTGGCGACCTCGTCCCAAGACTGGCGCGTCCGGTTGCTCTGGTGGAAGAGCAACACCCCCGGACCAGGCTTTGCGGCTGCGAAATAGCTGGCCTTCAGCGGGACGCCATCGGAGGTATTCAGGGCCACCACGCGGACGGCGAACCGTTGCTCAGGCGTGCTCGCAGCAGGGGCACTGTTGGTGCCCTGTCCTAAGGCGGTTCCGGCCAAGATGCCTACGGCCAGCCTAAAGAAGCTTCGAATGGGCTTCATGGAGTGACTCTCCTGAACGGGAAATCGGTGGCGGTACACTAACCTGCCCTACAGATACTTCGGCTGTTCGTACTACTACATACTACGTCACGTCTACTACACCATCAGTATACATTGAGACTTAGACGGAAGGGCGAGCGATTGGTGAGCAGCTTGGTTTGGGGGATTGCACAGTGGTCAATGGCTCAGGAGGAAACAGCAGGCCGTATGGGCGATGGTTCCCAAAACGCTTGCTACCATGACAGCAACGAACAGAGATTTCAGGAGAAGGCTAGCTGCGCGGTGTGGCGCTTGTGCTGGTTCACTCAGCCGGGCCAGGCGATAGCTCAGATGCGACGAGGCTGCTGCTTGCAGAAATCCTGCTTGTTCCGGAATTGCAAGTTTGGCGAGTGCTGAAACCAGTGCTTGTCCATGCGCGCGCCGGATGACAGAATCATCGCAAGAGAGCTCGCGATACAGTGCAATCCGCGCTCCGGCGAGCCAGATGAGCGGATGGAACCATAAGGCACACAACGAAACCTCATACAGCAAACGGATTAAATTATCGCGTCGTCTGGCATGGGCCAGTTCGTGAATCAAAACGGCATCGAATTCACGTCGATTGAGCAAGCGATCGATGCCGCTGGGAAGCACGATGCGAGGATACAGGACGCCACGAACGGCGGGACTCGGGTGCCCGTCGCCGAAGCTCACCGGGGTGCCATTTGCCAGGAAATGAGAGGTCTCGGCAGGATCGCTCAACCGGGCCGACGCTTGCGCCTCGCGACACTCTCTCCGTATACGCGACATCAATCGGATGAGCATTGAGCAAGCGCCGGTCATCCATATCGCGCCAAGAACCACGGCCGTCCGGCCTTCTGTCATACGCCATACCGGCCCGCCAATAACACCGAGCGGTCGAGCCCACGTCAAGTGGGGCGCCCAGAGCTTATCGATCAGCGCTCCGGAAGGGACAACGAAATTGCATACGGTCGCAACCCAGATCCAATATTTTGTGGTGGCGGTTGCGCGCAGGACGGCTGTCAATCCCCACGCCGCCGACCCGACAATCGAGGCAAACAGCAGATGAACGCTGAAGTAATAGATCGCGCGTGCGATAGGTTCATGCACGTTTTCCCCCGCGATTGCGGCCGTTCTTGTCAACCCCCGTATCATTGCGGGCCGCACTCTGCAATGCTTTCAGGTCCCGTAACGTCAGCGCACCATTCTCGAGTAAATTGGAAACGAGCAAACGCGGCGAGCCGCCGAACAAATCGAGCAAATCGTGAACCAGCCTGCTGCGATGTTGGCTTCTACTGAGGGATGGCTGAAAGAGCTGAGCATTGCCGATCTTCTTTACTTTTCGCAGCGCGCCCTTCTCCTCCAGTCGGTAGACGAGCGTCTGCACCGTTGTGTAAGCAACCCGTTCATCCTCAGGCAAACTTTCCAGGATCTCGCGCACCGACGCGGTCCCGAGTTTCCAGTACTGCTCCAAAATGCGGGTCTCGGCTTTGGAAAGACGCGGCTCTTTCATGATCTCCTATCCATCCCGGTAATGCTACTACGAAAAGCGGTGCGTTGGCTACTTCGTGTTTCGATCCAGGAAATAAGATTGTCGCCTCCATATCGACCAAACGTCCTAGCGACTGCGCCGGCCAGCTCGTCGATGGTCGGCAAACCTTGGCTAAAACCCGCCATGGACGCGCACCGGTGTCACGGGCGATATTTGCCGGCAATCCGGAAGTTTCGAGAGATCGTAGAGGGTCACTTCGCTGGGAAGGAACCCATGGTCCAAGCATTTGAGTTGGAAATGACCGGACCGAAGGCAAGGTACTTGCCGTTGGGTGACGGCTCCAAAGTCAGAATATGCCAAATCGGCTTGATCAGAAGCTTGGAGTGACCAGCGAAGTCGAGGTGCACAATAGCAGTACCCCGCGAAGAGAAGCTGGCGAGGAACAGGCTCCTGCCGTCGGCGGCCCAGGCAACGGTGATGAGCTCGGTCCACGGCAAGGCTGAAATTTTCTGCGGTGCGCCACCGTCGACTGGCACCAGATTGATTTCGGCTTTCTGGTAGCTGAATTCGGAAATTGCGAGCCGCGTGCCATCCGGAGCCAGATCCCAACCCGTGCGAACTCCAGTAAAAGGAACTCTGACCAGCTCGGCCTTGCGACCCTTCACCGGATCAAAAGCGCTGAAGACGATCTGTTTTTCATGATTTTCGGCGATCACGCAATCCGGGCCAGCGTGGGGACAGCGAAAGCTGGGGAAGCCACCTGCCGTCGTGCCGGGATATTCATTCACATGGGGATGACCCTCAATATCCATCACGCTTTCGGGCGCTCCGCCTGCCAGGGAGGCACGCATCACTTTCCCCGACAACAAGGTCCCATCCGCCGCCTTGGACCACTGCAAGTAGATTAGCCATTTTCCATCGGGACTGATTTGCGGCGCCCATTTGTCCTCCGCTCCGGTCGCGATCGCTGGCGCGGTGCGGTCGGCTATCCCTTGCTGATAAATGTTGAAGCTGCCTTCGCGATTGGAATAAAAAAACAGGGTCTTGCTATCGGAAGACCATCCACCTGGCCAATTGAGGTTTTCATTCAACGTCAATCGCTGCGGCGTCTTCAGTTCATCGTTGCCATCTGCCAGTTCGCCGAAGTAGGCGGCACTTTGCAACCTGTCATTCAGGAAGACGAAGTGTTTTCCGTCCGAGGTCATCCCCAGGCTCTCGAAAGAGAAGCCCGTCCAATCGGTGAGCTTACGCGGAGTTCCCCGGGGTTTGCCGCTTTCTAGGTCGTAACGCAAATCCCACAGGTTGGAGTCGTACCGATTGGGCGGCGGCTCGCTCTGGGCGTAAACGACGCGTCCGGGTTGGTTCCACGTGAAATCGGTGATTTTATTCTCGAGCAGAACAACAGGGTCACCGCCTTCGAGATTGCGGCTTTCCAACACAAGACCAGCGCTCGAGGTTCGCACCTTCGCGTAAGAGAGGCGTTTCCCATTCGCGAACCACGTCGGGGCGTAGAGTTTGACGTCGGGGTCGGCCTTGATTACCGGGCGCGCCTGACTGCCATCCATGGCCATGACCCAAATTGCGCTCCGATCCGCATCCGTGAAGACGATCCGGGAGCCCTCCGGGGAAAGAGCGGCATCATCGGCGTCGTCGCGAAGCTTTTTTAGCGAGCTGCCGATGACGGAGATCATCCAGATACCCAACTTTTCCTGCGCCACCGGGCCGCTGACTAAGAGTTTGGTCCCATCCTGGGACCATTCAACGCGCGCTCAACGGAAACAAAATTCATCGGGTGTGGGGAGGGTCTGCGTCTCACCTGTGGTCATGAGGCGAAGATGAAGACCTTCGAGATCGGCAAAGAGAAGATATTTTCCATCGGGAGAGATCGACGTGCTCGCGACCGGATCCTCGGAGGAGTTCGAGGTGAGCGCTTGCGGTTTAAGCTCGGCTTGCGAGTACGGACCATGACTGCCGAACCAACCGCTGAAATAGGCAAACGCGAGAATCGCGATACCGACAACGACGCCCATAGCGGCGAACAGCATGCCCCGATGGCGTACTTTTGGTACTTCTGCGGTGGTTCTCGGAGGCGAAGAGATCGAGGAACTGCTTGGCGGCGTAGTTCGGAAATCTGCGGGCAATGCGGGCGCCGACGAGGCGGCACTGGAAACCGAGGATGGCGCTTGGACCGACTGCGAAGAGGGCACCGTGGTGGCTGGAGCCGAAGGCGGAACGGCGGCAAGAACTGCGGCGCTCTTGCCCGAATCGAGTTCGCGCTTCAGGCGCTTCAAATCGGCACGCATCTCGGACGCAACTTGGTAACGAAGGTCGCGATCTTTCTCGAGAGCTTTGTCGATAACTCTTTCAAGCTCGAGAGAGACATCGGGATTCAGTCGAACCGGCGGGGTGGGGGTACGATTGAGGATGGCCTCAAAGATCGTTGCCGTGCTGTCGCCGCGGAACGGCAACTGTCCCGTAGCCATTTCGTACAGAACCGCGCCGAAGGAAAAGAGGTCGCTGCGAGCGTCCAATTCTTTCGCGCGCGCTTGCTCGGGCGACATGTAAGAAACGGTGCCGAGCGTGGAGCCTGGGCTGGTGAGGTCGGGATCCTCCGATGCCGCGGTGAGGGTGTTGGCCGAGGCGACCTGGCTTGAGGAGCCAGGCCGCGCGGTCACCTTCGCCAATCCGAAGTCCATGACCTTAGCCACACCACGCTTGGTGATGAAAATATTCGCCGGCTTGATATCGCGATGAACGATTCCGGCCGAGTGCGCGACATCGAGCGCGTCCGCAATCGCGATGGCAATCGGCAGCAGCTCGTCCATGTCGAGCGGGCGCCCACCAATGCGATGCTTCAGCGTCTGACCATCGAGGAACTCCATGGCGATGAAGGCTTTTCCACCTTCTTCTCCAATGTCGTAGATGGTGCAAATATTGGAATGGTTCAGCGCGGAGGCGGCTTTGGCTTCGCGACGAAAGCGACTCAGGGACTGCGAATCCTTGGCGAGATCGTCAGGGAGGAATTTCAGCGCGACAAAGCGGTCGAGGCGTGTATCCTCGGCCTTATAGACGATACCCATGCCCCCGCCACCGATTCTTTCCACAACCCGGTAGTGTGAGATGGTTTCGCCAACCATGATGGGACGCGTACCTCTCGGGCCAGTTCATCTTACGAACAGGGCATTTGCCAGTCAAGAAAAGCCGCGTAGGATGCGGAGGATCCGCACATCCGGTGGGGCGGGTTCGCTAGCCCGGGGAGACGAGATTACCCTTTCTTCTAAGTTTCCTTCTGGCCGACAATACAACCGCAATCAAAAAGGCCTGGATTATATACTCTCACGATGGTTGCGTTATTTCGGGAACTCTTCCACCATCAAGCCTATGCCGATGCCTCGCTGCTGATGGCAATTCAGCGGCATGAAGGAGCCTCGAAAGATCCAGAGTTGCGGACGCTCCTTCATCACATTCTCCTGGCGCATCGCTTTTGGCTGCACCTGAGCCAGGGACTCCCATTTTCAGTCGAAACCGAAAACGTCGTTCCCGCCACTCTTGATGCGATCATCACGGGCTATAAGCAGACACAGAAGCAGGAAAATGCCTGGCTCGAGCAACTTGAAGAGTCTGATCTTGTCCGAACTGTGGAGTCTTCTTATCTTCCGAACCGGAAAGTTGCCGTTAGGGAAGCCCTGATGCAGGTATTTCTGCATAGTCAGGGGCACCGGGCTCAGTGCGCCACGCGTCTCCGAATGTTGGGAGGCGAGCCGCCGTCGTCGGACTATATTCTTTGGCTGAAAGAACGACCGGATCCTACCTGGGTTTGATCGCTGCGTCCCTGATTGGCCTCATCCGCCCTGTATTTCTAGGCAACGCAAAACGCTGAAATCCTGCCCATGCGCGCCGCACCGCCTAGTGGCGGCCGCCTCCATGTCCGCCGTGACCACCACCGCGGCCTCCGCGATGGTGCCGGCGGCCTCCGGGTCTACCGCCGCCGCGGCCTCCGCGGTCTCCACCGCGGTCTCCACGGTCTCCACCGACCGGCTGCACGTCATCGCGATTAAAGTTCGGTTCAGGCTCGTCGGCAAACTCCCCGCCGCCTTCGATGGTTAAGGAAGGAGCCAACCCCGGTTCCCCGCGATTGTCCCCGCCACCTTCGGCGGCTCCTCCCATTTTCGCGCGCTGCTCTTTCAAGACCGCCTTGCGCGAGAGGCGAATGCGGTTACCCTCAACTGCCAGCACCTTCACCAACACCTGATCACCTTCCTTCAGTTCGTCCCGCACATCGCGTATCCGGTGTTCAGCGACCTCGCTGATGTGCAGCAGTCCTTCGGTGCCGGGCAGAATCTCAACGAACGCTCCAAAATCAGCTAAGCGGGTTACCTTGCCCAGGTAGGTCTTCCCTACTTCCGCCGTCGCCGTTAGGTCACGGATGATCTGCAGAGCCTTGTTGGCCGAGGCCTCATCGTTCGAGGCGACATTGACCTTGCCCGAATCCTCGACGTCGATCTTGACTCCGGTCTGCTCGATAATGCTGCGGATCATCTTGCCGCCGGGTCCAATCACATCGCGAATCTTGTCGACCGGAATCTGCAGAGTGTAGATGCGGGGCGCATACGCCGATACCTTCTCGCGCGGAGCGGCGATGGCTTCCGCCATCTTCTCCAGGATGAAGAGTCGGCC
>Ga0187780_10002903_pt1 | contig 12884 bp, 14 predicted proteins | sample 1015_Q2_SP10_20__FD_132429 | JGI IMG/M metagenome (GOLD analysis project Ga0187780, IMG submission 132429) | Tropical peat soil microbial communities from peatlands in Department of Meta, Colombia - 1015_Q2_SP10_20_MG | ecosystem: Environmental > Terrestrial > Soil > Wetlands > Peat | place...
GCGGCGACCGCGAGGACGAACAGCGTCGCCGACTGCATCACGAGCGTTCCAAGAGCGATCGGCAGCGGGTGGACGAGCGCGAAGCGAACGCACACGGGCATCGCGCCGAAGAGCGCCGCCGAGACGAGAGCGAGACCGACGGCGCCCACTCAGGCGGTGCGACCTGTGGGCACGAGTCGGCGCAGGACCGATGCCGCCGCCGGCTCCGCGATCAGGATCCCGGCGAGCATCACCGCGCATCCCGCCCAGCCGAGCCAGCCGAGGCGCTCGTCGGTCAGCAGCACGCCGAACAGCGCCGCGAACGGTGCCTCCAGCGTGAAGACGAGCGCCGCACGGGCAGCTGTCGTGCGCGCCTGCACCCACGTCGCGACGAGATAGCCGAGGGCTCCCGCAAAGATCCCCGTGACGACGATCGCGTACCAGACCCTCCCCCCGTGCGGCGCGTGCAGATCGCCGAGCGAGATCGCGACGAGCGCGAAGCCGATCGACGAGACGGCCATCTGCAGGAACGTCAGCGCCCGCGGGTCGTACCGCGGCGCGAAGCGCTCCATCGCGGCGATCTGGAACGACTGCGCGAACGCGTTCGCCAGCACGAGCGCGTTGCCGGCGAGCGTCCCGCCCGGAACGCCGTTCAGGAACCCGAGCCCGATCATGGACAGGGCCACTCCCGCCCACGCGGCGACCGGCACCGCGGTCCCGAACAGGAGAAGTGCGATCAGAGGGGTGAAGACGACGTAGAGGCCGGTGATGAAACCCGTCGACGACACCGTCGTGCGATGGAGCCCGGCGGTCTGCAAACCGTACGCCGCCGCAAGGAGCACGCCGACTCCGCAGCCGGCAAACCAGCCGCCGCGCGGAAGCCGCGCCAGCGAGCGCCAGGCGAACGGCACGAGCACGAGCGTCGAGATCGCAAAGCGGACGGCGAGGAACGCGAAGAGCGGATAAAGCGCGACCGCACGCTGGACGGGGACGAACGTGTACCCCCAGACGGCCGTGACCGCCACGAGCAGGAGCAGCGGAGCCGACCGGCGCACCCGCGCAGGCTACTCGGCCGGGATTACGCTCTGGTCATGCACCAGGCCGACACCCACCGCGACATCATGGGCCGCCCGCTCCGCGACCTGCGGATCTCGGTCACGGACCGCTGCAACTTCCGCTGCGTCTACTGCATGCCGAAGGAGGTGTTCGGCCGCAGCTATCGCTTCATGGACCGCAAGGAGCTCCTCACGTTCGAGGAGATCGAGCGCCTCGTACGCGTCTTCGTCGGACTCGGCGTCGAGAAGGTGCGGATCACGGGCGGCGAGCCGCTGCTCCGGCGCGACCTCGAGCGGCTCGTGGCCGGCCTCGCGGCGATCGACGGGCTCGACCTCACGCTGACGACGAACGGAGCGCTGCTCCCGCAGAAGGCGCAGCTCCTCGCCGACGCCGGTCTCCGCCGCATCACGGTCAGCCTCGACTCGCTCGACGACGCCCTCTTCCGGGAGATGAACGACGCCGACTTCCCCGTCGACCGGGTCCTCGCGGGGATCGACGCCGCGGCTGCGGCCGGCCTGCCCGTGAAGGTGAACGCCGTGGTCAAGCGCGGGGTCAACGACTCCGAGATCGTGGGGCTCGCGCGCCACTTCCGCGGAACGGGCCACGTCCTCCGCTACATCGAGTACATGGACGTCGGCGCGACGAACGGCTGGAGGCTCGACGACGTCGTCCCCGCCGCCGAGATCGTTGCGGCCGTCGACGCCGCGTTCCCGCTCGAGCCGATCGAGCCCGCCTACCGCGGCGAGGTCGCTCGCCGCTGGCGCTATCGCGACGGCGCGGGCGAGATCGGCGTGATCAGCTCGGTCACGCAGCCCTTCTGCGGCGACTGCACCCGCGCCCGCATCTCCGCCGAAGGCCGGCTCTACACCTGCCTCTTCGCATCCAGGGGCCACGATCTGCGCGCGCTGATCCGCTCGAGGCCGGACGATGCCGTGCTTCACGACGCCATCGCCCGCGTGTGGACGAAGCGAGCAGACCGCTACTCCGAACTCCGCACGGCCCGCACCGACCCGTCGGAACCGCGAGTCGAGATGAGCTACATCGGGGGATAGGGCGCGCCGACGAGGAAGGGTTCGCCCTGCCGGGGCTGTAGAATCGGTCCTCCGATGTCGAGTCGCGCTGCTTCGGTCAGTCGGCGTCCGCCCCGAGGCTGGGCGCACCTCGCCTTCCAGGTCCTGATCTGGCTCGGCTTCTACTTCGCGTACCAGTTGGTCCGCGGCCATGCCGACCGGAACATCCCGAAGGCGTTCACGGACGGACGCTGGATCATCTCCACCGAGGAGCGCCTCCACACGCTCGTCGAGCCGTCGTTCCAGCGGATCGTCGACGGCTCGGGGATCCTGATCGACCTCACGACCTACACGTACTGGCTCTCCCAGTTCGCGGTCGTCGGACTCGCGCTCCTCTGGGTCTACTTCCGCCGCCACGAGTACTTCGCGGGATTCCGGAACACCCTCGTGTTTGCGAACCTGCTCGGGCTCGTCGGCTACTGGATCGTCCCGACGGCGCCGCCGAGGCTCTTCCCGAGCGCGGGGTTCCAGGACACGCTCGCGCTCTACTCGTCCGTCAACCATCACAGCGGTCTCGTGCTGCACGTGACGAACCAGTACGCGGCGATGCCGAGCCTCCACTCGATGGACGCGATCATCGTCGGGGTGACGATGTCGATCCTGTCCAAGCACCGGATCACGAAGGTTCTCTGGCTGCTGTGGGCGCCGTGGGTCTGGTTCGCCGTGATGTCGACGGGCAACCACTACTGGCTCGACGTCGCCGTCGGCGTGCTCCTCGCCGGAGTGGCCGCCGCGGTCGTCTACTGGCGCCCTCTCGTCGCGCGTTTCGCCTGACACACGGATGAGCACGTCGCTCGCCCGGCTGAAGGACGGGTACACGACGGGTGCCCGCGGCCTCGCCTCGCGGGCGATGACGGGTCTCGCGCAGACACGGCTGACCCCGAACCAGCTGACCGCGGCGGGCGTCTCGCTTTGCCTCACCGCTTCCGTCCTCGTCTATTTCGAGCACCGGCACGAGCGGGTGTTCTTCTGGCTCGGCGCGGCCGTCTTCATCGTCGGCTCGGTCCTCGACATCCTCGACGGCGCGCTGGCGCGGGCGGGCGGCAAGTCCACGCCGTTCGGCGCGTTCGTCGACTCGACGACCGATCGCATGGGCGAGGCGGCCATGCTCGGGGCGATCGGGCTCGTCCTCATCCGGCACGGGCACGAGTTCGCCCTCGGCGCGACGTTTGCGGCCGTCGCCGGCTCGTTCCTCGTCTCCTACACACGCGCGCGGGCGGAGGCGCTCGGGCTCCGCGGCGACGTCGGCCTCTCGTCACGGGCAGAGCGGGTCGTGATCATCTCGGCGGGGCTCGTCCTGGCCCCGTGGGGCCTCTTGCCCTGGGCGATCTACCTCCTCGCTGCGAGCGCCTGGGTAACGGTGCTGCAACGCGTGCTGTTCGTGCGCAAGCAGCTCCGCGAGCGCTGACCGCCCGATCGTCTCTGAAGACTCGGAGCGCTGGTATTCTGCTAGCAGTTTGACTGCTAGCACTTCTCGGCGAACGGGTGTCCTGATCCGCATGCCGGCTCCGCTCAAGAGCGCCCTCGTGCGGGAGGCGGCGCGCCGAGGCGCATCCCTGAACGACGTCGCGGTGGGACTGCTCGCAGATCACTTCGCGATCCGCTACCGCCCGACCGGCCGCAAGAGCCCGCTGCCGGGCTCGAGCCCGACCATCCTCCTGCGTATGCCCGAGGAGCTGAGGGACGCGATTCGCCGTGATGCGGCTCGCTCCGGAGACACCTTCAACGACGCCGTGCTCCGCGCGCTCGCGCACGAGCTCGACATCCCCTTCGTCAGCAACAAGCGTGGAAAGGAACCCATGACCACGAAGCACGGATCCGGCAACGGCAGCCAGCGCGCGAACGACAAGGTCCGGGTCGCGATCATCGGCGTCGGCAACTGCGCCAACTCTCTCCTCCAAGGCGTGGAGTACTACAAGGACGCGAAGCCGGAGGACACCGTCCCCGGCCTCATGCACGTCGATCTCGGCGGCTATCACGTCTCGGACATCGAGTTCGTCGCCGCCTTCGACGTCGTCAAGGGCAAGGTCGGCATCGACCTCGCCGACGCGATGTGGGCGCATCCCAACGACACGATCAAGTTCGCCGACGTGCCCGAGACGGGCGTCAAGGTCTCGCGCGGGATGACGCACGACGGGATCGGCAAGTACCTGTCGCAGGTCGTCGAGAAGGCGCCGGGCGAGACGGACGACGTGGTCGGGATCCTCAGGGAGACCGGTGCCGATGTCGTCGTCAACTACCTGCCGGTCGGCTCCGAGGAGGCCACGAAGTGGTACACGGAGCAGATCCTGCGCGCAGGCGTCGCGATGGTGAACTGCATGCCCGTCTTCATCGCGCGCGAGCCGTACTGGCAGAAGCGCTTCCGCCAGGCGGGCGTTCCGATCATCGGCGACGACATCAAGTCCCAGGTCGGAGCAACGATCACGCATCGCGTGCTGACGACGCTGTTCGGCGACCGCGGCGTCCACCTCGACCGGACGATGCAGCTCAACGTGGGCGGCAACTCCGACTTCCGGAACATGCTCGAGCGCGACCGTCTCGAGTCGAAGAAGATCTCGAAGACGAACGCGGTCACCTCGATGCTCGACTACGAGATCGGAGCGGACAACGTCCACGTCGGCCCGTCCGACTACGTGCCGTGGCTGACCGACCGCAAGTGGGCCTACATCCGGATGGAGGGCTCCGCCTTCGGCGACGTGCCGCTCAACGTGGAGCTGAAGCTCGAGGTGTGGGACTCGCCGAACTCGGCCGGGATCGTGATCGACGCGGTCCGGCTCGCGAAGCTCGCCCTGAACAACGGCGTCTCGGGAGCGCTCGAGGAGCCGAGCTCGTACCTGATGAAGTCGCCGCCGCTGCAGATCCGCGACGACGAGTCGCGGGAGCTCGTCGAGCGCTTCATCACCCAGAACTCGGCGAAGAAGGAGAGGAAGGCGGCAGCCAAGGCGTGACCCGCGCGAAGCTCCGGCGTGTCTTCTGGATCGGGGCGGCGACGATCCTCGTCCTCGCAGCCTTGATCGCGATCGCCGCGATCGTGGCCGGAGGCTTCTCGTCGACCGACGGGAGGATCCTCGCGTCGCTCGGGTCGGTGCTTCTCGCAGGCGCCACAGCGTTCTCCGGCCTGGCGCTCGTGGAGGGCAGGACGGTCCCGGCGCTCGGCTGGGCGTCGGCCGCGGTCGGGGCCGTCGGCCTCATGGTCATGCTCGCCGCGATCTGGAGCGGGAGCGACACGATGGGTCGCTCGGCGGGCACGGCGGCCGTGACGCTCGCCGGGCTGCTGCTCGCGTCGACGAACCGCCTTCTCCTTCGTCTCGCTTCCCTGAGCTCGGTGTGGGGAGCCACGCTCGGTGCGATCTCGATCGCCACGCTGCTCACGGTGATCTCGATCTGGAGCGGCGGCGGCCACCCTGGTCTCGCCAAGACGATCGCCGCCTTCTGGATCCTCGCCGGACTCGGCTGGCTCCTGGTGCCGGTGCTCCAGCGTACGGCGCTCGCGAGCGCGGTCACGGCAGTCGCACCGCCCGCCGACCGGATCGTCGCAACGCTCGGCGACATCGAGGCGCTGACCACCGCAGCCCCGCAGGAGGGAGATCTGGTCGTCGACGTCTCGAGCCTCGCTCCGGGGGAGCAGCTCGTGCTCCGTCGGCGTTCGACCGGCTGAGTAGCACCCGGCCGCGCCGTACAATCGCCCTGCCTTGCCGCTCCGCATCTGCCTCGTCACGCCGTTCTCGTGGTCGCAGCCGAACGAGGCGAACGACCACGTCGCGGGATCGGCGGCAGCATTGCGGGAGCGCGGCCACGCGGTCACCGTCCTCGCGCCGTCGGGCCTCGCCGCCGAGCTGCTCGCCGGCCGGCGCGCGCTCGCGAGCGGCGAGCTCGGCGACGTCGTGGCGCTCGGCCGAGCCGTGCCCGTCTCGCGCAAGAGCAGCCTGGGCGTCCCCGTCGGCGTCCGCGCAAACCTTGCGCTCGCCCTTCAGCGGGGCGGATTCGACGTCGTCCACGTGGTCGATCCCGGCCTCCCCAGCCTCTCGTACCTGGCGCTGCTCGAGACCGAGACGCTGACGGCCGCGACGTTCCTCTCGGACGAGAGGCTCGGCTACCCCACGCGCCGTACGCAGCGCGAGAAGCTGCTCGCCCGGATCGACGCGCTGCTCGCTGTCTCGCCCGAGCTCGCGGCCACCGCTGCCGAGCGCTTTCCGGGCGACTACTCGGTCGTGCCGCTCGGCGTCGATACGCGTCGATTCGCGCCCGGACGGAAAGGCTGGCGGATCGCGGTCGAGGTTCGCGTGGACGCTCTCGCGCCAGCGCGCGCCGTTCTCCGGACGCTGCGGGAGATTCCCGGCTGGGAGGTCGATCTCGTCCGCACCGCGCCGCTCGCCACACGGCCCGCCATCCCCCTCTCGGTCCGCGACCGCGTCCGCGTCCGCTCGCTCGTCCGCGCCGACGCCCGAGCCGCGCTACTCGGCGAAGCCGCGATCCTCGTGCCTGCCGCCGAGGGGAGCAAGCGGCTCCGTCTCGAGGCGATGGCGAGCGGCTGCGCGATCGCCGACCCGCCGGGCGTCGCCCTTCAGCCGGAGCTCGCCGCCGCAGCGGTTGCGCGACTCGTCGAGGACGAGGGCTTCCGCCGCTCCGAAGGCGAGCGGAGCCGCGCGAACGCGGAAGCGCAGTCGTTCGAGCACGTCGCCGAGCAGCTCGAAGGGATCTACGTCTCGATCGGCGCCCGGCGACGCACCGGCAGGAGAGGCGGCGAGCCGCTCGCGGATCGCGACTGGGTCGTCGCCGACCTCCACATGCACACGTCACACTCGAGCGACTGCTCGATCCCGGTCGAGGACCTCCTCGACCATGCCGAAACGGAAGGGCTCGGAGCGATCGCGATCACCGACCACAACGTGTTCGCGGGGGCGATCGAGGGAGCCGAGCTGGCGAAGAGCCGGAACGTGATCGTCATCCCGGGCGAAGAGGTGAAGACCGACGGCCAGGGCGAGCTGATCGGCCTCTTCCTCCGGCACGAGATTCCCCGCGGCATGTCGTTCAGCGACACGGTGGCGGCGATTCGCGAGCAGGAGGGCCTCGTCTACGTTCCGCACCCGTTCGACCGGATGCACGCGATCCCCGATCCAGCGACGCTCCACCGCCACCTGCCCGAGATCGACGTGTTCGAGGTGTACAACGCGAGGCTCCTCTTCGAGGGCTTCAACGACGAGGCGCTACGCTTCGCGCGCAAGTACGGGCTGCTGGCGGGGGCCGGATCGGACGCGCACGTGCTGCCCGGAGTCGGCACCGGCGCCCTGCGCATGCGCCGCTTCAACGGGCCCGAGGAGTTCATGCTCTCCCTGCGCACGGCCGAAGTGCTCCGCCGGCCGAAGTCGCTGGCCTACCTGCAGTCGCTCAAGTGGGTCGCCCAGGTCAAGGAGAAGGTGCGCTAGGCGGCGAACGAGGCAAGGGAATGGTGAGCGCCTCCGTGTCCACCGACGAGATCTACGACAGGTACCTCCGGAAGGCGATCGCCGAGGTCAACGCGCTCGGGGACGAGCTCGCGAGCCACGGCGACGAGTTGCACGTGCCGGTGCTCGGCTCGGGACATCCGCTCGCGGACGTCTTCCTGCTCAAGTGGAAGCCGCAGCCGTCGGAGATCGAGGAGGGCGTCGCGTTCTTCGGCCGGTCCGGGCAGGCCCTGCTCAAGTCGCTGCAGCGGCTCGGCGTCGACCCGCTCGCCGTCTACGGGACGAACTGCCTCAAGTTCGGAACGGAGGACCCGGCCGACGCGGCCGTCTGGCTGACGCGCGAGCTGCACATCGTCCAGCCGAAGCTCCTCGTCGTGATGGGCGAGCGCTCGGTGAGCTTCCTGAACGGGCTCGACTTCCCGCTCTCGCAGCCGGTCGACGGCGCAGCGGAAGAGCTCCAGCGCTTCACGCCGACGATCGAGGCCCTGGCGACGCCGGACATCGACGACTCGCTCGACGAGCAGGGCGCAAAGGCGCGCTTCTGGAACGCGTTCAAGGCCCTCGGCCCCTGGTGGGCGGAGCTCCCGCCCTATTGAGCACACGCCGGGCGCTCGCGCTCGGGGCACTGCTCGCGGGTCTCGTCCTCTACGACGCGGACACGGCGCGCCTGCCGAACCTGCCGGCGAACTGGGACACGGCGCTCGTGGCGGTGGTCCTCCTGCCGTCGTTCGCCGCCGCGCTCTGGCTCGCCCTTCCGCTCGCCCGGGCGAGCATCGCATTCCTGGCAGGGCTCGCAGCGTCGCTCGGGCTGCTCGCCGTCGCGTTGTACGCGATCGGAGCCGAATCGGCGTTCAACGCGACGAAGCTCGTTGCCTTCGCGCTCGCGGGCTTTGCGTTTCTCGAGCTGTTCCAGGAGCTCTCCTGGGTCGTGCTCGTGGGGGTGATCATCCCCTGGATCGACGCGTTCTCCGTTTGGCGCGGCCCGACGAAGGAGGTCGTGACGAAGCATCCGGGCTTCTTCGACCGGGTCTCGATCGAGTTCCATCTCCCCGGCGAGTCGGCGTCCGCGAACCTCGGGCCACCGGACATCCTCTTCTTCGCGCTCTTCCTCGCCACCGCCCAGCGCTTCGGGCTGCGGGTCGGCTGGACGTGGGTCGCAACGGCCGTGTTGCTCGGGCTGACGCTCGTCCTGACGACGGTCTTCGATCTCTCCGGGCTTCCCGCGTTGCCCGCGATCTCGCTCGGCTTCCTCCTGCCGAACGCCGACCTGCTCTTCGCGCGCCTCCGCGAGAGCCGCGTGGCGCGCTAACGCCGCTCGAGCAGGCTGACCGACTCGATGTGCGGCGTGTGCGGGAACATGTCGACCGGCCGGCAGCGGCGCAGCTCGAAGCCGTACTCGTCGCGCAGCACCTTCGCATCGGACGCCAACGTCGTCGGGTTGCAGGAGACGTAGACGAGCCGCGAAGCGGCGAGCTCGCCCGTGCGTCGCAGCGCCTTGCCGGCCAGGCCTGCGCGAGGCGGGTCGACCACGACGACGTCGGGCGGACCCGCGCGGTCGCGGAGCTCCTCGAGCGACTGGCCGACGTTGCCTGCGAAGAACGCCGCGTTCGCGATCCCGTTCAGCTCCGCGTTCTCGATCGCGCACGCGACCGCCTCCTCGGAGATCTCGACGCCCCAGACGGTGAGCGCACCGGCGGCGAGCGCGAGGCCGATCGTCCCCGTGCCGCAGTAGAGGTCGTAGACGGTCTCCGCGCCGGTCAGGGCTGCGAAGTCGCGCGCACTCTCGTAGAGCCGCTCCGCCATCTCCGTGTTCGTCTGCAGGAAGGCGTTCGGCCGGAGGCGGAATCGGAGGCCGAGCAGCATCTCCTCGATCGCCGGCTCTCCCCACAGGAGCTTCGTCGGGAGGTTCGTGACCTCGGCCGGCGTGTCGTTGATCCCCCAGTGGATCGACCTCACCTCGGGGAACCGGCGGAGCACGTCGACGAAGTAGCCCGCGTCGAAGCGCTCGCCCGCGGCGGTGACGAGCAGGACGAGGGCCTGGCCCGTGTTCCGCCCCTCCCGGACGACGAGGTGCCGGAGGTATCCCTCGCCCGTGCTCTGGTCGAACGCCTGCAGCCGCTCTTCTCGCGCCCAGCTGCGCACGGCGTCTCGGATCGCATTCCCGAGCCGGGTGGTCAGGAGGCACTCGTCGACCGGCAGGACCCCGTCCCACCGCCCCGCGCGATGGAAGCCGAGCGCCGGCCCGTCCTCACCGGCGGCGAACGAGTACTCGAGCTTGTTTCGGTACCCGAACCGGCTCGCAGCCGGGACGATCGGCTCGAGCGGCGGATCGACGAAGCCGCCGAGCCGCGTGAGGGCGTCGCGCACCTGCGCTTCCTTCGCGGCGGCCTGGAGGTCGTAGGCGTAGTCCTGGAAGCGGCAGCCGCCGCAGGCGCCGAAGTGCCGGCAGGGCGCGTCGACATGCCCTTCCCCCGCCTCGACGACCGCCGTCGCGGTCGCTTCGGCGAAACCCCGCTTCACCTTCGTGACGCGCGCTCGGACGAGGTCGCCCGGCAGGCCGCGCCGGACGAAGACGACGAAGCCGTCATGACGCGCAACGCCGTTCCCGCCGTAGGCGAGCGAATCGACGCGGAGCTCGAGCTCCTCCCCGATGCGAACGGGGGCAGCCATGACCTGCCAGGCTACCGACGACCGACTGTGGACGAATCGACACACAGACGGCACGAACCAGGGACTGTCCCTGGTGGTAACGATCGTGTGCCAGTTCCTCCACAAGCGGCGCGGCTCGCAGCCGGCCCGCTGACGACGGACCAGAGGATGCGCTACTGGAGGACGGAGACGTGCACCTCGCGCTCGCGGGGCCCGTCGAACTCGCAGAAGAAGATGCCCTGATAGGTCCCGAGCACGAGCGAGCCGTCGTCGCGAAGCGGGACGAGCACGTGCGGCCCGACGAGCGTGGAGCGGAGATGCGATGGGCCGTTCGGGCCGTCGGCGTCGTCGTGTCGCCACTCCCAGCCGTCGTCGACGACGCTCTCGAGCCCACCCGCGAGGTCGGTCAGGAGCTCGGGGTCGATGTGCTCGTTGATCGTCACCGCCGCCGTCGTGTGCGGGACGTAGACGAGCACCGCAGAGCCGGATGCGCCGGCAATCGCGTCGCGGACCGCGCGCGTGATGTCGAGGAGCTGGCTGTGCCGCTCCGTGCGGACGGTGAACGTTCGCATCGAGCTACAACGCGCCGCCGGCGGCCGGCGGCGCACCGGCCTCGAGCGGGCTCGCGTCGCGGCCCGACTCTCGCGCGAGGTAGTCCTCGACGAGCATCACGTTGTCGCTCGAGCGCTCGACGACGTGGAGGAGTCCCGTCATCGACGAGACCTCCTCGCGCTGCTCCTGCAGGAACCAGTGCAGGAACTGCTCGCCGACGAGGTCGCCCTCGGCCCGGGCGAGCTGGACGAGGTCTGCGATCTGCGCCGTCACGCGCTTCTCCTGCTCCAGCGCGAGCCGGACGGGCTCGACGACATCGGCGAACGCCGTCTGCGGTGCTGCGACGCCCGGGATCGCGACCTGCTCGTCCGCGTCGAGGAGGTACTGGACCATCATCAGCGCGTGGTTCCGCTCCTCGACGGCCTGCCGGTAGAAGTGGGCGGCGAGCTGCGGCAGCGTGACTGCGTCGTAGTGGACGGCGACCGCGATGTACTGCTGCGACGCGGCGAACTCGTAGGCGATCTGCTCGTTCAGCCTGTCTCCGAAGCGACTCATGGCCGAGCGGACTCTAACGGCTGGGCCGACCCCCGCGCGGCGTCAGTAGCATCCGCGCATGGCGGGGATTCCCGGCGACCTGAAGGGAAGGAGCTTCACGCGTGTCGGCGCCTGGACGCCGGACGAGCTGCGACTCGCGCTCGATCTCGCCGACGAGCTGAAGGTCGAGCGGGCTCGGCGGCGCGAGCTGAGGGCCCTTCCGGGCCGGACGGTCGCGCTCATCTTCCGCAAGCCGTCGACGCGGACGCGGATCAGCTCCGAGGTCGCGATCGCCGAGCTCGGCGGGATGGCGCTCTACGTGCCCGCGGCCGACCTGCAGCTCTCGCGCGGCGAGAGCACGCGGGACACAGCGCTCGTGCTGTCGCGGTTCGTGAGCGCGATCCTGATTCGCACGTTCGAGCAGGCAGAGGTCGAGGACTTCGCGCGTCACTCAACCGTGCCCGTCCTCAACGGCCTCACCGATGAGACTCATCCGCTCCAGGCGCTCGCCGACGCGATGACGATCCGCGAGCGGTTCGGCCAGCTCGACGGCGTCCGCGTCTGCTACCTCGGCGACGGCAACAACGTCTGCCACTCGCTGATGCGCATCTGCGCCTGCTTCGGCGCGCACTTCGTCGCGGCTTGTCCGTCCGGTCGGGAGCCGCGAGCGGACGAGGTCGCGCTCGCCCAGGCCGACGCGGCGACGAGCGGCGGGTCGGTGGAGATCGTCGCCGATCCGCGAGAAGCGGCCGCCGGCGCCAACGTCCTCTACACGGACGTCTGGGTCAGCATGGGCCAGGACGCGGAGCGCGACGCCCGCTTTGCGTCGTTCGAGCCCTACCGGCTCGACGCTGCGATGCTCGCGCTCGCCGACGCCGACGCCGTTGCAATGCACGACCTGCCCGCGCACGTCGGCGAGGAGATCACCGAGGACGTCCTCTACGGTCCGCGCTCGCTCGTCTGGGAGCAGGCCGAGAACCGCCTGCACACGCAGAAGGCCGTGATGGCCCTCGTCATCTCCTGACCCTGTGGCGGGCTTCGACGCGCACGTCCGGGCGGCCCTCGACTCGCTGCCGCCCGACATCGCCGCTGCGCTGCGCAACGTCGCCGTCGTCGTCGAGGAGCAGAACTTCGAGGATCCCGATCTGTACGGCCTCTACGAGGGAACCCCGCTGCCGGAGCGCGACGACATGAGCGGCGCGCTGCCCGACCGGATCGCGATCTACCGGCGCCCGCTCGAGGCCGACTTCCCGAACCCGGAGGACCTCAGACGAGAGATCCGGATCACGGTCCTCCACGAGCTCGGTCACTACTTCGGCCTCGACGAGGAGCGCCTCGCCGACCTGGGGTTCGAGTGATCACCGCACTCCACGTGATCGGAGCGGTCGCGCTCGCCGTCGTCGCGGTGGCCGTCCTCGTCGTCCTGTTCGGTCGCTGGGAGTAGTCGCCGCCGGCTGGAATGCCTGAATGCCGCGGCGCGTTCTGCCGAACATGACTGTGATAGAGACGATCCACGCCGAGATCGACGAGCTCAGCCGGAGGCGTGCCGACCTGTGGCACGAGCTCTCGGTGCGCCGCGATCCCGATGTGGCTCAAGAGC
>Ga0187780_10002905_pt1 | contig 12882 bp, 15 predicted proteins | sample 1015_Q2_SP10_20__FD_132429 | JGI IMG/M metagenome (GOLD analysis project Ga0187780, IMG submission 132429) | Tropical peat soil microbial communities from peatlands in Department of Meta, Colombia - 1015_Q2_SP10_20_MG | ecosystem: Environmental > Terrestrial > Soil > Wetlands > Peat | place...
AGATCCGCCTGCGGATCCAGACCAACGGCCGCTGCGAGGCCGCGAACCCGACGGGCGACACGTACGGGCCCGTCGCCTACCTCGCGTACGTTCCGGCCGTGCTCGCGTTCCCGTGGTCGGGGCGGTGGGACACGCTGCCGGCGGCGCACGCGGCGGCGATCGTCTGGGACCTGATCGCGGTTCTCGGCCTGACCCTGGTCGGTCTGAGGTTCGGCGGCGCCCGGCTCGGCGTGACCCTCGCGTTCGCCTGGGCCGCGTATCCGTTCACGGCCTACGCGCTGCTCTCGGACACGAACGACGCGATCATGCCCGCTCTCCTCGTGTGGGGGTTCCTGGCGCTCGACTACGCGGCGACGAGGGGCGCCGCCGTGGCGCTCGCAGGCTGGACGAAGTTCGTGTCGCTCGCCGTCGCTCCCCTGTGGCTCACGTATCCGCGCTTCGAGCGTCGGCAGGCGCTCCGCTACCTGGCGGGGTTCACGATCGCGACGCTCGCGTCGTTCTCGATCCTGCTGCTCGAGCCGAACCTGTGGGACGCGCTGAAGACCTTCTGGAACCGCACGATCCCGACGCAGGTCAACCGTCAGTCGCCGTTCTCGATCTGGGACTGGGGGCAGTACCACGCCAAGGGCATTCCCGACCTCCATCTCGTGCAGCGCGTGCTCGAGGTCGTCGTCGCCGGCTTCGCCGTGGCGGTCGCGTTCGTTCCGCGACGGAAGGGGCCGCTCGAGCTCGCCGCCTTGACCGCGGCCGTCCTGCTCGGCATCGAGCTCGTGCTGACGCACTGGTTCTACCTCTACCTCCCCTGGGTGCTGCCATTCGTGGCCCTGGCTCTCTTCCTGCCCGCGGCCGCCGACGAGGCCGCGGCTCCTGACGCCGAGCATGCGTGACCGAAGCGCGCCTGCGGCGCTCGTCGCCGCGCTCGTCCTCTACGCGGCGGTCTGCGCGGCGATGCCCTCGGTCTGGAAGGGCCACGCCAAGATCTCGGACGTTCCCGTCTACCAGCGCTACGGCGACGCGGTCGCGCGCGGGTCCGTGCCGTACCGCGACTTCCGCCTCGAGTACCCGCCCGGTGCGCTCGCGGTCTTCGTCGTGCCGTCACTCCTGACGAACGGGAAGGTCGGCTATGCCCGTGCCTTCGGCCTCGAGATGGCGGTCCTCGGCGCCGCAGGCGTCGTCCTCGCGTTTCTCGCCCTCGGCTCGCTCGGCGCGACCGGAGCGGGCTTCATGGCCGCGATCGCTCTGTCGGCCGCAGCCCCGCTGCTGCTCGGGCCGCTCGTGCTCACCCGCTTCGACTTCTTTCCCGCGGCGCTCGTCGCGGCCTGCCTGGCGGCGCTGCTCGCCGGCAGAGACCGTCTCGGCGCGGCTGCGCTCGGCGCTGCGGTCGCGGTGAAGCTCTACCCTGCGGTGCTCGTGCCGGTGCTCATCGCCTCGATCTGGCGGCGTCGGGACCGGCGCGACGCCCTGCTCGCGCTCGGAGTCTGTCTCGGCGTCGTCGCGGTCGTCTTCCTTCCCTTCGTCGTCATCGCGCCGGACGGCGTCGGGTGGAGCCTGTGGCGGCAGCTCGGGCGGCCGCTCCAGATCGAGAGCCTCGGGTCGGCCGGCCTGCTCGCGCTGCACCACGCCGCGGGGCTGGAGATCCATTGGAAGTCCTCGAACGGCTCGCAGAACCTCACGGGAACGCCGGCGACCATCGCCTCCGTGCTGACGGGAGCTGCCCAGGCCGTTGCGCTGCTCTGGATCTGGATCCGCTTCGCGCGGCTGCGCGAGCCGCGCTCCGTCGAGCTCGTCGCCGCTTCCGCTGCGGCTCTCACGGCGTTCGTCGCGCTCGGGAAGGTGCTGTCGCCCCAGTTCCTCGTCTGGCTCTTCGTCCCGGTCGCCCTCTGCCGGGGCCGCCGCGGCTCGATCGCCGTCGCGGCTCTCGTCCTCGCCTGTCTCCTGACCCGAGCATGGTTCCCGTACCGCTACTGGGACCTCGTGTTCCACTTCGATCCGCTCGCGTCGTGGCTCGTCGTCGCGCGCGATCTCACGCTCGTCGGGCTGCTCGGGCTGCTTCTTTCCGAGCTCAGGCCGGCACGCGGACGAGCTCGATCGACGTAGCGCGGCCCGTCGCCGCGTCGCAGTCGACGAGAGCGCCTTCGATCCGGACGCCGCCTTGGGCCGTCTCGAACCGCACGGGCATCCCGGTCCGCATGCGCTGGATCGCGAGCCGCGGTTCGACGCCGATCACGGAGTCGTGCGGCCCGGTCATCCCGACGTCGGTGAGCGCCGCGGTTCCGCCCGGGAGGATCCTCGCGTCCGAGGTCTGCACGTGCGTGTGCGTGCCGAGGACGGCCGTGGCCCGCCCGTCGAGCCAGAAGGCGAGCGCGACCTTCTCGCTCGTCGCCTCCGCGTGGACGTCGACGACGACGAGCGGTGTCTCGCGCTGCGCCTCCTCGACGAGCTCGTCGACGATCTCCCACATGCTGCGTGCCGGGTCGAGGAAGAGCGAGCCGAGCACGTTGACGACGCCGACGCGCGTTCCGTCCTGCGCCGGGACGACGGTGACGCCCCTGCCGGGCGAGCCGGCGGCGAGGTTCGCGGGCCGGATCACACGCGAGGACGTGCCGAGATACGGGCCGATCTCGCTCCGGCGCCACGTGTGGTTGCCGAGCGTGAGCACGTCGGCGCCTGCCGCGAGCAGGCGCTCCGCGAGCTTCGGCGTGATCCCGATCCCGTCCGCGACGTTCTCGGCGTTGACGATGCAGAAGGCCACGCCGAGCTCGGCGCGAAGGCCGGGGAGCCGCTCCTCGACCGCCGTTCGGCCGGGCCGACCCACGACGTCGCCGATGAACAGGATCCGCATGCCCGCAGAAGCGTACGAGACGGCGGCGGTCAGGGAAGCGACGTCGGTGCGGAATGCACCTCGATCGCGACGTTGTCGCCGGAGTCGTTGGTGTGGCTCGCGAGCGCCTGCGTCTCGACCTTCGAGATGTCGATCACGGTGCCGATCTTCGAGCTGCCCGCGTTGACGCTCGACCCGACCGCGAGGGACGGGTCGGGCTCGAGGTGCGTGAGCGAGACGACGAGCGACGGCGCCGCCGAGGGCCGGATGTCGATGCGGGAGCCGTGGCGCTCGGCGTTCACGATGTAGTCGGTGATGGCCGCGATCGTTCCGTCGACCGGCGAGTAGACGTCCGTCCCGGGAGCGGCGCCGACGTCGAGCACGCCGGTGCCGGGACCCGCTTGGCCGCCGAGCTGGAACCACGCTGGGCCGCGCTTCGACGTGCCTGCGATGCGGTGCCACAGGCGGGCCAGGAGGCCCTCGTTCGCCTGCGGCCCGAGCGGCTGGAGGTCGAGGGCGCCGTCGTCGCTGCCGTGGAACCCGATCGCGGTGATCGAGCCCGAGGCGATGGGCAGCTTGATCGTCAGGTTGCCGACGGTCGCGAGCGGCTGCGGCTCGGGCCGTCCGGCGGGCAGCAGGCCTTGCGCAGTCGGCACGACGGGCGGCGGGGAGTGCGCGTTCGTGCCGAAGGCGGTGAGGAGCAGGGTGACGATCGTCAACACGCCGAGGAACACGAAGACGGCCAAGCGGCGCGCGCGGAGCCGGGCGCGCCGGCGGCGCGAGCGCACCCGCGCCGCGTGCCGCGAACGCGCTGTGGTCGTCACCCGACTGACGGTACCGGAGGCCGCGGGGGTGAACAAGCGGTTGCCGCGCCTGCCCGGGGCGGCGCGTGCGCCGTGCGGGGGCGGCGCTACGATCCAGCGCATGGGCGAGCGTGGCCCGACGATCGAGATCCCGCGCTGGATCCAGCTTGCGGGACTCCCGGTTCTGCTCGTGCTCGCGTACCTGCTGGCGAGCACGCTCGGCCACGCTCTCTTCCTCTTCCTCACCGCCGGGCTGATCGCGTTCCTGCTCAACCCGCTCGTCCGCGACGTGCAGCGGCTCCATCTCCGCCGCGGCTTCGCCGTGGCGATCGTGTACCTGCTCTTCCTCGGCGCGGTCGGGATCGGCATCGCGGGACTCGTGACCGTGGTCGTCGACCAGGCCCACTCCGCGACCAACCGGATCGACGACTACGTGACGGTCAAGAACAGCGTCACGGGCCAGACAGGCGCCGAGCACGACGTCGACCGCTTCCAGGTGTGGCTCGACCACCATCACCTGGAGCGGATCCAGGTGAAGAAGCAGCTGACCGACTGGGTCAACCACCTCAAGGCCAAGGACATCTCCGGTCTCACCACCAAGGCGTTCTCGTTCGCGACCGGCGCCGCCCGGACCGTCGTCCTCGGCCTCTTCAACCTGATCCTGATCGTCGTGGTCTCGGTCTACATGCTGCTCGACATGCCGCGGCTGGAGTCGGCGATCGACCGACGATTCCCGCCGTCCGGCGGACCGCGGCTCACGGCGAGGATCGAACGCGCGCTCGCCGGCTACGTGCGCGGCCAGGTGCTCCTGTCGGCGGTGATCGGCGCGAGCGCCGGCGTCGGCATGTGGGCGCTCGGCGCGACGGGGCTCGTCCCCGGAGCCGACCGCTACGCGCTCCTGTTCGGCGTATGGGCAGGGGTGATGGAGGTGATCCCCTACGTCGGCCCGTGGCTCTCGGCGATCCCGCCTGCGATCTACGCCCTCGTCGTGCACCCGATCGGCGTGGTGTGGGTGGCGGCGCTCTTCGTCTTCATCTACCAGATCGAGGGCCACGTCGTCGTGCCGAACGTGATGGCGAACGCGCTCCGCCTCCACCCGCTGCTCGTCATCTTCGGGTTGCTCGCCGGCGGCGAGCTCTACGGGCTGCCCGGCGTCCTCGTCGCGTTGCCCACCATGGCCGCGCTGCGCGCGATCTGGGAGTTCTTCGGCGAGCGGGTCGAGCTCGCGGAGTGGCGGGACAGCGAGCCGGTCGTGCCGGTCGAGGTGCCCCTCGAGCTCGAGGTGGAGCCGCCGAAGCCGCGAGCGGTCAGCGGCGGCTGAGCCCTCCGGTCTGGCGTACCCTTCCGGGCGTGACCGCCTTTCCCGTCACGCGCCTGCGGCGGCTGCGGCGCACGGACGCGTTGCGCTCGCTCGTCCGCGAGACGCGACTCGACCTCGACCGCGTCGTCGCCCCGCTCTTCGCCTGCCCGGGCGAGGGTGTCGTCGACCCGGCGGCCGGTCTCCCGGGACTCGCGCAGCGCTCGCTCGACGAGCTCGTCCGCGAGGCGGGGGAGCTGCACGGCCTCGGCATTCGGGCGGTGCTGCTCTTCGGGATCCCGGAGGAGAAGGACGAGGAAGGCTCCGGCGCCTGGGACGACGACGGCGTCGTGCAACGCGCCCTGCGTGCGCTCCGCGCCGAGGTGCCCGGGCTGACGCTGATCACCGACGTCTGCCTCTGCGAGTACACGAGCCACGGCCACTGCGGGGTGCTGCGCGAGGGGGAGGTCGCGAACGACGAGACGCTCGAGCTGCTCGCGCGCGCGGCGGTCTCGCACGTCGAGGCGGGCGCCGACGTCGTCGCGCCGTCCGACATGATGGATGGGCGGATCGGGGCGATCCGGGCTGTGCTCCCCGAGACGCCGATCGTGTCGTATGCGGCGAAGTACGCGTCCGCCTTCTACGGCCCGTTCCGGGACGTGGCCGAGTCGGCGCCTGCGTTCGGCGACCGGCGCGGCTACCAGCTGGATCCAGCGAACGTCCGCGAGGCGCTGCGCGAGTGCGCGCTCGACGTCGACGAGGGCGCGGACGTGCTGATGATCAAGCCCGCGCTTCCCTATCTCGACGTGATCCGGGCCGCCCGCGAGCGGTTCGACTGCCCTTTGTGGGCGTACAGCGTCTCCGGGGAGTACGCGATGGTGAAGGCCGCGGCCGCGGCCGGGCACCTCGACGAGCGCGCAGCCGCGCTCGAGTGGCTGACGGCGATCACGCGTGCCGGCGCCGAGGTGATCGTCACGTACTGGGCGAAGGAGCTCGCCGCGTGGATCTAGCGCAGCGGTCGACCCTGTGGCTCAGAGCCACGAAGCTGATTCCCGGCGGGGTCAACTCGCCCGTGCGCGCCATGCGCGCCGTCGGGCTCGAGGAGCCGGTGTTCGTGCGCTCGGGCGAGGGCGCGTGGATCGAGGACGTGAACGGGAACCGCTACGTCGACTGGGTGATGTCCTGGGGGCCGCTCCTGTTCGGGCACGCGGATCCCGAGACGCTCGCCGCAGTCGAGGAGGCGCTCGGGCGCGGCACCACCTTCGGCGCGCCGACCGAGGCGGAGGTGGAGCTCGCCGCCGAGATCGTCGATGCCGTGCCGTCGGTCGAGATGGTTCGGCTCGTCTCGTCGGGGACCGAGGCGGCGATGAGCGCGATCCGCCTCGCGCGCGGCTTCACCCGCCGCGACCGGGTGATCAAGTTCGAGGGCTGCTACCACGGGCACTCGGATGCGCTGCTCTCGAAGGCGGGCTCGGGACTCGCGACGCTCGGGATCCCCGGCACGCCGGGCGTGCCGACGGATGCCGCGGCGGACACGATCGTCTGCCGCTACAACGACGTCGACGGCGTCGCCTCCGCGGTCGCGCGCTACGGCGAGGGCCTCGCAGCGATCGTGGTGGAGCCGGTCGCCGGGAACATGGGCGCCGTCCCGCCGGGACCGGGGTTCCTCGAGGCGCTCCGCGAGCTCTGCGACGCGTCGGGCGCGCTGCTCGTCTTCGACGAGGTGATCACCGGCTTCCGGGTCGCGCGCGGCGGGGCGCAGGAGCGGTTCGGCGTGCTGCCGGACCTGACCGTGTTGGGGAAGATCGTCGGCGGCGGTCTCCCGCTCGCCGCGTTCGGCGGCCGGGCGGAGGTGATGGAGCGGCTCGCACCGGCGGGCGACGTCTACCAGGCGGGCACCCTCTCCGGGAACCCGCTCGCGACGGCAGCAGGTCTCTCGGTGCTCCGCCGCCTGCGCGACCCGCACGTCTACGAGGAGCTGGAGGAGAAGGGCGCGCGGCTCGAGGCCGGCCTCGCCCCGTTCGGCCGCGTCCAGCGCGTCGGCGCGATGCTCACCCTCTTCTGCCGCGACGAGCCGGTGCGGGACTTCGAGGACGCGTCCGGGTCGGACACCGGCCGGTACGGCGAGCTCTTCCGCGGGCTGCTCGACCGCGGCGTCTACGTCGCGCCGTCGCAGTTCGAGTGCCTGTTCGTCTCGCTCGCCCACGGCGACGAGGAGATCGAGAGGACGGTGAGCGCGGTTGCCGACGTCTGCGGCGACTGAGCTGTGGGACGTCCTCGTCGTCGAGGCGGCCGGCGAGAGCAGCCTGTGGGCGGACGCCGCACTCCCGGAGGCGGAGCAGCGGCGCGATGCCGTGTTCTCGGCGCTCTGCGAGCCGGCGTTCGCGCTCGGGGTCGAGACCATCTACGAGGGCTACCTGCTCCACTACGGCCGGCCGCGTCTCTTCGCTCCTGCCGACGAGGACGCGGCGCTCCTGCTCGGGGACTACCTCTACGCCCACGGGCTCGTCCGGATCGCCGCCACCGGCTCGGTCTCGGCGGTGAACGACCTTGCCGAGCTGATCTCCCTTTGCGCCCACGCGCGCGCGGAGGAAGCGGACGGCGACTGGGCCGTCTGGGCCGCGACCGCGTCGCTCCTCGGAGCCGGCGTGCTCGAAGGACCGCGGGCCGCGTTCCGCGACGGTGGCGACCCGGCGCTGCTCGAGCAGGCGGCTCGCCTCGCCGTCGGGGCGGAGGCGGTCGACCGCGCACGCGCTGCGCACCGCGCACACGTGGGGTAGAGTCGCGCCGTGGTCGGAGCGCTCTCGTTCGTCGCCGATGCCGCCTCCGAGGGCAGGAGCGTCGTGCTCTCGATGCTCGTCGTGGGCCTGATCTTCGTCGCCGTGATGGCGCTCGGCGAGCTGACGAAGGCGCTCGGTCACAGGCGCCAGGCCGCCAAGCACCGCCGCCCGCTCTAGCCGCTGGTTGTCGCCGCGAGAGCGCAGCGCGCTATCGCGCCCGCCTCGCGATCTCGTCCCGGTCGAGGACGATGGTGCGGCCGCGCTGCAGCTCGATCGTCCCTCGAGCCTGCTCGTCGCGCAGGATCTGGTTGATCGTCGGCCGGGTCGTGCCGGCGAGGCTCGCGAGCTCGTCCTGCGTCAGCGGGATCTCGCTTCCCGTGTCGGAGTAGACGGCGACGAGCTCGGCCAGGCGGCGGAGCACGCGCTTCTCGACCGGCAGGTAGAGAGCCTCGACGAGGCGCTCGTTCAACATTCGCACCTCGCCTGCCAGGAACGCCGTCAGCAGGTGCTCGACCTGCGGGTGCTCCTTGCGCAGCCGCTGGAACTCCGCATGGTAGACGCAGAACGTCTCCGAGTCCTCGAGCGCCTCGATCGTCGCCGAGCGGCGGTGGCTGTCGTCGACGAGCGCCATCTCGCCGAAGTTGTCGCCGGGTCCGCGGAGCCCGACGGTCACCGTGTCCCCGAGCGGCGTGATCGTCCGGATCGCGAAGCGGCCCTTGGCGACGAGATGCATGGAGTCGGCAGGGTCGTCGCGGTGGAAGACGACCTCGCCGCGCTTGAACCGCCGCCGGCGGGCGACCGAGAGGAGACGACGGACCTCATCGTCCGGAACGCCCTCGAGGAGCCGCCACTGCACGGGCTCAGCTTACGACGGCCCGCGGAAGCGACGCCGCAGCGAGAAGCCGCCCGGGTGGGCGGCTTCCGCGGCGGGACGGCTGCTGGAGCTACGCGATCTGGCGGAGCTTGCCGAGCGCGCCCTCGAGCGGGCGGATCTCGCGCTTGAGCGTCGCGTCCGACCAGGCGTAGTGGCCGGCGCTGGCGGCGAGAGCGGCGCCGGTGCCGAGGACGGTGGAGAGCTGGACGAGCCGGCGGGTGAACGAGGCCTTCATGGTGTGCTCCTTCCGGTGGGTGGTGAACGTCATGGGAGGAGGGTAGGAGCGGCCGGCCCGCGTGTCGTTCGGCGATCTGACGGAAGGACTGTCAGCGCGCTGACACAGCGCCCGCCGTCACAGGGTGGGGCGTCACAGCCCGACGATCGGGAAGCCCTCGCGGTGGGCGGCGAGCGCGAGCCGGTCGTCGAGCGTGACGAACGGGAGCGTCCCCGGCTGCCCGTCCGCCGCGACGCGCGCGGCCGCGAGCTGGAAGGCGTCGGCCGTCCGCAGGTCGTGCACCCGGACGAGGCGCCGCGCCGGCTCGCGCACCTGCTCCGACGGTGGGATCTCGAGCCAACCCCGCTGCAACCCCTCGAGGCTCTGAAGTGCTCTTTTCGCCTCTTCGGGCTCCATCTCGCCGCGGCGCTCGCGTCGCGCCACCGCGCTTTCGCATTCGACGATCGTCGCCCACCAGACTGTCAGCTCGGGATCGTCGGCCAGCAGCGCCTTCACGTCTTCCGTCCTCGGCTCCGAGACGACGGTCGAGACGATCGCGGACGAGTCCCAGAACCTCAGCGCGGGTCCTCGCGGCGCTCCTCGAGCAATGCCTCGAGCACGCTTTCGCGCGACTTGGCGAGCGGCCGGGCGAGGAAGGCCTCGACGTCGAGCTTCTCCTTCGGCAGCCGGATGAGGCCCCTGCGGGCGAGGCTCTCGATCCGCGCGTCCCACTCGCCCTCGCCCGCGCCGTTCAATGGCACGAGCTGCGCGACGGGCACGCCCCGCTCGGTGATCGTCACCGTCTCGCCCGCCTTCACCCGCGCGAGCAGGGCGCTGAGCTTCGCCTTGGCCTCGGAGACGGACGCCGTGGTCATGTGACCATTCTAGTCAGATCGATCTGACCAACAAGTGCCCCTTTCGGGCACGGCGTGCGCTCAGCCACGCTCGTCGAGGCGGCGCTCGAGCTCGCTGACGCGCGCGTCGAGCTCCTTGACCGCCTCGATCAGCGGCCCGATCAGGCCGATGTAGTCGACCTTCTTGCGGCCCTGCTCGTCGGTCGAGACGAGCTCCGGGAAGACCTTCTCGAGCTCCTGGGCGATGACGCCGATCCCGGGCTGCTGCTTGGCCTCGTCGGGTGCGTCGTCGCGCCACTCCCAGGTGACGCCGCGCACCTCGGCGAGCCTGCGGGTCGTCTCGTCTGTCATGGGTCGGGATCCTCTCACGTGGCGAAGCCGCGCGCGCATCGTCGTGACAGAGCCTCGACGCCAATAGACTCCCGGCCGTGGCGTCGCCCGTCTCCGACCTGCGCGAGTGGATCGCGCTCCTGGAAAAGGAGGGCGAGCTCGTGCGCGTCGCCTCCGAGGTCGACCCCGACCTCGAGATCACCGAGATCACGGACCGCGTCGTCAAAGCCGGCGGCCCGGCGCTCCTCTTCGAGCGCGTCAAGGGCTCGACGCACCCGCTCCTGATCAATCAGTTCGGCACGGAGAGGCGAATGTGCCTGGCGTTCGGCGTCGACTCGCTCGACGACGTCGCCCACCGGCTGGAGAGCATCCTCGAGCTGCAGCCGCCGCAGGGCCTCGTCGACAAGGTGCGGAGCCTCGGCAAGCTGAAGTCGATCGCCGACTCGATGCCGAAGGAGGTATCGAAGGGCGCCTGCCAGGAGATCGTCCTCGAGGGCGACGAGGTCGACCTCGACGCGCTCCCGATCATGCGCTGCTGGCCCGGCGACCCCGCCCCGTTCGTCACGCTTCCCGCCGTCATCACCCGCGACGCGAACACGGGCGTGCGCAACGTCGGCATGTACCGGATGCAGAAGATCGACCGCCGCTCGACCTTCATGCACTGGCAGATCCACAAGGACGGAAGGGCCGACCTGCTCGCCTCGCCGGACGGGACGATCCCCGTAGCCGCCGCGCTCGGCCTCGACCCGGTCACGGCCTACTCGGCGAGCGCGCCGCTTCCCAAGCACATAGGCGAGCTGATGGTCGCGGGCTTCCTCAAGGGCTCGCCGGTCGAGCTCGTCGAGTGCAAGACGATCGACCTGCAGGTTCCTGCGAACGCCGAGATCGTGCTCGAGGGCACCGTGTCGCGGGAAGACGTCGGGCTCGAGGGCCCGTTCGGCGACCACACCGGCTACTACACGCCAGCCGAGCCGTTCCCGGTGTTCCGCATCAGCGCGATCACCATGCGCCGCGACGCGATCTACCCGTCCATTGTCGTCGGCGTTCCTCCCGCCGAGGACCAGTGGCTGGCGAAGGCGACCGAGCGCATCTTCCTGCCCGCGATCCGGATGACCGTGCCCGAGATCGTCGACTACGACCTGCCGACCGCGGGCGCCTTTCACAACTGCGTGATCGTCTCGATCCGCAAGCGCTTCCCCGGGCACGCGAAGAAGGTCATGTACGCGGTCTGGGGGCTCGGGCTGCTGTCGCTCTCGAAGTCGGTCGTGGTCGTGGACGAGAGCGTGGACGTGCACGACTACGGGCAGGTCTTCTTCCAGGTCTGCGCCAACGTCGACCCGAAGCGCGACGTCGTGCTCACCGAGGGGCCGCTCGACCAGCTCGACCACGCGCCGACGCTCCAGGCCTACGGCGGCAAGCTCGGGATCGACGCAACGACGAAAGGCCCGGCCGAAGGGGCGCGCGAGTGGCCGGAGCCGATCGTGATGAGCGAGGAGATCCGCGCCCTCGTCGACTCGCGCTGGGCGGAGTATTCGATCCCCACGCCCGCCGCTCCCGGGATCGGTAAGAATGGCGCCGGGTCGCACGGCTTGCGGCAGTCGGCACGTCGTTGACACGTGAAAGAGTTGGAGGATTGAATGGCCCAGCAGTCGACAGCCGAGCCCGGGTAGACGAGGTACTTCTTCCGACGTGAGCCAGCAGGACGACAAGCCGCATCTGCCTGCCCCGAGCGTCTGGCCGGTCGGCTTCGCGATCGGCGTCGTCTGCGTCCTCGTCGGCCTCGTGCTCGGCAGCTGGTACGCGGTCGCAGCCGGCGCCGTCATCGGTGCCTGCTTCGGCTTCCTCTGGGTCCGCGACCTCACGCGTGATCTCAAACCCGTCGAGGCTCCCGTCCCCGGGACGGAGGCTCGCGAGCCGGAGCCCGTCGAGGAAGAGGAAGAGGTTCCGACGTACGACCGCTCCGTCTTCCTCGAGGGCGCGACGCTCGGGCTGGGCGCGGTGATCGGTGGGCTCGTCACGCTGCCGTCGCTCGGCTTCACCGTGCTGCCGGCCTTCGAGAGCCACAAGGCGAGGGACATCGACCTCGGGCCGCTCTCGAACTTCCCCGAGAACAAGTGGATGATCGCGACCTTCCTCGTGGACCCGAGCCAGGGCGACGTGACGCGGCGCACCGCGTTCATCCGCAACAACGGCACCACGACGGTGACCGGCAAGCCCGAGCCCAGCTTCACCGTGATCTACAGCCGCTGCGCGCACCTCGGCTGCCCGGTGCAGCCGAACGGCCTCATCTCCGAGAACCAGAAGAAGGTGGTCGACGGCGCGACGCTGGTCCCGGTGTTCCCGTCCGGCTTCGGCTGCCCGTGCCACGGCGGCCAGTACGACACCGAGGGCAACCGCATCGCCGGCCCGCCGGTGCGCTCGCTCGACCGGTTCGCCTTCTCGATCGTCAACGACCACCTCGTGCTCGGGACGCTGTACTCCGTCGGCCACGTGGACGGGACGGGCGGCGACGCGAAGATCTCCCGCTACACCTCGACGTTCCCCGGCGTCCACGTCGACGGCGTGGAGCGCTGGCTCTACCCGATCCCGGTGCCCGGCCGCTGACCGATGGCGAAGTCGGCGCGCAGGCGGAAGCTCGAAGCGGCAGCGCTCTACCCGCTCGACTGGGTGGAGGAGCGCACGGGCCTCGTCGGCGGGGTCAAGTACTTCCTCTTCCGGAACGTCCCGCACGACGTCAACTGGATGCAGACGCTCGGCGCGGCCACGCTGACGGCGTTCCTCGTGCAGGCGGTCACCGGCGTGTTCCTCGCCATGTACTACCAGCCGGACCCGAACAACGCCTACGAGTCGATCCAGAACATCACGCACCACGTCACGCTCGGCTGGATGGTGCGCGGGATGCACAAGTG
>Ga0187780_10002906_pt1 | contig 12880 bp, 7 predicted proteins | sample 1015_Q2_SP10_20__FD_132429 | JGI IMG/M metagenome (GOLD analysis project Ga0187780, IMG submission 132429) | Tropical peat soil microbial communities from peatlands in Department of Meta, Colombia - 1015_Q2_SP10_20_MG | ecosystem: Environmental > Terrestrial > Soil > Wetlands > Peat | place...
ACGAGTAGCCGTGCAGGGGGAGCCAGATCCCCTGGAACCAGATCACCATCATGAACATCACTCCGCCCCTGGCGATCGACCCGAGGAGACCGGCGAGGTTCCCGGCGGCGAACGCACGGATGCGGAACAGGTCGAGCCGGAACATCGGCTCCCGAACCTTCGTCTCGACGACCAGGAAGGCGAGCAGAAGGGCGACGCCCGAGACGATGCCTGCCCACACCCAGGGGCTGGACCAGCCCATGCTCTGGTTGCCGTACGGCAGCAGCCCGTAGGTGACCGCGACGAGCAGGAGCGTCAGGCCGATGCCGAACGTCGCGTTCCCCACCAGGTCGATCCGCTGGCCCCGGCGGATGGGGGCGACGTCGTGGAGCTTGAGGTAGGCCCAGACGGTCCCGATCAGGGCGAACGGGACGCTAGCCAGGAAGATCACGCGCCAGGCGGGCAGGACGACCGAGCCGAGATGGATATCGGGGATGCCGGCTAGGAGACCGCCGAGGACCAGGCCGACGACCGACCCCCCGATCGCGGCGGCCTGATTGAACCCGAGCGCCTTGCCCCGCTCGGAGGGAGGGAACGCGTCGGTGATGAGCGCCGCCGAGTTCGCGAACAGGAACGCTCCCCCGATCCCCTGGACGATGCGGAAGCCGACGAGCTCCCAGGCCCCGCTGGTGCCCGAGCTCGGGGTCAGGAACAGGAGCACCGAGCCGACCGCGAAGATCGCGAACCCGAGGTTGTACATCCGGGCCCGCCCCCACATGTCCGAGATGCGCCCGAAGGTGACGAGCAGGGTCGCCGTGACGACCCCGTAGCCGAGGAGGAGCCAGATCAGGAGCGTGATGTTCCCGGGAGCGAACGCGTTGACGTTCAGCCCCCGGAAGATCACCGGCAGCGAGATCAGGATGATCGTCCCGTTCACCGACGCCATGAGCGCGCCGAGCGTCGTGTTGGAGAGGACCGTCCACTTGTACTCCATCTTCCCTCCCTCAGGGCCGCCCCTCGGCCAGCGCTCGGGCGAGGGCGGTGACGCCCCGGACGAGCGCCGCGCGCTCCCGGTCGGTCAGGGTGTCATCGAGCTCGCGAAGGATCGACCGTACCGCCGCCTTCGTCTCCCGGTAGCGGCGTACGCCAGACGGAGCGAGCCGGACCAGCACGGCGCGACGGTCCCGAGGGTCGGCGGAACGCAGGACCAGCCTTCGCTCCTCCATGCGGTCGATGAGGTCCGTGGCGCCCGCCGGGGTGATCCCGATCTGTCGCGCAACCTCGGTCGCCCTGGCAGGGGCCGGATCGCACACCCCAAGGAGCAGGTACTCGGAGAACGAGAGATCGAACCGGGCAAGCTCGGCGGCCCACCGTTGACGGAGCGACCGGTAGGCCTCCCGAAGACTGAGCCAGGGTTCCTCAAGGGGAGGGACCTGGACGGGCCGACCGGGAGCTCGGACGCCCACGCTCCGCCGGGACGACACGGCCCGATTACTTCGGCCGCGTATATTATCGACTTTGACAAATCGAATCGACGGAGCACAGCCCACGCCCTGCAGCTGGCCGGCACGGGACCCGAGACCGCTCGGCCCTGCGTCGACGCCGAGCCCTCCTTCCCGTGCTGGCCCGGGGCCGCTCCGTTTCCGCCGGTGGTCAGGGGTTCGGGTCGACCCCCCGGGCAAACGCTAACTGCCCACCCGGGGAGGGCGAGGGCGGGAGTGGCGGAGATCCCCGAGCCTCCTTCTCGTGAGAACGCCTCCTGAGAGCACCGACCCCCTGCGTCCCGGCGGCCCGGCCACATCGGCCCCCAGCCCGCGCACCATCGGGCCGAGCCCGGGGTCGTCGGGGTTGGTCCTCGTCGTCATCACCCTGGGGACGCTGATGGCGGCGGTCGACACGACGATCGTCATCCTGGCGCTCCCGACCATCGGGTCGGAGCTCCACTCCCCTCTCGGGACCGTGATCTGGGTCATCCTCCTCTACCTCCTCGTCACCACGCTGCTCACGACCCAGCTGGGCCGGATCGGCGACATCTACGGCCGGGCCCGCCTCTACACCCTCGGCTTCGGGGTTTTCACCGTCGCCTCGGTCCTCTGCGGCCTCTCGCCTTCCGACACGTTCCTGATCGCTTCCCGAGGGGGCCAGGCAGTGGGCGCCTCCCTGATGCTGGCGAACTCCGGCGCGATCATCGCCGACCACTTCCCCCCGGAGCGCCGGGGCCGGGCGTTCGGGTTCACCTCGCTGGGCTGGAACCTGGGCGCCATCCTTGGGATCGTCCTCGGCGGAACGATCACCACCTACCTTGGCTGGCGCTACATCTTCTTCATCAACGCCCCGATCGGCCTGCTCGCCGTCGTCCTAGGACTTCGCTACCTCCACGACGTGGAGCGCCACCGGTCGCGGCTCGACCTGCCCGGCTTCGCGCTCCTGGGCGGCGCCCTGGGCCTCATCTGCTACGGGGCGATCGATTTCGCGTCCTACGGCCTGCGGGGGGCGAACGAGCTCTACCTCGCCGCGGGCGGACTGCTCCTCGTTCCGTTCCTGGCGTGGGAGCGACGCGCGCCCGCGCCCGTCCTGGATTATCGGTTGTTCCGTCAGAAGATCCTCACCTACTCCCTCGCGAGCTCCTTCCTTCAAGGGCTCGGCTACCTCTCGGTGATCTTCCTCCTGACGATGTACCTCCAAGGGGTCCGCGGTCTCTCGCCCCTCTCCGCGGCCCTGCTCCTGGTCCCCGGGTACGTTGTCGGCGGAGCCCTAGCCCCGTACATGGGACGGCAGACCGACCGGTTGGGGGCCCGGCTCCTCGCGACGGTCGGCATCGTGCTGATGCTCGCGGGGGTCCTTGCCTATGCGTCCCTAAGGGTCGATTCCCCGCTCGCGCTGGTCGTCGGCATCTCGATGCTGACCGGCGTCGGCAGCGGCATGTTCTGGCCCGCGAACAACGCGGCGATCATGGCGAACGCGCCGCGCGGATCCTACGGCGCGGTCGCCGGCCTGCGGAGCACTCTCGCCAATTCGGGCACCCTGCTCAGCTTCGTCCTCGCGATCTCCATCGCCTCCGCGACCGTCCCGCGGTATGTCGCCTACCAGGTGATCCTCGGGACGACCAAGCTGATCGGCGGGGTGGGCGCGACGTTCCTCGGGGGGATCGACGGGGCGCTGTACGCGTCGGCGGTCGTGCTCGCCCTAGCGGCCGTGCTCTCCGCGCTGCGGGGGGAGCACCTCCCTGCCGACCGGCCCTCTCCCTAGGGTCAGCGGGGGGACCGCGTCCCCTCCGCGCCTTTATCGGGGGGGCCCAGCTCCGCGGGCCCCCTATGGAGATCCTGACCGCCGAAGGGCTCTCGAAGACGTACGCCGGGAGCCGCGGCCTGGTCCACGCGCTGGACCACGTCGACCTCGACATCCCCAAGGGTCGCCTCTTCGGCTTCCTGGGCCGGAACGGCGCGGGCAAGACGACGTTCATCAAGATCGCCTCCACCCTTCTCTTGCCCACCGACGGGACGATCTCGCTGTTCGGTGAGGACGTGGTCCGGCACCCGAACCGCGTCCGGGGACGGATCGCGGTCGTTCCCCAGGAAGGCCGGCCGTTCTACCACCTCACCCCTCTCGAGCACGTCCGCGAGTACCTGATCGTGCGGGGCGCCTCGACCGAGACCGCAACGAGCCGGGCGGAGGAGATGGTCGACGCGATGGGCCTACGGCCCTACGCGTCGGAGCCGTCCTACCGGCTCTCGGGCGGGCTCCAGCAGCGGACGCTGGTCGCCATGATCCTCGCGACGCAGGCGGAGTTCCTCTTCCTCGATGAGCCGACGATCGGGATGGACCCGTTCGCCCGGCGCCAGGTCTGGGAGGTCATCCGCCAGGCCGTCCGGGCCGGTTCGACGGTCCTCCTCACCACGCATTATCTGGACGAGGCCGAGCAGCTCACCGAGGAGCTCGCGGTGGTCGAGGGTGGCCGCATCCTGTACCGGGGGACCCCGGACGCGCTCAAGTTGCGGGTCGGGCGCGAGGTCCGTCTGCAGTTCGAAGGGTCGGTGACCCGCGAGGAGCTCGAACCGTTCGGGGAGGTCTACGTCGACCGGGAGCGGATCACGGTCCTCACGACCCGCGATCGCGTCCCGGAGCTCACGCAGCTGGCGCTCGGGCGCCGGAGCCCGATCAACGTCGGCCCCGTGACCCTGGAGGAGGCGTTCCTCGCGCTCGTCGGACGCTCGATCGAGGAGGACAGCCCGATCCCATGACCTACCTCGGCCAGGCGCGGGCCGCGCTCCGGATCTGCTACTTCAACGGGATCCTGCCGCTCTGGCGCCAGTCGACCCTGATGATCGCCATCTTCCTGACCCCGGTGAGCTTCGTGTTCTTCCTCTTCGTCATCGCGCCCCGGAGCGTCTTCGCCTACGGGATCGTCGGAGGGATCCTCTTCACCGCGCTGTTCACCGGGAACGGGATGCTCAACGACTGCGCCTACTACCGGCTCGAGCGCCAGCTCCAGCAGATCTTCGTGGCGAGCCCGGTCCGATCGACCACGTTCGTCCTCGGCATGGCGCTCTCCGAGCTCGCGTTCACGATCCCCGCGCAGGCGCTGTTCCTGACCCTCCTGTGGATCACCCGGCCGTTCGGATGGGTCGCGCTGGCCGGTCTCCTGGGCGTCATCCTGCTGACGTGGCTGATGGCGACCACGCTCGGGTTCATGATCTCGACCTTCTACCGTCAGCTCCGGGAGATCTGGCCCGTGGGGACGATGGTGTTCTCCACGCTCTCGGTGATCCCCCCGGTGTTCTATCCGATCGCGGCGATCCCCCGGAGCTGGCAGTGGGCCGCGTTCTTCGCCCCCTCGACGTTCGCGAGCCAGCTGGCGGAGCACACCGTCGGACTGGCCACCGCGAGCCCGACGGCGGCCGCTGCGCTCGGGGACCCGACCGTCCAGCTCCTCGGCCTGCTGGGCGCGACGGCCCTCTTCGGGACGGCGGCCGCCAAGCTCGCCCGCTGGAGGGAACGTTGAACGGCCTTCGTCCGGGCTCTCGCCACCCCTCCTGCCCGACCTAGGCTGGTCACGCGAAGACCGCGCACCCGGGGGGCATCTCACAACGTCCCTCGGTCCGTCACCTCGAGGTTTTTCGAGGTGGAAGAGGGCGTCCTCTTCGGGCGCCAAGCCCAGGGGGAGCGAGGGGGGGTCAAGGGTCGCCGGGCGGGGGCTCTGCCCAACTGTTAAGCCGAGTAAACTAGTGCCGCCGATCGATGACGCGCTCCGGGAAGGCGTTCACCGCCGTGGTACTCAGCCTGTGTATGGTAGCATCGGCCCTGGTGGTCCTCACGATGGCCGGCGGAACTGCAGTAGGCCCAACCCGAGGCACGGCGGGCGCCCCGACGACGCCTGCGCTCGCCTCGGCTGGGAATCCTGCCCCGTCAGGTACCGGCGGGGCGACCTTCGGGCCCGACCCTCTTCCGCCCTGTACCGTCACGGTATCGAAGGAGAACTCGGGGAAGGATGCTCTCCAAACGGTGCTCGACGCGGTCCCGGCGAACAGCGTCGTCTGTGTCGCGGCGGGAACCTGGCCTGAGCAGGTGACGATCTCCACCCCGGGCCTGACGCTCCGGGGCGTGGGCAACGGCACCGGAGGCACGATCCTCGAGCCGACCACGCTCACGCTGAACACCTACGATTACGACTCGTCGGCCGGCGCGACGGGGACCCCAACGGCGGCGATCATCTTGATCGAGGGGACGTCGGGCGACCCGACGACGGGCGTCACCGGCGTCACGATCGAGAACCTTCAGGTCAACGGACTGGCGGGCGCGACCTCGTCCGTCTTCAGCGGGTGCTCCGACGGCTTCGTCGGGGTCGACTTCCAAGCGTCCTCGGGAACGATCTTCGGCACGACGGTGACCAGGATCGAGCTCCCCTCCGGCCTGTTCGGCTGCCAGCAGGGGCTGGCCGTCTACGCCTACGACGGGCACTTCAACTATCCCGGGGCGAACGCTCCCGACGCGGTCGCGATCACGAACTCCACCGTCTCGGCCTACGACAAGAACGGGGTCACCTGCGACGACCTCGGCGTCACGTGCACGATCACCAACGACCGAGTTACCGGGATCGGCCCCACCACGTCGATCGCCCAGAACGGGATCCAGGTCGCCTACGGGGCGAGCGCCACCGCGACCCTGAACCGGGTGACCGGTAACGCCTACACGCCCACGAACAACGTCAACTACTTCTCCGCGAACGAGGGGAACGCCGCCTGCGGGATCCTCGCCTTCGACGCGGGCAACACGGTCGTCATCGACTCCAACGTGCTGAGCGGCAACACCCAGGGGATCTCCGTCGTCGGCACGCCGACCTCCACGGTCTCCGCCAACACCGTCCGTGAGGCGGACGCCTACGGGATCACCTTCGACCTGAACGCCTCCGCGGCCTACCTCTACGGCCTCCCGATCTTCAGCACCGCCACCCCGTGGCAAGCCACGGCGAGCGGGAACGTTCTCCGCAATGTGAACGTCGGGATCCTGACCTACGACGACAACGTCTCGATCTCCGGCGGGTCAACCCACAACGTCAACGTCTCGGTCGAGTCGATGGACGATCACGCCGGCTCGACCTTCACGGTCTCCGTGACCGGCATGACCGCTACGGCGAACGTGAGCGGCTTCCTGCTGGGGAACCTCTCGAGCTATCAGCCCCCAGAGGCTGGGTTCTTCCCGAAGGCGATCGGGGTCTTCGCGACGCTGGACAACCACCTCTCCGCGGGCTCGCTCGCCTATCCCGCCGGCTCCCAGTACGGGATCGTCTTCTCGGGCTCCTCGGTGTCGTCGAGCTCGGACACCGTGACCGGCTTTGACGTCGGGGTCTATGTCGATCCGACCCCGACCGCTTCGGTCGAGGGCGATACGATCAGCGTGACCTCGGCGCTCGGGGCCCCGGGGATCGGGATCTGGGCGGGCAATGGCATGGCGGTCGACCCCGACACCCACGAGCCGACCGGCACCTACGTGATCACCGGCAACACCGTGACCGGACCGGGCGGCGGGGCCTACACCTCCCCGGAGGCGGGGAGCGTCGGGATCCAGACCGCCGGAGCGGCCCTCAACGTCGCCGACAACACGGTCAGTGGCTTCTCGGATGCGGCCGGCAGCAGTGCCGGCGAGACCGGCTACAACTGGTACGAGGGGACCCAGTCGGTCGCCATCATGGCGGCGTGCGCCCCGGCCGCGGGGCCGAGCGCCTGCTCGGTGAGCGACAACGTCCTCTCGGACAACGTGATCGGCATCGTGAACCTGCTGTGGAACGCCGGCTTTGTCGGCGTCTACCAGACCGGCCCGATGACGATCTCGGGCAACACGATCACCGACAGCCTCGGCTACGGCATCTTCCAGGAGTGGACCAACGACGCCCTCACGTCGGGGCCTGTCCTGATTACCGGTAACACCCTCGACAACTCCCTCAGCGGGGCCCCCGGGATGGTCCTCGGCGGGGCGACGTTCTTCCTCGACAACAACATCCTCATCGGGGCCTCGAACGGCGGGAGCCAGGGCGCGAGCGAGGGGAACTGGGTCGGCGGCCCGCTTCCGACGGCCTCGATCGCGATCGTTACCGGAGGCGAGGGAACCACCGATGCCGTGCTGAGCGGCAACGCCTTCCTCGACACGACCCTCTACACGACGTACCTACCCGGCTCCGGGTCGACGTTCTCCCCCGGCGAGCTGGTCACGTTCACGGAAAGCGGCCTTCCCTTGGGAACGACGTGGTCGGTGACGATGAACGGGACGACGGCGACCTCCCTGGGCACGTACGCGACCGCCCAGGACGCGATCGTCTTCCAGTTCCCGACGAGCCCGCACGGGGTAGGGTACTCGATCGGAGCGGTCGCGGGCTACTTTGAGGCCTCGATCGCGCCGGTGGGGACGCTGCTGGTCCCCGGTGCCCCGCTGAGCGAATCGGTCGTCTTCCTGGTACCCTCGGCCGGGCAGGTCGTGATCGGCGCCGGCGGGACCTCGAGCGACCCGAGCCTCGTCTCGGTCTCAGGGACCACCGCGACGGTCCAGGCGAGCTTCTCGGGGAACATCACGGACCTGTTCCGGGACAGCACGCTCGACGGCGCGGGGTTCACGGTCAACGCGCTAGCCTACCCGGGCGACGCGAACGTGATCGGGATCGCAGCGAACGAGATCATTGTCGAGTACGTCGACACGGTCTCCTCCGGGTCGACGACCGGGATCCAGGTGGGCGGGTCCGTCTTCTTGGCGACGATCGTGTACAACACGGTGAGCGTGACGTCGGCGACCGGTTTCCCGGGAATCGGGATATGGGCGGGAAACGCGCTCGCGGCGAACCCCGACGAGCACGAGCCGACCGGCAACTATTGGATCACGAACAACCTCGTCACGGGGCCGGGAGGCGGGGCGTACAGCTCGCCGGGGGCGGGCAGCATCGGAATCCTGACCGCGGCGGCCAGCCTCACGGTCGATTACAACGTCGTGACCGGGTTCTCCGCCGCGGCGGGGAGCCCCTCGGGATCGACCGGATACGATTGGTTCCAGGGCACCCAGTCGCTCGGCATCGATGCCGCCTGCAGGCCGGGCTCCGGGGAGGGCCAATGCTCGGTGAAATGGAACCATCTGTCGAACAATGTGATCGGCATCGTCGACCTGCTCTGGAGCGCCGGATTCGGCGGGGTCTACCAGACCGGCCCGATGACGATCTCGGGCAACGCCATCAACGACAGCTACGGCTACGGCATCTATGACGAGAGCACCAACGACGGCCTCGCGTCGACCGGGACGACCGACATCGTCGGTAACACGATCAACAACGTAGCGACCGGGGCGCTCGGGATGGTCCTCTCGGGAGCCACCTTCTCGATCCTGGGCAACACCCTGATCGGGACCTCCCCGACGGGCGACCAGGGAGCCGTCGAGGTCTGGGAAGGGGGCCCGGGCCTTCCGACCTCGTCGATCGTCATCACCGACGACGGCGCGGGCCTGACGCACGCCGTGCTGAACGGCAACGCCTTCCTCGACACGTCGGTCTACTACACGTTCTACACCTACGGGAGCGGCTCGACCTTCTCCGGTGGGGAGCTGGTGACCTTCACGGAGACCGGTCTAACGAGCGGGACCACCTGGTCGGTGACCATGAACGGGACGACGGGCGTCTCGCTGGGGACCTACACGACGGAGCAGGACGCGGTGGTCTTCCAGTTCCAGAACAGCACCTCGCCCTACGGACCGTATCCGTTCTCCGTAGCCCCCGTCGGCGGCTTCAACGCGACGCCCGCCTCGGGGTCGATCTCGGTGGCCGGGACAGCCGTCCACCAGTTGGAGGTGTTCGCACCGGCCCTCTTCGCGATCACCTTCTCGGAGACCGGGATCCTGCCGAAGGTGCTCGGAAAGAGCGGCTGGACCGTAGCGCTGGACGGAACGACCAAGCACACCACAGCGAGCTCGGTCACGTTCGCGCACCAGATCGGCGGGCCGTACCTCGTGCTGATCACCGGCCCCAACCACAACGTCGTCCGGTCGACAACCGGCCTCTCCGGCACGAACCCCGACACCCTCTCGATCGCCGGGACGACCTCGGTCGCGGTGGTGTTCGGATCCGGGAAGACGCTGACCCTGACGTTCCATGAGAAGGGCTTCCCGTCCGGGAAGAGCTGGTGCGTCAGCCTCGACTCGTCGAAGCTCTGCTCGGCCAAGTCGACCCAGAAGTTCGTCGACCTCACGCCGGGGACGTACGACTATGCCGTGGTGGTCCCGGCGCACAACGCGACCGTGACGCTGGGCAAGACGTCCGAACCGACCTCGGGGCCGATCACGCTCTCGAAGAACGTGAAGCTGAACGTGGCCTACCTCTACACCTACAAGGTCACGTTCACCGAGAGCGGCCTTCCAAGCGAGCTCAGCTGGTCGGTCAAGATCGGTAAGCTGACGCGGTCGAACGCCACGGGGGACCCGATCGTCTTCCGCCTGGGGAACGGGACGTACAGCTACAAGGCCGGGCCGGAGCCCGGCTACAAGGCGGTCGGATCGCCGAGCAAGGCGGTCGTGAACGGGGCCGCGGTCAAGGTGACGGTGACCTACTCCGTGAGCGGACACCTTCCCCTGAGGTCCTCCCAGGGGACGCTCCTGGCGCAGCAGCCACGGCTAGGGCTCCCCACCGCGGTGGGGGCGCTGCCCGGCGTCGGCCTTGCCATCGCCGCGCTGGTGGGACTGCTCGGGCTCGCCTGGGCCATCCGACGCCCGGACGGCGGGAGCTGAAACAGGACGAACCGCGGACGCTGTCGGTGAGGGGGCCGGCCCCGCCGGGGGTTGGCCCCCGTAGTCGTTCGGCCGAGCCGATAGCGTGCGAGCCGTCCGCGGCCGACGGCGAGGCGTCTACCGTTCAGAGCAGGGGGAGGAGGGTCGGGTCGAGCTGCCACTCGACCCACGCCCCCCGGACGGAGAGCGGTCGGCGGACGACCGCCCGACCGTCGTTCTTCTCCTCGACGACGGAGCCGTGGGCCCAGCTCGCACCGGACGGGACCTCCAGTCGATACAGGCGGTCGTACGCGTCGGCCAGGGGCGGCGAGGGGGAGGTCGTGGCCGTGGAAAAGAGGTCGATGCCGGCCCGGTGGAGGAGCTCGTGGAAAGCGCGCTGCTCGAACAAGCGGGCCCTCAGGTCCGACGGGAGACGGTCCACGTTCGCGAGCAGGGCGGCGATGGGGCCGTCGCCGTCCGCGTACCGGGCCCCGAGACGCTGGAACAGCTCGGGAAGGGCAAGGAAGCTGGCAAGCCGTCGCTCCTCCTCGGGCCCATCGGCGATGACGAGCTCTCGGAGCGTGGCCGGTGTCAGCGGGGACGATCGCAGGAGACGAAGGTCCACGCGGCCCACCTCGGGTCGCTTCGCTCCCCGGGCGAAGATCCAATGGGCGGGCAGATCGTCCACCGGCGCGTTGCGGGCGCAATCGACCCAGCGGAACGACCCATGGCGCCGCAACGCCAGCCCCGTCGCTAGGGCCGAGATCCCGGTCTCGTCGGTACCGAACACCAGCGTCGAGCGTGGCGCGGGGGCCCCCACGTCGGGGCCGGGCTGAGGCGACGAATGCATGGTCCGCTCGGCCGAACGGAGACCACGCCCCAGCATGGGGTGACCCCGAAGCAGTTCGGAGTCCCGAACGGGTTCGGGTCCTCGAACGAGGAGAACGTCAGGGAAGGAGCCGCGTCGGTCGCAGCGCGCTCTCTAGGAGTTTCTTCTCGATCGTCGCCAAGGCCTCGGAGAGCGCGGATTTGCTCCTACCCAGGCGGCGGGCCAGCTCGGTCAGGGTGATCCCGCGGGGAACGGCGAAGTAGCCCGCGACCATCGCGTCGGCGAGCAGCCGCTCCTGCGCGGGGGACAGGAACGGCAGGTGGCTCCGCAGGCCCCTTCGGCGTACGGAGAGCACCTGGACGTCGGGGTCCCGTGCCTTCGCGAAGCCGAGGATCGCCGCGCAGTCGGACCGGCGGCCGATGACCTCCCACGTGAGCGTTCCGGCCTGCATCTTCAGCGGGAACTGCAGGGGCAGTCCCAGTCGGCGGTACTGGTAAACGACCGGCGGATTGCGGTAGGTGACCCGATAGAGGCAGCCGTCCCCGACCTCGGCCAGGCTCTCGACCTGCAAGACGTCCGAGTAGCTCGAGATCTCCCGGGCCCACACCCCGGGAGGCTGCCCGCTGATCCAGTAGTCCGAGACCGACACATCCTTGGAGAGGTCGGTGCGGTTCAGCGCCTCCAGTCGAACCGCTGGGTGCTGGGTCGAGAACCTACCGGTCCAGAGGTCGAACGGGATCCGGATGCGGAGCGTGGCGATCAACAGACCCGGGCTCGAGGGTCCGTCGGCCGTGGCCCGAAGCTTACGCAAACGGTCCTCCGCCCCGATCTTGCTCGGTTTGGCCGACCCGCGCTCGAACGACCCTGATTCCGCCGGCCTACCGCGCACCGAACCCCGGGAGGCGCGCTTCACACCGACAACGGGGTATCAGTTCTAGCGATATAAACCACCGAGCCGGCGGTCGGGGGAACGGTAGCGGCGGACAGACCCGAGCGGGCCCCCGCCGGCCGGGGGTCTGCGCCCCCGCTTGAGGCTGCTAGCGAGCAGATCCCCGCGGACCGTTCAGTGCGGGCCCGCCTATCGGCCTACCCCGGGGGGCATCGTGATACGCCCCTCCGCCCTAGAGGTACATCGGGGGCTCCGATGCCGGCGGAAACGCCGAAGTCGGCTGCGGTCTCGGCGTGGCTCGTTGTAGCGATCCTGGGGGCGGAGCTGCTCATCCTGGGGGTCGTCAGCCTCGCGGCGTCGGCCCCCCGGAACTCCTCGACCATGACGTTCCCGGGCGGGACCGGAAAGGAGATCGTGGTCTTCTCCCCCGCGCCGGAGTGGGGCGGTCGCGTCCTGACCCTGAGCGTCCCGACCGAGCCGCTGGCCTGCCCGAACGGACCGTGCAACCCTCCGCCCGGGATGGACGCCCGCGGGGCCGTGGACAGCTGTCTTGACCCTAACTGCCAGCAGCTGGGAGGCTACCACGCCGACTGGGAGGTCTACGGACCGAGCCCGATCCAGCTGAATCCGGGGGGGAGCCCGAGCCCGGCGACGACGTTCCTCGTGACGGTCTACCAGTCGCCCGAAGCACCGACCACCGTCAGTCTCACCGCGGCGCTGGCGGGCCTGACCTCCTGGGGGGTCCTCGCGCTCTGGATCACGGTGGCCGGAGGACTAGGGCTGGCCGCGGCCTGGGTGACCCGGAGCTATTCGGATCGTCCCGACGGACGGTCCCCGGTGGAGGACGGACGAGGCATCCGTTGCTGGCGATGCGGACGCTTCTCCAGCCTGGCGGTAGGGAACTGCCCGCGGTGCGGTGCCTCGCTGGGTGGATAGGCAAGGCGCCTCCGACC